>SPJJ01014214.1_pt1 | contig 21085 bp, 15 predicted proteins | sample 3741741 | NCBI WGS metagenome assembly SPJJ01 (sample SAMN10925908, study PRJNA522277) | cold seep metagenome | isolation source: Elba SIP-enriched marine methane seep metagenome, extraction at timepoint T1 | place: Italy: coast of Elba, Mediterranean Sea | collected 2014-05 | reverse complement strand
GGACTCAACGCCATCGGTCCCATCCCAACTCAGGTTGCGCACATGGTGTTTCGCTTGAGCCAGGAGATCCTCGACTATATCTGCCAACACCGTGAGGCCTCCCGAGTGCGACTGACCGTCGAACGTCGCAGCCGAGAAGTTCACGTCATCGTCGAAGACAACGGGTCTGCTGCGATGGGCCCCGCCATGGGCCATGCCCGCCAGCCGATTCGTGAACGCGTCAACCTGGTCGACGGCCGGGTCACGTTTACCCCTCGGGGCGGCGGCGGCGCGACGGTGCGCGCGGAGCTTCCGTTCGACACCGTGGCGTGACGGGCACTACGCCACGAACAACACCCAAAACAGCACCGTAGCGGTGATGGCCGCCAGTACGGCCAACGGGCTACCGGGCCGCTCTTCGAGCCAACGCGCCTCACGCTTGACGACTAACCAGCTGCTCGAGCTGGGTCGCGGCGGTTGTTGGTTGGTCGAAGCGTGCATAGTTGTTTAGACGCCCGAGCGCTGAAAAGGCTTCCCGAAAACCGCCGATTGTTGGCCGAAACCATGGCAGGTGGCAGCAGGTGGCAATCGGTGTCGGTCGCCGCAACCGCGCTCAAACCACAACGCCCCGGTTTTATTGCGTGTCTATCGACGACGCTTCGGCGATTTCGGGGCCGACGTCGCCGGCAGCGATCTCGTCTTCGTCGGGCAACTTGACCCGCGCGATGTAGCGCAGGTTGAGGTAGTTGATCGTGAAGTGGGCGACGATGGGAGCTCCGAGGTCGCCGGTCCAGTCGTACACCAGGCCAAACACCAGCCCGAGCACGAACGCCGACGCGGTCCAGGGCAGAAACCGCACGCTGGGCCCTACGTGCAGCGCGGCGAAGATGATGGCCTGCGGCCACAGTCCCAACCACGGCTGCATGGCGCCGCGGAATAGCAGCTCTTCGCCGATGGAGCTCGCCAGGGCCAGGATGATGATCTCGCGATTGCTGAGCGGGCCGAGAATGTGCGCGAACGAGCGGTGGAGCTCGCGGCCCCAGGCGAAGCGCTTGACGCTCAGCCTGGACAGCAGGACCACGACCAGACCGATGGCGGCGCCGAGAAGCGGGCTCAGCAGCAGCATCTGGGTGGTCGACACGCCGTCGATGCGGTACAGGTCCGGGTCGCCGCGGCCGGCTGAGAACAGAATCGCCGTGAGCGCCAACGCGCCGTACAGTCCGAGGACGAGCCCCGACCTGGACAGGGGCGGCTCGGTGCTATGGCGGGGCAGATTCATGACCTGTTTCGGTATGCCGGACCATCTCCCGGTGAGGAAGTGGTGCCTTGGACAACAAAGCGCCATGGTGCCGCTTGACACACGCTCTTGCCAAGTCTAAACAGGCTTCTGCTCGAAGTATCCGAGTAATCGCGAAGGTGGCGGAATCTGGTAGACGCGCTAGACTAAGGATCTAGTGGGGCGACCTGTGGGGGTTCGAGTCCCCCCCTTCGCACGAACTCACCCCCGGCGAATTCCCCGCCGGGGGTTTTTACGTTTTCGGCCGTTTTTTCCATTTGTTTGCCCATTTACGGGCTCGCCCATACGCTCGCCGTATGCGCGTACGCTCGTCTATTCTGTCCCGCGCCGCCCTGTTTGGGGCCATGCTCGGCGCCATCGCGGCCGTGGGCTACAACGCCGCCGCCGATGAAACGTCCACCGGGGACAAGCTGCGGATTCTCTACAGCAGCCGATTCACGTTCACGTCAAAGGGCACACCCCTTGTAACTATTGAGCTTCTCAGCGGTCGCAACCAGATCAAGCTGTCGGGCACCCGCGGCGTCACCATCCTGCCGGACGGCGACGGCGGCTCTCGCATCAATGCGGGCACCAACTGGCGCATCCGCTTGGCCAACGCCAAACCCGCCGTGATCAAGGAGTGGACCATCGTGGCCCGGCTCACCGGCAACGACCACGTCGGCGCACGGGCCGCCATCACCCGCTGGAAGGGACGGGGCTACCGGCCCAAGCAGTTCGAGGTCGGCACCGTGTTTGGCGTTGACGGCGAGGTCATCGACAGCCGCGAGCTACTCATCGGAGTCAGCCCGGTCAAGGCCCCCCACGGCAAACGCCGGGCACGAAAGATCGCCCGCAAACACAACGTCAAAACCAGCGTGCATCCCGAGCTGGTCCGTCGACCGCGCGGCACCATCGTCGCCACCGATGGACTGACGACGATCAAGAATCCGTCGGTGCTGTGGTTCGCTCCGCAACGCAAAGGCGGAACGCTCACCCTCAAGAACGTGACCGCCGGTGGTGGCGGCTCGCAACTGCGCACGCGCACCGAAACCCGGCGTTACTTCGGCATGATCTACGTAACCGTCGGGTCAGACGGTAAGTTGGTCGCGGTCAACGCAGTCGCCGCCGACCGTTTGCTGGCCGGTCTGGTGCCGTCGGAAATCTTCGCCGACGCGCCACGCCCTGCCCTGGCCGCCCAAGCGATCGCGGCCCGCACAGAGTTGCTGCAAAAGATCGGCGCGCGCCATCACACCGATCCGTATCTTTTGTGTTCCAACCAACACTGCCAGGTGTATTCCGGCGCGGGCAAAGAACACCCGCGCACCACACGCGCGGTCAACAAGACTCGCGGGGTGGTGTTGTTGCGCGGCACCGGCGGCCTGGTCGACGCGCGATACAGCGCTGCATGTGGCGGTTACAGCGAACACAATGAGCACATCTGGGGCGGCTCGGCGGATCCGGCCCTTCGCGGGCATTTGGACGGTAAGGGCCGTTCCAGGGCATCTAAGCGGTTCTCGGGCGGCATCAACTCGAGCAACCTGAACGCGTTCCTCGCGCTACCTGGCCGGCACACGTTCTGCGGTTCGACCCGTTATTCCAAGGGCCGCTATCGGTGGACGAAGCGCATCAGTGCCGGCGCGTTGTCTCGTCGCGTACGCGCAAAACACCGCGGCGTCGGCAGGGTGATCTCATTGACGCCGCTCAAGCGCGGCGTGTCCGGTCGCATCAATCGCTTGCGTATCAAAGGTAGTCGGCGAACGATCGTTGTCACCGGCGACGTTCACATGCGGCGTTTATTTGGTGGGCTTCGCTCCACTCTATTCAAGGTTCGCGCGATCGGATCTCGCACGAACCCAAGTGCGTTCGAGTTTCGCGGTGCCGGCTTCGGTCACGGTGTAGGAATGTGTCAGATCGGCGCGATCGGTATGGCAAAACAGGGCCACAGTCACAGTGCAATTCTTCAGCATTACTACTCGGGAAGCCGATTGCGGCGACTCTACTAAGTCGACCGATCGGTCGGACCTGCACTGCCACTGGATCTTTCCAACACGATGTCGGGTTTCAGAACAAACTCGTTGACCAACCCCCGCGAGAAGCGGTTCAACGGTGTCCTGGTTTGCGCGAGTAAGCGCAGGAGTCATGAACGGTTCATGAATCAGGAGGCAGTTGGGAATGGCGCTCGGGAAAGTTAAGTGGTTCAACGACGCAAAAGGGTACGGGTTCATTACCCGTGAGGAGGACGGGAAGGACGTGTTCGTCCACTACTCGTCCATTGGAGGTGATGGGTTTCGCTCGCTGACACAGGGCTCCACGGTCGAATACTCGATCAACGAAGGGCCGAAGGGACTGTACGCCTCAGACGTACATTCGATCGAACAACAGCAGCAGCAGCAGCAGCAACAACAGCAAGCTCAGCTGTGACGAAAGCCATCTTTTCGACACGCACATTTGCACGAGACTAGACTTACGTTAAACTAGTAACGCGATAGACATAGGCGGACCGCGGTCACCCGAGTGGGGGGACCTGGTGATTACGGCCTGCTAAATCATGAAGAGCTACTGAGTTTCGGGGGGAAGTCAGTAGCTCTTCTCGTATCCGGAGAATTTCTCGGCGGAACGATTGGCCGGCCAAAATTTTGGCCGGCCTTGTTCCTGACTACGAGCCTAAATGCGCTCGAGAACCGCCGCGGCGCCGAGACCACCAGCAGCGCAGATGCCGAGCAGCGCAGTCTTCTTGCCGCTGGCGTGGAGCTCGTTGGCCATCGTGGTCACCATGCGCGCGCCGGTCGCGCCAAACGGATGACCGAGCGCGACGGAGCCGCCGTGCACGTTGAGCTTGTTGGGGTCGACCTCACCCACGGCTTTGTCGCGACCGAGCCGCGCTTTGGCGAACGCGTCGCTTGCCAACATCTTCGTGATGCAAAGTACCTGGGCGGCAAACGCTTCATGTAGATCGACCAGGTCCATCTGATCGAGGGAGTAGCCGGCATCGTCGAGTGCTTTCGGCATCGCCAACGCCGGGCCCATCAACAACTGGTCCGCCGGGTCGACACCTACGTACGACCAGCTGGCGAACCGCGCCAACCCGGTGATGCCCAGCGCCTTGGCTTTTTCTTCGCTCATCAACAACACGGCGGACGCACCGTCGGTCAGTGCGCTCGCGTTGCCGGCGGTCACGCTGCCGTTCTTGGAAAACACTGGACGCAACTTGGCAAGCTTGTCGACCGACGTAGCGGCGCGCACGATGTCGTCGGTGTGCACCCACTTGCTACCCGCTTTGACCGGTGTGATCTCCTGGCTCAGACGACCGCTGGCGATAGCCGCGGCTGCGCGATGATGCGAACGCGCAGCGAACTCGTCCTGTGCCTCGCGGCTGATCTCATTGCGGCGCGCCATCTCTTCGGCGGCCTCGCCCATCACCTGACCGGTGGTACGCTCGGCGATCTTCGGCATCTTGGGCAGGATCTCGCTGATCGGAAACAACTGTGCCAGGGCGCCCATGACATCGCCCGGGGTTGCTTTGCCAAACGCGACCGGCGCGGCCGCGTGTACGACCTTCTGCGGCAACGCCACCTCGGCGTTACTCGTCGAGTCGGAGCCACCGGCGATGACGACGTCAGCTTCGCCGCGCTCGATGGCAGCAGCGGCGAGAGTCACCGCTTGCAGGCCGCTGGCGCAGGCCCGGGTCACGGTCATGCCCTCGACCGACGACGGCAACTTGAGGTCGAGGGCGATCTCCCGCGCCACGTTGGGCGCCAGCCCGGGCAGGATGACGCCACCCCACACGATGCTATCGATCTCTCTCCGGTCGATGTCGGTGCGCTCGAGCAACGCGCCAACGGCGACATCGCCCAGAGCGATGGTGTCGAGCTTGAGGAACTTGCCGAACGCTTTGACGAACGGGGTGCGAACACCGGCGACGATGACCGCGCGGCGGCCCTTCTTAATGTGCTTGCTGCTAGCCATGGCTGTCTATGCTCCGATGAACGCGCCGCCGCATACGCGGACGACCGATCCAGTAATGCCCGACGATGCCGGGGTGGAAAGAAATGTAATGACCTCACCGACGTCTTGCGGCTGGCCGCCCTGGCCCATGCTGCTCAGACGTCGGCCCGCTTCGCGGATGACCACGGGAATTGCGTTTGTGAGCCGGGTCTCGATGAAGCCGGGTGCGACTGCATTTACGGTGATCCCGCGCTCGGCCAGCGTGCCCGCCAGGCGCTTGACGTAGCCGATCAACCCGGCCTTCGAAGCGGCGTAGTTGGTCTGGCCCACGTTGCCCGCGATGCCCGCTACCGACGACAAGCAGATGACGCGGCCGCCGTCGCGCAACAGCTTGCGGGACAGCAGCGTCGAGGTGATTCGGGTGACGGCCGACAGATTGACGTCGATAGCCGCGTCCCAGTAATCCGCCTTCATCCGAGCGATGGTCTTGTCCCGGGTGATACCGGCGTTGTGGACGACGATGTCCACGCCGTTGTGACCGGTCTTGAGCGCGTCGCTGATGCGCTCCGCCGCATCGGCCGCGGTGACGTCCACCAGCAACACCGAGCCGCCGATTTCGCGGGCGACTTTGCTCAGAGGCGCATCATCGTCCGGGCGATCCAGGCAGACCACGTGGGCGCCCTCGCCGGCGAGCAAGCGAGCGGTGTCGGCGCCGATGCCCCGCGCCGCTCCGGTAACCAGAGCAACCTTGCCCTGGAGCGGACGTACCCAACTCGGCTCGCCCGCGGTCTTGGCGGTAGCGGTGACGAAGAAAGGCTGGCCGGTGACGAACGCCGACCTCGACGACAGCAAGAAGCGCAGTGGACCGGCGAGCCGATCCTCGGCGTTCTTGGCCACGTAGATCAGCTGCGCCGTGGCGCCCTTCTTGCCGATTTCCTTGGCCAGGCTGCGTACGAAGCCCTCGAGGGCTGCCTGGGCAGCGGCGGCTTCGGCGCTGTCCTGCTGGTCGGCCGGGCGGCCGAGCACGACGACCCGCCCGCACATGCCGAGGCTCTTGGTCAGCGGGTTGAAGAAGTCGTACAACGAACGCAGGCCGGCGGTCTCGGTGATGGCCGACGCGTCGAAGATTAGCGCGGCAGTTTTGAAGCCTTCCGGGCGGTCGTCCACGTCCAGGTTGGTCGCCGGGCGACCGTAGGCTTCGCCGACTTCGGCGAACGGCGCGCGCAGCTTGTCGTCACCGACGATATATGGGTCCGCGCCCGCGATCGCGACGGTCTCGGCGATCGCCCGGGTCAGTGTCGAGCCAGCGGCGGCACCGAAGACCACCGGTTGATCGTGGAGCGGGCGTTGTTCACGCGGACCGTCGGCCCGGCGCAGGGTGCGCGGCATGGGAATCGGCAGCCCGATGCGCTGGATCAGCTTGCGTGCGTTGGGGTTCTTGCCAAGCTCTAATAGAAAGTCACTCATAGTCTTCTCCGTACTCCTTGGCGCCAGCTACGCGCGCTCGAACGTGCCCACCAGATACGCCGGTCCGCCCGGGGCATCACCGACGAACACCTGGTCGTCATGCGTGACGTACAGCCCCACCGAAGACGGCAGCGTGAGCGGCCGGGTGAACTGGACGTCGATCATGGAAATTTGCTCGGTGCTGCCAGAGAACAAGCCGCGGTTGAGGCCTTCGACCGTGCGAGCCATGGTGGCAAAACCGTGAAGAATCGTGCTGCGGAAGCCAAACGCCTTGGCGTACGGCTTTATCCAGTGCACGGGATTGAAGTCGCCGGTGAGCATCGCAAACGCCAGTCCGGCGTCCGCGTTGATGCGCCAGTACGCGAGCTCTCGGGCACCTGCCGGCACTCGTGCCTTGTCCTTCTTCTTGGCTGGGGCGGGGGTGGCTGCCGCCGGCTCGGGTTTCGGCTTGATGTTGATGCCGTGCAGCTTTACCCCGTTGCTCTTGCCGTTCTTGGTCTTCTTGGGCTTGCGCTTGTCCTTGCTGCCGCCGCCCAAAGGCACGATGGCGTACAGATGACCGACCACCGCGTCCGGCTGAGCGGAGGTACCGGTCACCACCTTCTGGTGGAGCACCGCGCGACGGCCGTTGTCGTCAATGCCCGCCAGCTGCGCGCTCACGTTGAGCGGCTCGCCCTGGGGCAGCGGACCATTGATCTCGAGGCGACAGCCGCCGTTGAGCACGCGCATCAGCGGATATGGCAAGCCCACCAGGGTCTTTGCCGCCATGGGGAATCCCCATTGGGGGAACAGATGGGCGGGCACCGTGCGCTTGTACGCACCTGGGTCGCCGCCGCAGTGGCGTACGTAGTCGCGAATCAACTCCGCCGGTAGTGGCGGAATGGTCGCAGTTTGCTCGGGCCCGGGAACGCTGGGCACAGCCGCGGCTTTTGATTTTTTGCCGAGCTGTTGGCGCACCGCGCTGAACGCGGTCTTGCCCAGGGTCGCCAGCACGCGCCGTTGATGAATGATGTGTTTCGTGGGTAAAGCCATAAGGTGTCTCCATCGCGCCGGCATCAACCAGCGGCGCGCTCCTGGTCTGCTTCGTCGTCGGCCAGCTGGCGCAACAAGCGCTCGCCGGTAGAGGTGATTTCATCGAGAAGAAAGCGACAACGCGGTTCCGCACGCTCGAGATAGCGTTCCAACACCTCGCCGCGCTCCTCGTGCTCGCGCGCCTGGGCGAGCAACAGATCGCAAATCGCCTCGTCGGTGAGGATCTTGGTCAGGCGTTCCGCGTGCAGCATGGCGTACGAAAAATCGCGCTTCGGATCCCAGTCCTTGAGAAACGCGCGTGGCCAGTCGGTGAGCGGCTTGCCCTGCAGCGACTTGAACTTGTCGCTGGCAGTACGAGTAACCAGATGTTGCTCGGCACTTCGCGCGAGCTGTTTGAGCTTGGCGACCCGGCGCTCCAGCGGATCCCGCGACGACAGCGCACGCCATCGCGCCTGAGCGGTGCGGCGCACGAACTCCTGCGGGTTCTTGATGATGCCGCCCAGGGTGTCCTTCATGGCCATCAACGCCTGAATCTGGCTGGTGCCTTCGTAGATCGGCATGACCAGCGAATCGCGCAGCAACTTCTCCGCGCCGTACTCGGTCATGTAGCCGTTGCCGCCGTGGATTTGCAGGTTGCGCCGCGACATCTCCACAGCCTTCTCCGCGCCGAGGTACTTGAGCAGCGGTGTCACCCGACGCGCGCGCAGCTTGTGCTGACGCTCGCGAGCCTCGGCTTGCTTGCGCTCGGTATCGGACACCCGCTCGCTGAGCAGTACGGCCAAGCGCTCCTTCTGGGCCATTTCCTCGTGAAACGCGCCGTACATGGCGAGGGCGCGGATGCCCTGGATGTCGGTGCGCATCTCATCGAGGTAGTCGGCGATCATCTCGTGGCGGTCGATGGTCTTGCCCATGCTCGGCCGCTCGCTCGCGTAGGCCACGGCCTCGCGGTAGGCCGCCTCGCACAAGCCGAGACACTCGAAGCCGACACCGAGACGCGCATTGTTCATCAGCGTCAACATGTGCTTGAAGCCCTCGCCACGCTCGCCGATGAGCTCGGCGGGGGAGCGCTCGAAGGTAATCGACGCAGTGACCGAGCCGTGATGGCCGAGTTTTTCCTCGATACGATCGACCGTCGCGTAGCGCACGCGCTCGCCGTCGACATCCTCGTAGGTCTTGACCAGGAACATGCTCAGGCCCTTGAGTCCCGACATCGGATCGTTCGGGTCCGCCACCTTCTCGGTGCGCGCGATGACGAAGTGGTACTTGCCGTGGCCCGAGGTAATGAAGATCTTCTGGCCGGTGACGAACCAATTGCCGTCCGCGTCAAGCTCGCCTGCGGCGCGCAGAGCCGCCATGTCACTGCCGGCATCTGGTTCGGTGATATCCATGCAGCCCCAGGCTTCGCCACTGGCGATCTCGGCGATCGGTTTGGCGAAACGCGTGGTGAGAATCTTGGCAGTGTCCTCGGTGATCTCGTAGGTGCTGCTGCCTTCGAGCACGCTGAAGATCAACATCGCCATCGCGATACCGCCGTGGAAACCGTGGTGCGCCATCACCGACACGTCCGCGCGAGCCATGATTTCGGAATTGATGTAGTACAGCAGCATCGGCGCGTTCATGCCGCCTAGCTCCCGGGGCAGGCACATGCCGTGGAGCTCGAGCGCCTTGATCTGGTCGAAGATGCCCTGGAGCTCTGGGGGAAACACGGCCTCGCCGTCGACCAGCTCGACGCCTTTACGATCGATGGTCGCGGCGTGGGGCGCAATCTCCTCGGCGACGAAGGTGCCGACCATCTCAGCGACCTCGCGGTAGAACTCGACCGCCTCTTCAACACTGGCGTGGCGGTCGATCGCGCGACCTTGATACTCGGTGAGCTCGACTAGTGGGGCCCAGTCGATGCCCTTGTCCAGGTAGTACAAAAGATCCGGGTGGTCTTTGAGGTAGTTCGCCATCTAGCTCTCCTGCGCGATGAACAGACTCGAATGCGCGACGCGCACCAGCTCGCGGATATGTCGCGCAAACGCATCCGGCCCTTGCTCGTTTGGGGTCACCAGCGAGCCGATGCAATCGAAGGTGGCGACGCTGGCCACCACCAGATTGATCACCTGGACCACGTAGGCTTCCGGGTCCACGTCGGCTTGCAGCAACCCCTGCTCCTTGCCTTTGCGTATGTAGTTACAAACGATGTCGACCCAGGGGCGAACCTGCTCACCGATCATCTGTTTGGTTTGATCGGGGCGATCGAGAACCTCGCGCACCAACAAACGCGCGCGATCCGGGTCCGCCGCGAAGAACCGCACCATCTCGTTGACGATGGCCTCGAACTGGTCCTCGCCCGACGCCGCGGCCTTGAGCAGGCGCGGCAACGCCTCGTTCCAGTGGGACAGCATCTTGTCGAGGACGACTCGACGCAGGGTGTCCTTGCTATTGAAGTGGTACAGCAGCGACGCCTTGCGAATCCCGACCCCGTCGGCGATCGCCTGCAGTGGGGTCGAGTCAAAGCCATTGGCCGCAAACAGCCGCGTCGCAACTTCGACAATATGTTCCCTAACTTCCAACGCTCTCTACCACCTGATTGGTATTTACCTACCACATGGTAGACAGCCCCCTCAACCAAAAATAACGCAAAGCGTCATTCACGACGCACGGCGCTGACGCGCCGTCCCGAGTGTTTGCGCGGGTCGGCGGATTTCCCCTGTAATTCCGACTAGTGTCAGAGGGGAGCCTGTCCCCCTATTTGCAGGAGAGGGCGGTGGTCTTGCCGGAGAGCTTGATGGGGTAGCCGAGGACCTTGGCGGTGCCGTTGAGCTCGAGGGGGGTGCCCTTGTCGGTCGGGGGCCCGATGGTGATCTTGAGGGCGTCCTTGTCGATGGTGTTCTCGGTCATGCGGTTGGGAAACCAGCTACCGCTGAGCAGGATGCGCTTGAGCTCGCCCTTTTTGAGGATGAGCTTGAGCACGACGCGGCCGAGGCCGGCGCTGCGGTGACATGAGCGTGGGTCCGTGGACACGATGACGCGTGTGTGGTCGCCGACGGTTTTGACGATTGCGCCGAGCAGGCGCGACTTGACCCCGGCGACGTCGATCGCCAGATCACCGTCGCGTTCGGTGAAGCCTTTGGCCTTGGGCACCTTGCACACGGTGGCCTTGAACGGACCACTGATATTGAGCTTCTGGGCCGGCCGGTTGCGTCGCGCGAAACCTTCCTGGGCGATGCTGAGCGTACCCTCCACGTGGCCGCCGACCGTGGCAGGACTGGCGGTGATGCTCACGCTCTTGCGCTTCTTGTCCTGGTTGGTGCCGCCGGCAAAATAGCTCTGCACCACAGCCCAGCTAGCCTTGCCTTGTTTGTCGAGCTGCTTGCTAAACCAGATCTTCACGAACTTCTCGCCGGGCAGATTGTTGCGCATCTGCGGATGCATGTTGCAGCTGCGCTTGGCCGATGACACCTCGATCTTCACAGCTTCCTCGCCGACCCAGTAGGCGTAGATCGAGTGCACGGGTACCGGCTTGCCGTCGACGACCATCTTGAGCTGCGGAAACGGGCTCGGCCCGAGCTTCACCGAGGGTTTGGGCTTGTTGCCGTCCTTGCCCGGCTTCGTGGTCTTCGGCGGCTCTTGCTTGCCACTGTCCTTGTCCTTCTTGCCACAGGCAAGCGCAAGCACGGCGACCATCACCACGAAAAACCCGGACCACCGGCGTATCGACATCATGCGCGGCATTCTTCTACGGCCAATACAGATTGTAAAGCGGCACCATGAGCACGCGCTCGTCGGCGAGGGTGATCAGCTCGGCCAGGTCTCCGAGCTGTTTGGGCATGTCGACAGGGGCCATCAGCCCGCGGGGCAACAGACCGCTGCGCTTCGGGCTCACGTGGGTGTCGACCACCCGAAACTTCTGAGACGGGCGCTTGCGCGACAGCTCCTTGGCCAGCTCGATCGCACGGCGCGCACCGCCCAGCTCGTCTACCAGTCCGCGCTCGGCCGCGTCGCCTCCGGTCCACACACGTCCCTGGGCGACCTGTTCCGCGCGCTCCACTGCCATCGCCCGGCCCTCCGCAACCTTGCGCACGAATTGTTCGTACAGAGCGTCGACCTCTGCGCGCAAGCGGCGGCGCTCTTCGGCAGAGTACCCCCGCGACGCGTGATTCATCGCCGCTGCCTCGCCGCGGGTCAGCACCACCGAGTGCAAGCCGAGCTTGTCGTACAACCCGGATAGATCCAGCTTGCCGCCGACCACGCCGATCGAGCCGGTGAGGGTCAATGGCTGCGCGACGATCTTGGTGCATGCACACGCCAGGTAGTACCCGCCGGACGCAGCCACATCGCCAAAGTACGCGACGACCGGTTTCTTGCGAGCCAACCGCAACACCGAACGCCAGATCAAATCGCTGGCATGAGCGCTGCCACCGCGCGAGTCAATATGCAAGACCACGCCGGCCGTGCGTCGATCTTTGCGCGCGCGATCGATGACGCGACTTGCCGCCTGGGCGCCGACGAGCTGACGGGGGAAATCAGAGCCCTCGCCGGTAACGATGGCGCCGTGCAACGACAGCACGCGAATGGCACGACGCTTGAACAGTGGTCGGCAGCGTAGCGGCCGCAGTCGAGCCCCGGCCCACGCTCCTGGTTTGCCCATCCGGGTCTTGTTGTCGCCGAGCCATTCGGCGACTTCGTCCCAGTACAGCACAGCGTCGATCAGCCCCGCGTCCTTGGCCTGCTGCGCTGTGTACGGCCCCCCGGTGATCATCTCCGTGGCCCGCTCTGCGTCCACCTTGCGCGCAGTCGCCACCGCGTCGCGCAGCTCTGTTTCGATGCCGTCGAGGATCGCCGTGATCGCTTCGCGGTGGGCCTCGCTCATGTCTGTACGCGTAAACGTCTCGGCGAAGCTCTTGTAGGCGCCTTTGTATTCCGCCTGGGCGCGCACGCCGATCTTGTCCAGGGCATCGGCCCAGAACACGCTTTCGGCGGCGACACCGGTCAGGTGAAGCGGCCCGGCTTCGTCGGCGACGATCGTGTCAGCCGCGCTGGCCAGGTAGTACTCGGCCATGGAGCCACCGGACAGATGCACGACCACGCGTTTGTCCGCCGCACGCACGCGTTGCATCAGTTCGCGCACGCTCTGCAGGGTTGACCAGCCGCGCGGCGGTGTGACCACGCGAAACACGACTCCGCTCAGCTTGCGGTCCTTGATCAGCTTGTCGACGACCTCGTGCAACTCTGCCAACGACACATGCTTGCGAGCGAACCAGCGCTTGGCGACAGGGCGCGCTCGCAGCTGATGGTCGATCTTCAGCTCCACCCAACGCGCCCGGCCGGGCACGCGCAACAGGCGTACGCTGTTACTCAGCAGCAACCACAGGTTGCCCAGTAGGTTGCTGACGATCAGCCGATATAGGGCGCCGAACACATGTGTCGTATGGCCCTAAAGCTGGCCAAACGCAACCCCTAGCGGTGGAAGCCGGTGATCTTGTACCCGCCTTTGCCATCCGCGCTCAGCTCGAGCGTGAACCGCTCCTTGGGCACGCGCACGACCAGCAGCAGGCGGTCGCTTCGAGCCACCAGCCCCGGAGGCAGGCGGCCGAACGCCCTGCGGAACTGCGCCGGCGAGAACACCTTCCACTCGAGCACCTGGCGGCGCTTGGTCTCGGCGAGAACGATCTTGTAGACGGCCTGGACACCCGCATTGCTGTTGGCAACCACCCTGTCCCGAGAGCGGAACGGCGAGCCGCTGACCGCGGCCATCCCGGCGATGTCACCTTTGGCGAACGCGCGTACCCACAGCGCCGACGTCCGCTTGGCATTGGGGTCGTCCGGGGTCGCCATGTTGGCGTGGGCGCGGGCGTTGTTCGCGGCTTTCTCTTCGGCGTCTCCGGCGGCGGCGTTGCCACCAGCGCCCTTACCGGTCTTGCCCGTCGTCACCTTGCGCCGCTTCCACTTGTTGCGCAGCATCTTGCCGTCGTCGATGCCTTTGCTCTTGGGCGCCTTGGCCAGGATATACGGTCGCGCGTTGAACGTGCCGCACTGGCGATGGTTGCGGTGGAACGACCAGTGGATGTAAACGCGACCATCCGGCGAGCGAATCTTGCGCGGCGGGGCGTTGTACGGCGCCCCGGAGTAAATGACATCCAGCGCCGCCACGTCGTATTCGAGGCGGCCCGAGTTGCGAATGATCGTGGTTTTGTGAATGGTGCCATCGGAGTTCACGACGATCTCGATGTCCGTCCACAGCTTCATGTTGTTGAGCGGATGCCCTGAGCCCTTGTCGTTCAGGTCCTCGAGAAAGCCGAAGCCCCACAGCTCGTGGATCTTGCGGTGCATGCGCGCGATGTACACCGCAAACGGCGCTGCCCGCGTCTTGAGCGCGGTCTGGTTGCCGGGGCGAACTTCCGAGTTGAAGTTCTCGAGCGACGCCATGATGGCTTTGCGCTTGCGCGCCCAGCGGCCGCGTTTCATCGACATCTTGCGCTTGCCGACTTGACGCTCGAGCCGCGCCACCTTCTTGCCGACGATGCGCTCGTAATCTTGATAGTTGAGGCTGGTCTTGAGCCCGCGCTTGCCGCGCTTGCCGGGACGACCATGACGATGCCCCTTGTGGGTCTTGTCGAGAGGACCGCCGGGCAGGCCAATGCCCTTCTTGAGGTTGCGCATGGACAGCAACCCCGACTTCTTGCCGGTCTTGAGGTCGCCGCCCTGGCCGCCTTCACCGCCGCCACCGCTGGTGCCCGCACGCACGCCCTGTGCCCGCTTGTGCTTGCCCGCCGTGGTCTCCGTGCGCTTGGCGTTGAGCGACGAGGGCTCGCTCTTTTCCAGCTGGGCGACGATCTTCTTCTTGCCGCCGATCTGCTCGCTCTTGATGTTGCTCTTCTCGGAGTTCGGCGTCTTGCCTGCGAGCTGTTTTTCGAGGTTGGTGTCGCGTGCCCGGGTTTCGACTTTGACGTCCCGGTTCTTGTCGGACAGGAACTTGGCGTCGTCCGGCGCTTTTTTGACCTCGTTCTTGTCGGGCACCTCGACGCTCTTCATCCGCGACTTGGGCTGGCGCAGCTTCTTTTTCTTCGGCGTGACCTTGGCGATCTTGACCTGCTTCTTCTTCGGCTTGGGCTTCGGAATCGGCTTGATCTTCTTCTTGGTCTTGGGAATCAGCTTAGCGAGCTTCTTCTTGGGCTTCTTTTTGGGCGGCAGCTTGATGCGCTTGGCGATCAGCTTGGCCTCCTGCTGCGCATCGGGCAGGGTGACGGTGATCTCTTGCTTCTTCTTGTCGTCTTCCGGCAGCTTGACCTCGTCGAGCTGCACGACCCGCGGGATCATGCCGAACTTGACGTTGATCTCCATCGGGCCTTTGACCACGAAGGTGCACTCCATGGGATCGCCATCGCGCAATGGCACCACCGACTGTTCGTCCTGAAGCATCGCCCACGGCAACAACCCGGCAGCGATACCCGGCGCGTAGCCACTCGGATACGCCGAGCGTTCCACAGCTGCGCCACCCAGACCGCACTTGACCGACCAGCCCTCGAAGGTCGCATTCTTGCCGCGAATCGCAACCAGCTTGAGTTTGCTGCCGACCTCGATGCGTTTGCGACACACCTTCTGTGGCACCGTGCCGTTGATGTACGCCTCGGCGGTCGGCTCAGTCGCTTCGCGCTCTGCCTTGGGCGAGCTGAACCCGCAGTCGAAGCCGGCGGGGTTGGATGTGATCGTGCCGTAGCCGCTGACGTTGATCTTCACCAAGGGCGGCGGCGGCGGCGGCTTCGGGTGGGTGACGTTATAGATATACAGCGCACCAACCTGCACCGATGCCGAGACCAACAACGTGGCCACGAGAATCCGGGCGGTACTGTGCCTTCTGCGATTTCTGGCCACGTCTAGAGGATCCGGTATAGCAGCGGCCTCCCGCTCTAACAAGCGCAACCTGTTGATGTTAGGGAGAGAGAGGGCCTGCTAATTAGACGCGACGGCCGTGAAAAACGTTTGCTGCACAGGCCGGAAAACCGCGAACGGCTACAACTTGCGATAGACGCCCACGACTATTCCAATCAGGTCGACCGATCGGAAGTCGCTGCGCTGAACCATGATGGGTTTCATCGCGGAGTTAGCGGGCTGAAACCGGATTCGATCGCCCTCGGGGAAGTAGCGCTTGACGGTCGCTTCCTCTTCGATCATCGCCACGACGATGTCGCCCTTGTGGGCCGTTGGCGATTTCTTCACGAACACGTAGTCGCCATCGAAGATGCCATCTTCGATCATGGAATCACCCACGATCCGCAACCCGAATACTTCGCGGTGGTTACCGATCAGCATGCGATCGACACGAACTTTGTCCTCGACGTTCTCTACGGCGAGAATGGGCTGGCCGGCGGCGACCCTACCCAGGATTGGGATATCCATGAAGTCGTCGTTGGCCGCGCGGATCTTCTTGGCGCGCTGGGACTCGATGGACACCACATCAGGCATATCCACTGGACGCATGGCCCGGGATTTGAGGTCCTCACGCTTGAGGTATCCCTTTTTTTCCAAGGCCTTGAGGTGGTCGTTCACCCCGTTGGTAGACCTGATGCCGAAGTGCTCGCCTATCTCGCGAAGGGTGGGTGGGAAGCCACGCTCGGTGATCGATGCCGAGATGAAATCGAGTACTTGGCGCTGGCGTTGTGTTAAAGAGTCCCGCATTTGTCAGTCCCCCGCGTAGGCGCGTTGTCTACATGAAACCTGAACAAATAGACCGTACTGAACATAAGGCCACCAGGTCAACTTTCCGGATGGGTTTTTGGCCGCGGTTCAGCGCCATTGTGTGTTTTTTGGTGATCTCCTCCGTCGCCCGGGCCGAGGAGCCCCCCGACGAATTGGTCGCCGGCTACATCGCGGCGGACCAGACCGAGCTCGAGCGCATCGCCAGTGCCATGTCGTCAGCCGAGCTCGACAACCGCCTGGGCCACAGCGTGCGCCTGCACCAGCTCAGCGCCATCGCCGCCGTGCCGTGGACCCACGAGCCGACACATCACCTGAGCGCCCTGGCCGAAACCGCCGACTCACCAGATCGAAAGATCGCCGTCGCAGGCACCCGAGCTGCGCTGACGATCGTCGCCACGTTGAATCCCGGCGTCATCGAGAACCGAGAGCTGGAAACCGCTGCCCTCGCCGACGCCCTCGGCCATTGGCGCCGCATCGTGGAGGACGATGGCCGCTGGCCCGACGTGCGCGTCGACGCTCTCGAGCTGGTGACCAGCCTGGCCAAGACTCTCGAGCGCAGCGATTGGCGCGACTATCTGGCCGCGCGGCTCGAGTCCGCCGAGCCCGAGCTACGCCGGGCGGCGATCGAGCTATTGCCGCAACCGCTGACCGACGCCTCCCGCACGGCTGTGCGCTCCGCCATCGACGACAAGGACGAGCAGGTCTCGGCCACCGCCGCGGCTATCTTGTGCCAGGGCATCGCCTCCGGTGATGCGCCCGGCGAGACTATCGAGGCCCTCGGTGACCAGGGCAAAGCCAAGCTCACCGCCATCATCACCGCGTCACCCGCGTGGCTCGAGCCCGCCTTCAAACGCTACATCGCAGCCTGTCTAGCCGCGAACGAATGAGCGACTCCAAGCCCGACAAAAAGCCCCCTCGCCTGGCCATCGCCGCGGCGCTGATCTCCGCGGCCACCATGTTGTCACGCCTGCTGGGCCTGGTCCGCGAACAGTTGTTCGCCGCCCTGATGGGCGCGTCCAAGTATGCCGACGCGTTCAACGTCGCATTCCGTATCCCGAACCTGCTGCGCGACCTGTTCGCCGAAGGCGCCCTGGCCCAGGCGTTCGTCCCCACGTTCAAAGAGAGCCTGAAGAACGACGGCAAAGAACGCGCCTACCAGCTGGCCAATCGGGTCGCCGGTACCCTGGTCGTGGTCATCGCGTTCATCGTGCTCATCGGCGCGTTGCTGGCGCCGCAGATCGTCGACGCCATGGCCGGTGACTTCCGCGAGGTCTCGGGCAAGTTCGACCTGACCGTGGTGCTCACCCGCATCATGCTGCCGTTTTTAGCCATCGTGTCGCTGGCCGCCGTCGCCATGGGCATGCTCAACGCCCAGGACCGCTACGCAGCTCCGGCCCTGGCCCCGGCGATGTTCAACGTCATGAGCATCATCATGGGCGCGAGCCTGTACATCGGTGGCGTCGAGGGCCGTTGGGTCGCCATTGGCTGGTCTATTGGTACGGTACTCGGCGGCCTGGCTCAACTCGGCGTGCAGTTACCGTCGCTGTGGCGCGTCGGTTTTCGCGCCCGACCCAAGCTCGATCTGCGGCTCAAAGATCCCAAAGTACGCCGCGTCGCCAGGTTGATGGTGCCGGCGGTGGCAGGCCTCGCGGCGGTTCAGGTCAACCTGTTCGTCATCACCATGTTCGCGTCGTCCGAAGAAGGCGCGGTGTCCTGGCTCAACTACGCGTTCCGTTTCTTACAGCTACCCATCGGCGTATTCGGCGTCGCCATCGCCACCGTGACCACCACCAGGTTCGCCGATGCGGCCGCCGATCGCGACAAAGCCAAGATGGGTGTGCAGCTCCACGAGAGCCTGCGCCTGGTCGCGTTCCTCACCGTGCCCGCGACCATTGGACTGGTTCTGCTCGGCGAACCCATCATCCGGTTGATCTATCAGCACGGAAAGTTCACCGCGTCGGACACCGCAGCGACCGTCGCCGCCCTCGAGTTCTTCACCATCGGTCTTGTTTCCTATGCGGCGATCAAAGTGCTGGCCCCGGCGTTCTACGCCCTGGACCGCGCGCGGGTACCGGTGATCGCGTCGGTCACCGCGGTGCTGCTCAACCTGGGCCTCAACATCGTGCTGCACCCCCGCTACGGCTACCGCATCCTCGCCCTGGGTACCGCGGTCGCGGCGGTGGTCAACTTCGCAATCCTGTACACAACGTTCAGCGCGCGCATCGCCAAGATTCGCCATCTGTACCTGTTCGGCTACCTGGTCAAGATCGGCGTCGCTGGCGGCGTCATGGCCGCTGCTGTGTACGGCAGCTTCCGCGGCGTGGACAACCTGTTGGGTCACGGCAACCTGGCCGCCAAGCTCGCCGGCGTGTTCGGCCCCATCGGCATCGGCGTCGCGGTCTACGGCGCGGTCTGCCACGTCGTTCGCGTTGAAGAGTTGCACCAGTTCACCGGCAAGATCGCCCGCCGGCTCAAGCGCGGTTAGCGCCAGTGGCTACAGCTCGTGAGGCATCTGACGACGCGGTGCGCGGAAGTAGCGCAGCGGTGAGTAGTACACGAAGTTGGACGCTCGACTGGTGTACAGGTCCGCGTAGTCGCTGACCTGCTCGCCGAACCGACTGTTCTCGTTGCCCTCGCGAAACATCGCACCCCAGTAAGGGTTGTAGGCGCGCTCGATGTTCTTCTCCAGCGCGCGCACCTCCTCGACCATGAGGCGATGGCGGTCACGCAGGGAATCGAGACTGCGTTTTGCCTGAGTCTTGGCCTCTTCCAGACGGGGCGCCAGAGCTTCGTGGTTGCTGGCGTCGTCGATGATCTTCTGCAGCCTCTTGAGCATCGTGATCTCGTAATCGATCTCGGACGCGAGGTTCCGCCGACGACGGTCGAGCAAGCCCAGGTCTCGAATCTGTCCGCTGACCCGCTCAGCGGTGCTGTTTTCGCCCTCGAGCTCCTGGATGACCATCACCGTGCGCCACATGTGCGAACGCTTGAGCTTGAGAATGTCGCCGTAGATGTGGTCACCGATGTACAGCACGCGCTCACCGCTGATACCGGTCATGTTCTCGAAGTCGACGATGTTGCCGTTGAGGTAGACCTTGTCCCGACTCAGCGTCTTCACCGTGTCCTCTTGCTCGATGCCGGTGTCCGGATCCAGCGCGATGAACGGGTTGCGCTTGGTAAAGAACCCGGGTTTCTTGCCGCCGACGATGACCACGTCGAAGTAGTTGCGCCACGACGGATACGCTTTGCGCGCGCCGTCGAGCAGGTACGACATCACCTCTCGGGTATACGCGTAGTACGAGTTGGTCAGCAGGAAGGTCTTTTTACCGGACGAGCGCAGCTTGTGGATCATTTCGGCCAGGCGCTCGTCCTTGATCACGTACTTGCTCAGGTTGGCTTTGATCGTCGACTTGAGCGAGTCGTCGCTGTGCGCCTTGTCGATGCACATGCGGATATCCTTGAACAGCTTGGTGTAACCCGGTCGGGTCTCCTGTCGATCGTAGTGATCGACCAGGGTCACGTACATGACCGCTTCGGGCAGACCGAACAAGGTATCGATCCACTTGTAGCGCGGCTCGGACAGGGCGATGCGCGAGTTGCGATACTGAGCCTTGCGCTCGTCGCGATCGAGCTCGCGACGGCCGTGATAGACCCGGCCAACGTGCGCATGGCGATCCATCTTGAACACGTTGCCGAGCTCGAGGTCGACTACCGTGCCGCGAATCGCCCGGTTGGCCTCGTAGTTGAGATCGCGAATCTCCTCGGGATAACCGCAGTCGTCGATCAGTCGATCCAGGGTCAGCTGAATCGACAGCTGTTCCATCAGCTCCTGGTTGTACAGCGCCAGGGTGTAGTCCATGTCGAAGCCGACCAAATCGATCGAATCCATGCGCAGGTTGCGATTGCAGAACACGCGACTGCGCGTGGAGATGTCGATCTCTCGCTTTACATCGCCGAGGATTGCGGCCAGCTGGGCTTCAACGTCCGTCATCACCATAGACGGATCATTGTACTACCGCTCAGCAGCCACAGCCCGTGTGGGCGTACTGGAAGTGACGCATGTTGACCACCATGCGCTTGCCAGTCCCCGTGGACAACAACAGCGAGTTTTGGCTGTTAGCGGTCGTACGTAAGCGCAGATGGCGAATGCGCTCCGCGCCAGCTACGAGCTTGGCCAGGGTCTGTTTGTGCTTGTACGTCTGATACTGACTGGCCGATGGCGAGGTGCGTCGTTGCAGGAACACCACCCGGTTCGCCTTGTCCAAGCCCACGTGCAGGGTCAGCGAGCTCTGGTTGACCAGGGTGATGTCGATGCCACGGGCGACACCGGTCGGGGTCGTCGTGGCCTTGGTCATGCTCACCAACTCGGCGCCCGCCTTGAGCCACGTGTCCATGGTCTTCGCCAGAGCGCGTTGCGCCTTGGTACCCCACAGGCCGACCTCGGCAACGAAGTAGGCCTGGGGATCGATCGACGCGGTGTTGCTGCCGTGACCCAACGAAATCTCGCCGCACTCATCGTTCCAAGCCGTCGGACCACCTTTGGCCAACATGGCCAACAGTTGTTTCTCGTTGTCGTAGTAGCGGAGGTGCTTCGGCAGCGGCACGCTCGCCGACTCGTAGTGAACGACCTGGGACATCTCCGGATCGAAACTGAGGCTGTAACGTTTCGCCCGGCTGTTGTTGGCCATCACCACGTGCACG
>SPJJ01001443.1_pt1 | contig 21090 bp, 21 predicted proteins | sample 3741741 | NCBI WGS metagenome assembly SPJJ01 (sample SAMN10925908, study PRJNA522277) | cold seep metagenome | isolation source: Elba SIP-enriched marine methane seep metagenome, extraction at timepoint T1 | place: Italy: coast of Elba, Mediterranean Sea | collected 2014-05 | reverse complement strand
ATGACTTTTGCATAAATGATGCGTTTTGAAGCCAGGTTTTTTACGCGAATATTTTCACCTTGATGTCCATCTGCCATGGCAATGCCTTTCATACTGACTTGAAAGGCTGAAGAGGTGGCATGAATGGATATTTTTTGCCCACGTTTGATGAGTTTGGGTTCAATAAATGTGGTGTGGTTTAGAATTGCGCCCGTTTTCAGATTGTATTTTGCCTGCTTATGCAAGATTGAGCGTGCATCTAGTAAATAGCCTCGACGCAATTTTGCAAGGTTGCGTCTTTCATAAGTTACATGCTGTTTAGTCACGATATCGCCACGTCGTAACGGTTGCTTTAACACCAGGACATTTTGAAACGCTTTGATATAAGCTGTGGTGTAGATGGTCCATCTCTTGGTGCTTGTACATGAGACGCCTACAGAATTTTTGCCCGCTTTTAACACTCCCGTTTGTGAAAATACTTTTAAAGCTGTTGTGCAATAAGGGAGTTGAAGGCGTGGATCAAGTTTAGTGGATTGCAGTTCAAAATTACTGCTTTCCTTGTATTCAGCATGAATGAATTGCTGGATGGCGGCATGAATGCTGGGCAATGTCTGATTGCTTTTAGCGCTGGACAGGTTGCAATAGCAGAATAATAAAAAACCGTATACAAATAAGTTTGATTGTTTTTTCATAAGGGTGTCATTTTTTTGTCTTTGTTTGTTGTAAGCACTTTATAGGCCAAAAATGAGATAGAAAAACTAAGACAATTACCCGGTTTATTTGCCTAACCAGAAAAAAACAGGAAATTACCTATACTTAGGTAAGCCCAATCTATAGGGCATAGATAGATATTTAGTTTTGCGTATAGCGTATTTAATAAAGAGGCAGGTATGGCTGGGGTTTTAGACGGTGTAGATCAACGGACCAAATTGGCGGGTCACAATCGTTTCGAATTATTGTTGTTTCGTTTTAAAGGCAGGCAACGGTTTGGTATTAATGTGTTTAAGGTGCAAGAGGTCATTCAGTGTCCACCACTTACGCAAATTCCTAAAGCACATTCGGTTATTTGTGGGGTGGCGCATTTGCGCGGCAAAACTATTCCGGTCTTGGATCTTGCCATGTCCATTGGATTGCCGACGCTGGACAGAAACGGCAGTAATTACGTCATTGTCACAGAATATAATCGGGGCATTCAGGGGTTTTTGGTAAATTCAGTGGATAGAATTATCAATATTGGTTGGGATGCTGTAAAGGCACCTCCCAGTGGGGCGGGTAAAGAGGGATATTTAACGGCGGTGACAGATTATGAAGATGAATTGATCGAAGTGATTGATGTTGAGAAAGTGATGAAAGAAGTCATGGGCTCACGCGATGAAGCGGCTTCAGAACTTGTCGATCAAGACTTGGAAACTCAGGAAGACCATGTGTTGATTGTTGATGACTCGATGGTTGCCAGAAGACAGGTAAAAAGGGTGTGTGACCAAATAGGTGTTAAGTGCACTGTGTTTAAAGATGGCCAGGAAGCGTGGGAAAATTTATCTGAGATGAGTCGTGATGGAATCGATATTTCGCGCCATTTTACGATGATAATTTCTGATGTGGAAATGCCGCGCATGGATGGATATACATTAGCCAAAAAGATTAAAAATGATCCGAGCATGAAAGGTGTTTATTTGATTTTGCATACGTCATTAAGTGGCGTATTTAATAGTTCTATGGTGGAGAAAGTGGGCGCGAATGAGTTTTTGGCGAAGTTTGAGCCGGATTCATTAATTGAGGTGATTCAAAACCAGATAAGGCGTTTTCACGAGAAAGTAGAAGCTTAAGTCTTTTGTTGGTTTATTTTGAAAATTGATGATTAGACTTTCATTGAAGCGAACAGGAGGGCGTTGTGGTAAATGATCGCAATGAATCCACTGTCGACGCTGTTTTTAGCAATCAAGAATATCGTGCACTTAGTGATTATTTAAGTCAGGCATGTGGTATTGAACTGGGCAATAACAAGCAGTATTTAGTGAAAAGCCGGGTCACACCGTTGCTGAAAAAGCTTGATATTAATTCATTTGCAGAGCTGTTAAACCATCTTAATTCAGGCTCCCCTCTATCTGCCAAAATCAAAGCCGAATTTGTCGATGTGATGACGACGAATGAGACATTCTGGTTTAGAGACCGAGGGCATTTTAATCAGTTAGTTGATCAGGTGTTCCCGGATTTATTGCGTGCCAAAACCGGCACTATTAAAGTATGGTCGGCAGCCTGTTCTAGCGGACAGGAGCCCTATTCAATCAGTATCAGCGCAGAACAGGCGATAATGGCGGCAGGTAAAAACCGTAATATTCAGATTATTGGTACCGACATTTCAGAAACCGTGTTAAGAGATGCGAAAAATGCGGTGTATTCAGAGTTGGCGTACTCCAGAGGGCTTGACTTGGAAGAGCGTGAATTGTTTTTTGATCATACCCATGACGGATACAAATTAAATTCAAAAATATCGCAACGCGTTCGGTTTCAGCAATTTAATTTATTGAAGCCCTTTTCCGTGTTGGGAAGCTTTGACGTCATATTTTGCAGGAATGTCTTAATTTATTTTTCAGAAGAGATAAAACGCGACATTCTGCAGCGTCTGTGTGGCGCGCTAGAACCCGGTGGCTACTTATTCTTAAGCAGCACAGAGTCACTTCCAGTGGGTATGGATCAATTTGAAACGATCAAAGGTGTCAGTCGTTATTTCAGAAAACGTCCGTAATAAATCGTGAAGTGATCAAATACAGGCCGATTCAAAATGCTTGAATCGGCCTTTTTTATGCGGCCAATATTTGCCGGGTTGACGGCATTAATAGGCAAGTATCCTCAGCTGACCCTCTTAAATCGCTGTCAGAATTTTGGCATTGCCAAACTAAAGTTGCTTAAGTGGCTGTATTTTAAGTAACAAATTTTTATTGGTATATAAACTGCTCAAACGATAAAAAACTATTGAGTAGTAGCGATGGCGATAAATTTTGATAATGCACTTGGTTTGCATCCACACGCACTGATGCTGCGTGAAAAACGTAGTGAAGTGTTAGCTTCAAACCTGGCGAATGCCGATACACCCGATTACAAAGCACGGGATATGGATTTTCGTGCCGTTCTGGATAAATCAGTCGCTTTGCAAAATACCCAGGTGGAGCGTACACGAACAGGGCATTTGGCAGCACAACAGCAATTGCTTGGTGCGTCACTTTTATATCGAAACCCACAACAGGCTTCACTGGATGGAAATACGGTTGAGGCTCATATTGAACAAGCGAAATACTCTGAAAACTCAGTTCAATATCAAGCCAGTTTACGTTTTATCAATGGTAAATTTTCCGGTCTGATGACGGCAATTAGAGGAGAATAGAATGTCTTCAATGAAAGTGTTTGATATTGCGGGCAGTGGCATGAATGCTCAGTCGCTGCGTTTAAATTTGGTGGCAAGCAACATTTCTAATGCCAATAGTGTCAGTAGCAGTCTGGATGAGGTCTATAAATCCAGGCAACCGGTATTTCAAGCTGAATTAAATAATATGCTGGATAAAAACGCGCCGGCCAGTCAAGTGAATGTGCTCGGGGTGGTAGAAAGCCAGGCTCCTCCGGTCATGGAATACGCGCCACATCATCCGATGGCCGATGAAACCGGCTATATCTATAAGCCTAATGTAAATACGGTAGAAGAAATGGCTAATATGATGTCGGCCTCTCGTTCTTATCAAAACAATGTTGAGGTACTCAATACGGCTAAACAGTTGGTTCTGCAAACATTAAAAATGGGGCAATAGTCATGGTATCTAGTGTTCTCGATTCATTTAAAGACCTTGGTTTATCAACAGTTGAAAAACCGCAAAAAAAAGACCAGCAATTGCAGCAAGAGCAGTTTCTAAAATTGCTCACCACGCAGCTTACGCATCAAGACCCGATGAAACCGATGGAAAACGGTGAATTTTTAGGCCAGATGGCGCAGTTTAGTACTGTCTCAGGAATTCAGGATTTACAACAGTCGTTCAAGGAGTTTGCATCATCAATCAGTTCTGACCAGGCATTACAGGCCGCAGGGTTAGTGGGGAGATATATTTCCACGCCGTCATCAGAAGCCTTGTTAAGCGCAGGTGGAAGCGTCAGTGGAGAAATTGAATTACCAGATAGTACCCCCGGATTGACGGTAAAAGTGCTGGATGTGTTGAGTGGCGAGCAGGTTAAATCCATCAACCTGGGAAACCAGTCAGCAGGGACAGTGGCTTTTAGCTGGAATGGGCAAAATGATGCGGGTGAATTGGCAGATCCCGGTATTTATAAAATACAGGTTGAAGCCAAAATAGGGGGCAAAAATACCCAATTACAAGCAAATATCAAATCCAAAGTGGAAAGTGTCACCATGGGCAGTGGCAGTAGCCCGCTTCAGGTCAATTTAGCCGGGCTGGGACCGGTGGCATTTAGCCAGATCAAACAAATTCTTTAAGGAGCAATAGCATGGGATTTACGACAGCGTTGAGCGGATTGAATGCCGCTACTAATAACTTATCGGTGACCGGCAATAACATTGCCAATGCCAATACAGTGGGTTTTAAGCGTTCGCGATCAGAATTTGCTGACGTTTATGCAGCCAGTCTGGGGGGGGTCAGCAGTACCACGCCGGGCTCGGGTGTAAAAGTGACCAATGTGGCACAATTGTTTAATCAGGGGAATCTGGAATTTACGGATAATAATCTTGATCTTGCCATTAGTGGGGAGGGTTTTTTCTCGTTGGCAAAAAGCCCCGATGAAACTAACGATATTACCTATAGCCGCGCGGGCGAATTTAAACTGGATAAAGATGGCTATCTGGTGAATAACCAGGGTAAGGCGTTAATGGTGTACAAGCCAAACGGCGTGGCACTGTCTGATGGGTTTAGTACAGGGGTAACGCAGCCGGTGCAAATTAATACCCTCACCGGATTGCCGTCGGCGTCGGATAAAGTGGAAATGACGGTTAACCTGGATGCAGATTCGGCGATTATTGATCCGGCAGTGCAGCCTTTCGATTATACCGACTCCAACACCTACACCACGCAAACCTCGGCGACGGTTTATGACAGTTTAGGCTCGCCACATATTCTGACCACCTATTTTTCCAAGCGGGCGCCTACGGGTGTAGCAAACAGCCCGACCTGGCATGTATATCATTATATGGGGGACAGTACCTCACCGACTAAAACAGCGGTCACCATCAGTTCGCCTGCGGGTAATATCGGCCCGGATACCGATGCTGGTACAGCAGGTACCCAGGCTGCCTATGGAATTTTAACCTTTTCCCCGGATGGAAAATTGTTGACGCCTTTTGATGGCAAATTCAATTTAGATGCGCATGTGATCTTACCGGCGACAGGTGCCTCTGATATTGACATCAATACCATGAATTATTTTGGATCCACGCAGGTACAGGAAAAATTCAGTGTCAATGGTTTGACGCAGAATGGCTTGCCTGCTGGGCGCTTAACTGGAATAGATATTGATGATGAAGGGGTGATCTTTGCTCGTTTCAGTAATGGCGGCTCACAAACCATGGGGAAGGTCGCGCTAACCCGATTTGCTAACCCCAATGGTCTGGCCAAGCTGGGTGATACCGCATGGGGACAAAGCGCAGGGTCTGGTGAGCCCATACCGGGCGAACCAGGCGCCAATAATTTTGGATTAATTCAATCCGGTGCACTAGAAGCATCCAATGTGGAACTGTCAGCACAGCTGGTTAATCTGATTGTTGCGCAGCAGTCTTATCAGGCCAATGCGCAGACCATCACAACCGAGAATACCATCATGCAGACCATCTTGAATATTTAATTGATGAGGTAAGCTATGGATCGTAATTTATACATAGCCATGAGTGGTGCCAAGCAGACATTGCTGGCACAAACCGCAAACTCAAACAACCTGGCTAACGCTCAAACCACGGGTTTCAAAACAGATTTTGAACAATTTCGTGCCATGCCGGTCTTTGGCCCAGGATACCCATCGCGGGTGTATGCCATGACCGAGCGACCAGGCACAGATTTCAGCATGGGGCCGGTGCATACCTCTGGGCGCGAACTGGATATTGCCATCAAAGGCGAGGGCTGGCTTGCCGTACAGGGCGCAGATGGAGAAGAAGCTTATACGCGCGCCGGGGATTTGCGAATTACCCCGCAAGGCTTATTGCAAACGGGGTCTGGCTTGCAATTGTTGGGTGAAGACGGACCAATCACCATACCCCCAGCCAATAAGATTGATATTGGCAATGATGGCACAATCAGCATAGTACCGCAGGGTGAAAATGCCGCCACATTAGCGGTGGTAGACAGGATCAAACTGGTAAAACCGCTTCAGGATAACCTGGAAAAACGTAGCGATGGTTTGGTGTATTTAAAACAAGGAGAAGTGCCACCGGCGGATGCGGATGTTGAGGTTATTCAAGGTGCGCTGGAAGGTAGTAATGTGAATGCCGTTGCGGCGATGGTAGAAATGATTGAACTGGCGAGACATTTTGAATTACAAAGTAAAGTGATGAAAAATGCGGACGATAATTCGGGTGTGACGGCGAAGTTAATGCAAATGGCATAAAGCATGCTTGTTTAGTTATAACGGCAATAAACGACAATTTTTCGTCAGGAGCTCGATATGACTGAACGCGCATTATGGGTAGCCAAATCAGGCTTGGATGCACAGCAAACCAGAATGGCTGTAATATCTAACAACCTTGCTAACGTAAACACCACGGGTTTTAAAAAATCCCGAGCCTTGTTCGAGGACTTGGTCTATCAGAATATCCGCCAGGTCGGTGGACAAACCACACAGAATAATGAATTACCTTCCGGTTTGCAGCTAGGTACCGGGGTTAGGACGGTGGCGACAGAAAAACTGCACACACAAGGTAATTTGCTGCAAACAGATAACTCGTTAGACATGGCCATCAGTGGCCGGGGGTTCTTTCAAATTCTAATGCCAAACGGGGATATCAACTATTCCCGTGATGGCACATTTAAACTCAATTCAACCGGACAGGTCGTCACCTCTGGTGGCTTTGAGCTGGATCCGGCCATCACCGTTCCGGCGGATGCCATCAGTATTAGTGTAGGCCGCGACGGTACCTTCTCTGTGTTGCAGCCGGGTAATCCCAATTTGGTTCAATTGGGACAAATTCAATTGGCGGACTTTGTTAACCCGACAGGACTCGAGCCGATCGGCGAAAACTTGTTTCGCGAATCGGTCGCCAGTGGCGCGCCAGTGATCGGTACGCCCAGTGAAGAAGAGTATGGCGTGTTGTTTCAGGGCTCTCTGGAAACCTCCAATGTGAATGTGGTTGAGGAATTGGTCAACATGATCGAAACCCAGCGTGCCTACGAAATGAACTCTAAAGCGATTTCGACCACGGATGAAATGCTGTCTTATGTTAATCAACAGCTGTAGCGCGATGATTAAAGTATCCATACTTGTTGTGCTTACGCTGGGGTTGATAGGTTGCGAGGCAACATTACCCAAGCGAGATCCTGATTTTGCCCCAGTTCAGCCCGCTGATTTACGCCCTCCAGTTCAGCAAAATGGATCTATTTATCAGGCGGGATACGATATGCGCCTGTTTGAAAATCATGCGGCTAAACGCATTGGAGACATTCTTACCGTGACGCTGACAGAGAGTACCCAGGCCAAGAAAAGTGCCGATCTGGATGCGCAAAAGGACAATTCTATTTCTGTGACCGCGCCAACCTTGTGGGGGGTAGCCAGCCAAACGCTATTGGGACGTGATCTCGAAACCAGCATGAAATCCAATCATGCTTTTGAAGGTGAAGGGGCGGCTAACCAAAGCAACAGTTTATCAGGCGATATTACCGTCACCGTGGTGGAAGTATTACCCAATGGAAACTTAAAAATCCGTGGTGAAAAACGCATGACATTAAATGAAGGCAATGAATATGTGCGTTTATCGGGTGTCGTCAGACCCCAGGATATTTCAGTAGATAACACCATTCCTTCAACTAAAGTGGCTGACCCAACCATTATGTACACAGGAGATGGGGCGGTGGCAGATGCCAGTAAAATGGGCTGGTTTGCGCGTTTCTTCCTGAGTCCATTGTTTCCGTTTTAAGGAGGAATTATGCGTCTAATCTATTTTTTGTTGTTGGTCACCTGTTTTAGCGCTGCAGCGCAGGCAGAACGAATCAAAGACCTGGCCTCAATTGCCGGTGTACGTAGTAACCAGCTAGTCGGCTATGGCCTGGTGGTGGGGTTACCTAAATCCGGTGATAAAACCCAGTTTACCGGGCAGAGTTTAAGCAGCATGTTAACGCGCCTCGGCATAACCTTGCCGCCCGGCGTTGATCCGAAAGCAAAAAATGTTGCCGCCGTTGCCATCAATGCAGAGTTGCCGGCCTTTGCCAAACCAGGTCAAACCATTGATGTGACCGTATCGTCCATAGGTGATGCCAAAAGCCTGCGTGGCGGAACTTTGTTAATGAGTCCGCTAAAAGGGGCGGATGGCAATGTTTATGCCGTCGCGCAAGGGAATATGGTGGTCGGTGGCTTGAGTGCATCTGGCAAGGATGGTTCGAGCATTACCGTCAACAATCCGACGGTGGGACGCATCCCCAATGGTGCCACAGTTGAGCGAGCTGTCCCCAGCCCGTTTTCGCGCGGCAACGCAGTCGTGTTCAATTTACACAATTCAGATTTTACCACCGCTAATCGTATGGTTGAGGCAATCAATCGGGTTTTGGGGCCTGGGGTTGCCAAGGCCATGGATGCGACATCGATTAAAGTTAGTGCTCCGACTGATCCATCTCAGCGCGTGGTGTTTGCTTCCATGGTGGAAAATATGACGGTCATGCCAGACGATGCGCCGGCCAGAGTGATTGTTAATTCACGTTCTGGCACAGTCGTCATCAATAGCAAGGTTAGAGTACAACCGGCTGCCGTGTCACATGGCAGTTTGACGGTGACGATCAGCGAAAATGATCAGGTCACGCAGCCCAATGCTTTGGCCGCTGGCAATACCGCCGTCACGCCGCAAACGGAAATTTATGTAGAAGAGGAGGGCGGCAAACGCATGTTTGTGTTTAATCCGGGCGTGTCGCTGGATGAAATTGTCAAAGCCGTTAATGATGTTGGCGCAGCACCCAGTGATCTGGTGGCCATTCTTGAAGCGCTTAAATCGGCAGGAGCTTTGCGCGCCGAATTGATCATTATTTAGTGAGAACGCCATGTTAAATGCAAACAACGCCAGTATTTACACCGATTTTAAAGGCTTGGCCAAACTCAAGCAGGAGGCACGGAATAACTCACCGGAGGCCATCAAGGAAGTGGCCTCACAATTTGAATCCATTTTTCTCAGCCGTGTTTTAAAAAGCATGCGTCAGGCAAAATTGGCAGACGGAATTCTGGACTCAGACAAAAGTGATTTTTATCGGGATATGTATGATCAACAACTGGCGTTGCATCTGGCAGGTAAACCAGGCATTGGGTTGGCAGATTTAATCGCACGTCAACTTTCACCGCAATCTTCAAATACACAGAACAAATTAGGGCTGGTTGATTATTTTAAGCAGCCGGTTAAACAACATGTTAATTCAGCCAAGCCGGTAGAGCGACAATTTGAAGTTAAGCCGCTGCCACCAGAAAATGTGACAAAACCAAAAACTATCCAGCATAGATTTGCGGAAAAATTAATGCCGCTGGCGCAACAGGCGGCTGATGAGTTAGGTGTTAAACCCGGTGTTTTAATCGCGCAGGCGGCGTTGGAGACGGGCTGGGGCAAGTCCATCATCACGCATGAAAATGGACGCAACAGTTTTAATCTGTTCAATATCAAGGCAGGTAAATCCTGGCAAGGTGATCACGTCAACAAAAAAACGCTGGAGTTTGATCAAGGTGTGGCGCATAAATTAAAAGCAGATTTCAGATCGTATGATTCCTATCAGGATAGTTTCACCGATTATGTGCGCTTGCTTAAAAACAATCCACGTTATAAACATGCATTACAACAAGCCCATCATCCACAACGCTACATGCAAGCGTTACAGCAGGCGGGATACGCAACAGACCCTGATTATGCCAAAAAGGTGATGAAAATTTATCGAAGTGATGCGATTAGTCACGCTTCACCCATTGTTTCAGCTCAAACGGGTGAGCAAGGAGTGAGTTTATGAGTGCCGGACTGCTTGATACTGCATTAACCGGGTTGGCGGTTTTTCAGCGCTCGCTGGAAACCACTAGCCATAATATTGCCAATGTTAATACCGAAGGCTACAACCGACAGCGCGCCGAACTGGCAACCATGCCGGCAGAATATTCTGGCGCCGGGTTTATTGGTAATGGCGTAAAGCTGAGTAATATCACGCGTGCCTATGATGAATTTATTACGACGCAATTGCGTTCCAGTACCTCGTCATTTGGTGAAGTTGATAAATACTACGCCATGGCCAGTAAAATTGATAAATTAGTGGCAGATAGCAATACCGGCATGTCGTCAATGATGAGTTCTTTTTTTGCCGCAGTGAATGACGTAGCGGATGATCCATCAGCACTGCCGGCGCGTCAGGTACTGGTCAGTGAAGCTGATAACCTGGCGAATCAATTTAATTTTGTAAATAACAACTTGTCAGAAGTCAGAAGCAATATAAATAATGATCTGAGCTTGATGGGTAAAGAGATTAACAGTTTGGCGAAGAGTTTGGCGGGATTAAACGTCAATATTGTGGATGATTGGGGTAAAACCTCTAGCGACCAGGAGCCCAATGATTTGCTTGATGAACGTGATCTGTTGCTGAGCAAGTTATCCAAAATGCTGGATGTATCCACGGTAGAACAGCCCAATGGTGCGGTAGATGTGTTTGTAGGCAAGGGACAGCCATTGGTCGTGGCTTCAGTTGCCTCTTCTGTCACGCTTGAAACCGGCACGTTGGATGCCTTTAAAAAAGAAATTCATTTAGGAGGGCAGGATATCAGCGCGCAATTATCTGGAGGAGCCGTGGTTGGGTTGCTGCGCTTTCGAGACGAAGTGCTCGATCCCACGCAACGTCAGCTCGGCTTGACAGCCGCCGGATTAGCCATTGAATTTAATCGTGTGCATCAAACCGGGTTTGATTTAAATGGCATGGCAGGCGGCGCATTATTTGACTTGGGCTCGCCGGCAATACCTGTCGTGGAGATGACATCGGCCGCTGGGGGCAGTGTTTCCGCTACGTTTAAAAGCTCGGCGGCAGACCTGGATGCCTCAGATTACCAACTGGATGTGACAGGTACCGGGCCGACCACTTTCACGTTAACCCGCTTAAGTGATAATACGGTGGTTCCTGCGGCTAACGTAGGATTTAATGTCAGTTTTAGCGGCACGATGACAAGCGGAGATCAGTTTTTTATTCGTCCGACGTATCATGTTGCAAAATCCATGTCAGCCTTAGTGACCGACCCTAAAGAAATTGCCGCTTCGCAAACCGCAACGACGATTCCTGGAGACAATAGAGTGGCATTGCAACTGGCGGGGCTGGAAAAGCAGGCGATTATGCTCGGTGGGGCGAGTACCTTTTCTGATACTTACAGTCAGCTGATTGCCAGTGTCGGCTCATTAACGCATAGCGCCAAGGTTAATCGCACAGCCCAAGAGGCTCTGTTGAAACAATCACAGCTTGCCAGGGATGAGGTGTCCGGGGTTAACCTTGATGAAGAAGCGGCTAATTTGATTAAATTCCAAAATTCGTATCAGGCGGCGGCACAAGCGGTTTCAGTGGCCAGCAGGTTATTTGAAACCTTGGTTAACACCGTTCGTTAGCCCCTGGATTAGCCATGATTTATAGGGTGAGGATAATATGAAAGTTTCCACATCAGGCATGCATCAACGCAGTTTATCGGCATTGTTACAGCAGCAGGCCGCGTTAAATGATTCGCAGATCAAATTATCAACCGGCAAAAAAATCCTGTCGCCGTCAGAAGATCCATTGATGGCCGCGCGGGTTATTGATATCAAGCAACATATGGCAGAAGCCAAACAGTATCAAGTTAATATCAATTCCCTGGATCAACGCCTGTCGTTGGAAGAGGGCAGCATTCGTAATGTTGTTAATTTAATGCATAGAGTAAAGGAACTGACTGTGCAGGGCTTGAATGACAGTAATTTGCAGAATGACAGACGCGCCATTGCAGTTGAGCTGGATCAGATCAATGATAATTTATTGAGTATTGCCAATACCCGTAACGCCAATGGCGAGTATCTCTTCTCAGGGTTTTTAACAGCCACGCAGGCATTTACCAAAACTGTCGGCACGCCCAATACATATGTTTACAATGGCGATGCAAACCAACGTAATATACAGATCAGTGAAACGCAACAAGTTGCTGAAGGGCATGGAGGAGAGGACATTTTTGGCGCAATTGGCGCAGATAATCTGTTTGAGACGATTGAAGCTTTGTCGCAGGATTTAAAATCTAACAATCCTAATACTGCGTCATTAGATGCCATTGATCAGGCATTAACCAAAATTTTGACGGTGGAATCGGAAGTGGGGGCGCGTCTGTTAACCACTGAGCGCCAACGTGAGCAGCATGCCGATTACGTATTGAATATGCAACAAACCTTGAGTGATACGCAAGACCTCGATTACGCCACCGCCATCAGCAAATTCAATCAACAGAATATAGCCTTGCAAGCGGCACAACAATCCTTCGCAAAAATTCAGGAATTGACCTTGTTCAGGTATCTATAAGCCGACAGCCGCTTAGTCCTGATATTTCATCCAGCCGAGCTGATGAATAGAGTGTATATCAGAAAACTATTGGCCGAGGTTGCGTTGCTCTCGTTCAACGTCCTGCATGTAACGTGAAATTAACGACTCGGTTGCCGGACTGAGGTTGTTGAATTGACAGCCAATCCTTTTTCCTCGACTGGGTTTATTGTTAAACAGGTTTAATTTGTTGACGATATCAAACGAAATTTCATTGATTTCCTGTTCATCCAGGTACAGTTTGCAGTGAATAAATGCCTGACTGGAAATCAGGTCGTTAGCGAAAGCCATGCGGTCGTCATGAAATGCCATGCCAGAGGCACTAATATCCAGTAGTTTGAAACGTTCATATTTTAATTCGTCATCACCGTCAAGATAACGAACCTGACAATAACTGCGATGCGACAAGGGGATTTTTACCCGGTAGCAGTCGCGTCTTTGTATCCAGTAAATACTGCTAGGAAGTGGCATGGAAAAAACAACCTGGCCGTCGACCCTGGTTTTTTTTATTTCTTTGCCAAAAAATATCAGTTTGATGCCTTCAAATTCACTGATGAATTCAGGCGACTTAGCTTTGATGAGTTGTTTATTCTGGAATTCCTTGGGGCCATAATCCAGTATTAAAAAATGGTCTTTCTCGTCGATTTGCAAGAGGGTGGTAATGATGGCATCGGCATTAGCATTCGATTTAATGGAAAACAGACATTTATTTTGCTGCAGATTCGTAAAATGATTAAAAATCTGTTTTTGATTGGTGATCAGGAATTTACTGTCTAGTTTCATAAATGCAATGATATATTTGCAGATGTTTCAATACTTTGTAGAATAGTCGCCCTTTTGATGGATGTAAATAGACAGTGATAGCTTGGATCTTGTTATTTGCCGCAGGTTGCTCTGAAATCATTTTTGCAATTAGCCTTAAATACAATCAGGGTTTTACAAAGTTGTGGCCGAGTATTGTTACCATGATTTCTGGGGGGGGGAGTTTTTATATGCTGATGCTGGCCATAAAAACCTTGCCTCTAGGGACTGCTTACGCAATTTGGACGGGAATGGGGGCGGTCGGAGTGGCCATTCTCAGCGTGTTCTTATTTAAAGAATCGACAGATTGGATCAGAATGTCTTCTATACTGCTGATCGTTATTGGTATCGTCGGATTAAAGCTGACGCACGCAGAGTAAGATTATGCTGCATCTGCTCATGAAAGTGCCGGTCGAGCCAGAGATCATGCAACGTTTTGCCAGTGGCGATGATGTTATTTTTTTACAGTCGAGCAGTTGGTGTTGTATGCAAGGCCATAAAATGGAAATGCAGTTGCAGGCCGTTTTGCAGAAAAATTGTCGGATACATGTTCTGCATGCGGATTTAAAAACATATGGCATTGAAGTAGATAAACTATTGGTTGATGTTGCGGTGATTGATTTTCACGGTTTTGTTGAGCTTTCCGAAAAAAACCCATTGATCTTCACATGGCGTTAGAAATGGCAGAAACACAGCTGGCGACAACGGATGAAGGCTTTTTGTGTGATTATCAGCAATGGAATCGTCAAGTGGCCGTAGTTTTAGCCCGGCAAGAAGGCATTGAGTTGTCGGCATCGCATTGGGAGATCATTGAGTTTATCCGTGATTATTATTCTAAATTTAAACACTTGCCCAATGCCCGTATGTTTGTAAAGGCGGTTCGCGGTGTGTTAGGAGAAGAGAAAGGCAATAGTCGCTATCTACAGAAATTGTTTCCTAAAGGCCCATTAAAATATGCCTGCAAATGTGCTGGTTTGCCAAAACCACCCACCTGTTTATAAAGAGAATACGATGACGAACTCCCGAGTAGGATTTATTAGTTTAGGTTGCCCCAAAGCACTGGTTGACAGTGAAAATATTTTGACCCGTCTGCGCCAGGATGGTTATCAAATTTCTCCTAGTTATCAGGAGTCGGATCTTGTAGTCGTCAATACCTGTGGATTTATTGACGCAGCCGTTGAAGAATCGTTGGACAGCATAGGCGAAGCTCTGGCGGAAAATGGACGAGTGATTGTGACCGGGTGTTTGGGCGCAAGGCAGGATGAAATTTTGGCGCGACATCCACAGGTACTTAAGATTACTGGTGCTCATGCCACAGATGAGGTATTGGAAGCAGTGCATAAACACTTGCCACAGCCACACAATCCGTTTACAGACTTGGTACCGCCGCAAGGCATTAAATTGACCCCGGCGCATTATGCTTACCTGAAAATCTCGGAGGGCTGTAACCATCGTTGCAGTTTTTGTATTATTCCTTCAATGCGTGGTGACTTGGTCAGCCGTCCACTTGAGGATGTTATGCACGAGGCGGAGCGTTTGCAGACATCAGGCGTGAAGGAACTGTTGGTCGTGTCACAGGATACGAGTGCGTATGGTGTTGATTTAAAATACCAAGCGACAAACTGGCGCGGGCAGCGATTACAAACACGCTTTAAAGATTTGGCGACCGCTTTGGGCGAGTTGGGTATGTGGGTACGGATGCATTATGTCTATCCATATCCACATGTTGATGATGTGGTGCCGTTAATGGCGGAAGGAAAAATTTTGCCCTATCTGGATGTTCCTTTTCAGCATGCCAATAGTCGCATTCTCAAATTGATGAAAAGGCCGGCAGCGAGTGAAAATAACCTGCAAAGAATTAGATCCTGGCGCGAGATTTGTCCTGACATTACGATTCGAAGCACTTTTATCGTAGGTTTTCCGGGTGAAACTGAACAAGAATTTGACGAATTATTGCAATTTTTGGAGGAGGCGCAAATGGATAGGGTCGGCTGTTTTGCTTATTCTCCAGTAAAAGGTGCTCAGGCTAATGAATTACCAGGTAGTGTACCGGAAGAAGTTAAACAGGAGCGTTTGCAACGTTTTATGGAGGTTCAGGCGGGAATCAGTGCGCAACGATTGCAACAACGCATAGGAATACGCTCCACCGTATTAGTGGATGAGGTGGTCGAACAGGGAGCTGTTGCCAGGAGTATGGCGGATGCGCCAGAAATAGACGGACAAGTATTTATTGACAACGCAACATATTTGAAGGTTGGCGAGTTTGTCGAAGTCGAATTTGAAGACGCAGATGAATACGATCTTTGGGCCAGACCTGTTCAGTCTGACCCAAAGTAAAGCATCTGGTAACAGGTTGGTTTAAAGCGCTGTAACGTTTTCAGCCTGCGGCCCTTTTTGTCCCATAGAAACTTCCATGGTAACTTTTTGGCCTTCCTTCAGTGTCTTACGGCCAGAACCATTAATGGCACTGAAGTGTACAAACACATCTTTTGCGCCTTCCTGCTCAATAAAACCAAAACCTTTTTCATCGTTAAACCATTTAACTGTACCTTCTACTAGATCTGACATAATGTTCTCTTGCAATATTCTAAAGTGCCGTTAAGCGTTGTGTGGTAAGGGATTAATAAAGCAGGTAAAGAAAAACAAAATGTTGATCAAATTGAGACCGTAACTGGAAACAAAGCCTACCGTGCGATATTGTTAGGCATTATATAGAACTATTCGTCAGTGGCACACAAAAAATGTATAAAAATTCAAAATTTATTGCTGTGAATTAATTTTTCACCTGAATGGTGAGGTTTTTTACCTGGTGGTTGTTTTTTTAGTCGGTAAAATGACTGATTTATTACATGTTAAATTGAGTTGTTTTCAAAGCCGAAAAAATAAACGCTCTTTATAAATGTATTTTTTGCCCATACATAGATAGCGATATACCAAAGAGTTGATTTGATTCGATTGGCTGTAAAGCCACTGATAAACGGCAAAAAACTTTCTTTGTCTGGGCAGTCGACATAGATACAGTATATAATCCACAAGTTTTGTATAAACCCTTAAGAAATTCTCTCCGGAAAGAAAATGCTGAATAAGCTGGTTAAATTTATTGTAGGCAGCCGCAATGACAGGCTAGTCAAGAAAAAGCGCAGGATAGTTAAAAAGATTAATGCGTTAGCTTCAGAATATGAAAAACTTTCAGAGCAAGATCTGAAAAATAAAACTCAGGAATTTCGTGATCGCCTGGCCAAAGGTGAAAAGCTTGAGGCATTAATCCCCGAAGCATTTGCAACCGTTCGTGAAGCGTCAACTCGCGTATTTGGTATGCGTCACTTTGATGTGCAGTTGATCGGCGGAATGGTGCTTAACGACGGCAAAATCGCGGAAATGAAAACCGGGGAAGGAAAAACCCTGATGGCGACGTTGGCGGCATATTTAAATGCATTACCCGGCAACGGGGTGCATGTGGTCACCGTCAATGATTATCTGGCGCAACGTGATTCAGAATGGATGGGGCAATTATATGGCTACCTGGGGCTGACAACCGGTGTCATTATTGCCAACCTTTCTCATTCGGAGCGTCAGGCGGCATATGCAGCAGACGTTACTTACGGGACGAACAACGAATTTGGTTTTGACTATTTGCGCGATAATATGGCGTTTAGTCTGGAGCAAAAAGTGCAGCGCGATTTGAGTTTTGCCATTATTGATGAAGTCGACTCAATTTTGATTGATGAAGCGCGTACACCTCTGATTATTTCTGGGCCGACTGAAGAAAGCACGGATGTTTATGTTAAAGCGAATGAAGTTATACCCTTTCTGACGCGTCAGGAGAAAGCGGATGACCCGGAGGAACAGGATGACATGCCCGGAGATTATTTCGTCGATGAAAAAAATCGTCAGATTCATTTGACTGAAGCTGGACATGAGCAGATCGAACGCTTGCTTGTAGAGCATGGCATGATGGAGCAGGGGGCTGGCCTGTATGATGCTGCAAATATCCGTTTGATGCATTATTTGAATGCCTCACTGCGTGCGCATGTGCTGTATCAAAAAGACGTTGATTATGTTGTGCATAACAATGAAATTGTTATTGTTGATGAATTTACCGGGCGCATGATGACCGGGCGACGCTGGTCTGAAGGCTTACATCAGGCCATCGAAGCGAAAGAAGGTGTGCCGGTACAGAATGAAAATCAAACATTAGCGTCAATAACTTTCCAGAATTATTTTCGTCTCTATGCAAAGCTGTCCGGCATGACCGGTACGGCAGATACCGAAGCTTTCGAGCTGAATAAAATTTATGGTCTTGAAGTCGTGGTCATTCCAACCCATAGACCGATGATTCGCGATGACAGAGGGGATCTGGTGTATTTGTCTGCTAGCGAAAAATATAATGCGATAGTTGATGATATTAAAGATTGTGTAGAGCGTGGTCAGCCGGTACTTGTGGGAACCACCTCTATTGAAAACTCAGAGTTAATTTCCTCGCAGTTGACTAAGCAAAAGATCAAGCATGAAGTGTTGAATGCCAAACAGCACGAGCGTGAAGCACATATTATTGAAATGGCTGGCATGCCAGAGGCGGTAACCATTGCAACAAATATGGCGGGGCGTGGAACCGATATCGTATTGGGTGGTAACCTTGACGCTGAATTAAAAAAATTGCCTGAAGAGGCGTCTGAAGCAGAGAAGGATAAAGTACGCAATGCCTGGAAAAGACGCCATGAGGAAGTATTGGCCAGTGGCGGGTTACATGTGGTGGGTTCAGAACGTCATGAATCGCGCCGTGTTGACAACCAGTTAAGGGGGCGTTCGGGCCGTCAGGGTGATCCGGGTTCCAGTCGTTTTTATCTCTCTCTGGAAGACGATTTAATGCGGATATTTGCGACAGATCGTGTTGGCGGAATGATGAAAAAGCTGGGTATGGAAGAAGGTGAGGCAATTGAGCATCCTTGGGTAACCCGATCCATAGAAAATGCACAGCGTAAAGTCGAAGGGCGCAATTTTGATATCCGTAAGGAAATTCTGGCCTATGATGATGTGGCCAATGATCAGCGTAAAGTAATCTATGCGCGTAGAAACGAATTAATGGCCGCAGAGGAAGTCAGTGAAACCATTGCTGACATCAGAAAAGATGTGGCAAACGATGTAATAACCCAATATATCCCACCGAAAACCATGGAAGAGCAATGGGATATTGCAGGACTGGAAGATCATTTGGAGCAGGAATTTAATTTACAGCTTCCTTTACGTGAAAAGCTGGATACAGATGACACGTTTAACGAAGTTGACTTACGTAAATTTGTCATTGCTGAGATGGAAGCTGTGAGTGCGACTAAGGAAGAAAGTATTTCTTCCGACGTCTATCGCGATTTTGAAAAGTCAGTGATGTTACAAGTTTTAGATAATAGCTGGAAAGAACATCTTGCGGCGATGGATGCGTTACGTCAGGGAATTCATTTTAGAGGTTATGCACAAAAAGACCCCAAGCAGGAGTACAAGCGCGAGTCATTTGATATGTTTGCCAGCCTGCTTGATCATATTAAGTACGAAGTTGTTGGCATCTTAGCCAAAGTGAAGATAAAACAAGAAGAAGATGTACAGGCTATAGATGAGCAAAGACAGGCTCCACAAGAAATGCATTTTGAACATGCAGATGCAAGCGCAGTGTTGGATGAAAGTGCAGAGGCTGTGCCACAAGGGCTGCCACGTCAAGGCGGCGGGGATGCTGAAGATGAACAACAACCTTTTGTGCGAGAAGGGAAAAAAGTAGGGCGTAATGAGCCTTGTCCATGTGGATCTGGGAAAAAATTTAAACAATGTCATGGCAAGCTGGCCTAAAAAAATTTTAGATATTATTTAATAGTTCATTCAATTTTAGGGAGTCCTGATGGCTGAAAGCAGATTTAAAAAAAGTACGCCTCGAGTTAAGTTATCCAAACTGGCGACGTTGGGAATGGATAAGAAAAGTTTTATAAATAATTTCAGACATTACTATAGTTATCGCCTGGGACGGGAGGAAGAGGGGCACTCTCCTTTTTATGCCTATGAAGCGGTTTCGCTGGCAATTAGTGACCGCTTGATGGAGCGTTGGAAAAAAACCCAGGCAATCTATAAGAATGGCGGACATAAGCGTGCCTATTATTTGTCCATGGAATTTTTAATGGGGCGCTCGTTAAGTAATGCCATGATTAATCTTGGTATGAATGAACTGGTTTCGAAAGCGCTTTATGATTTAGGCTTGGAAATGGAAGAGCTGGTTGATACAGAGCCCGATGCCGGCTTAGGAAATGGAGGGCTTGGGCGCTTGGCGGCTTGTTTTATTGATAGCTGTGCAACCTTGCAATTACCGGTGACGGGATATGGTCTGCGCTATGAATATGGTATGTTTTGCCAAGCAATAGACAGCGGGCATCAGATAGAAAGACCAGACCATTGGCTGCGTAATGGAAATGTCTGGGAGATTGAACGCCCGGAACATACTCAACGCATTAAATTTGGTGGCTATACAGAGGTTTTTGTTGATGAGCATGGGCAAGAGAAAGTCCGTTGGGCAAACACTAATGATGTATTGGCGGTACCTTATGATACGCCGGTTCCAGGCTATCAAAATGGAACAGTTAACACGCTGCGCTTATGGAAGTCTTGTCCTACTGAAGAATTTAATTTGCAGAACTTTAATGCAGGGAATTACGCTGAATCGGTGGCTGAAAAAAATACCGCTGAAAATATCACTATGGTGCTGTATCCCAATGATGCCAATGAAAATGGTAAGGCATTAAGATTACAGCAGCAATACTTATTAGCCTCAGCCAGTTTACAGGACGTGATGGCGCATTGGGTTGAGGCCAATGGCAATGATTTCACCCAGTTTGCAGCGAAAAACTGTTTTCAATTAAACGACACACACCCAAGTATTTCGGTGGCCGAATTAATGCGTTTGCTGGTGGATGTGCATGGGCTGGTATGGGAAGATGCATGGGCGATAACCCGTGAAACTATGGCTTATACCAATCATACGTTATTGCCGGAAGCTTTGGAGCGTTGGTCTGTTGGGCTCATGCAAAATTTATTGCCACGTTTGATGGAAATAATTTTTGAAATCAATGCGCGTTTTATGGCAGAAGTGTCAGCCAAATGGCCTGGCGATGTTGAGCGTTTGCGAAGCATGTCGATCATTGAGGAAGGCCATGAAAAACAAGTACGAATGGCTTATTTAGCGATTGTAGGCAGTTTTTCAGTGAATGGCGTGGCCGAATTACATTCAAAATTGTTGCAGGAAGGCTTGTTTAAAGATTTTTATGATTTTTGGCCTGAAAAATTTAATAACAAAACCAATGGGGTAACGCCAAGGCGCTGGTTGGCATCGTGTAATCCAGAGCTTAAAGAATTGATTAGCAAATCAATTGGCGAAGAATGGATAACCGACTTGGCTCAGTTGGAGAAACTAAAGCCGTTGGCAAAAAATGCGAAATTCAGAAAACAATGGTATGAATTAAAACTGGCCAGTAAACAGCGCTTGATTGATTATCACACGAGTGAGCATGAAATTGATTTGGATGTACATGCATTATTT
>SPJJ01023632.1_pt1 | contig 21113 bp, 13 predicted proteins | sample 3741741 | NCBI WGS metagenome assembly SPJJ01 (sample SAMN10925908, study PRJNA522277) | cold seep metagenome | isolation source: Elba SIP-enriched marine methane seep metagenome, extraction at timepoint T1 | place: Italy: coast of Elba, Mediterranean Sea | collected 2014-05 | reverse complement strand
TCGCGTAGGTGCAGAGGCCGAGGGCTAGGCCCTCGCCGCGCACCACGACATCGGTGGGGCTGTCCGGGTCATTAGTCTCGAGACGCAAGATGCCTTGCCATGCACCCTCGGAGGGGTCTGCGGACACCGTCAGGGCGACCCCCATTCCAGGCGCGATGCTCAACCCAGCGGTGGCCTGCACAGGGGTACCGTTGAGCCCCGTGGCCGCGCTGAGCAGCAGGTCGCGGTCGCCCGTGTTCTGCAGCCATAGGCTGCGTTGAATCGGCGCGCCCACCACCGAGAGGCCAAAATCCACCTCGCTGGGGCTCAGGACGAGGTTGGGCCCGCCGCCCCGGCCAGCTAGGCTGATTTCAAGCTGGGTGCCGGGCGCGGCCTGGTCTGTGCCGATGCTGAGGACGCTGCTCGCGGGCCCCACCACGTCCGGACAGAAGCTCACCGAGGCCGTGATGGCCTCGCCGGGTTCGACCAAGGTCGGGGTGGGCAGCTCGATGAAGAAGCTCGGATCGCCCGCGAGCCGGGTACCGTCGAGGGTCACACGCTGGTTGGCGGCGTTTTCGCATCGCAGCCCTCGTACCCCACAGGTGCCCGGATTGATGTCGGCGAAGTCCACCGCGGTGGGCCCACAGGTTAGGCCGTGGGTCACGCCCCGCCCCGACAGGTCGATGTCGGCCCCGCAGCCCGGGCAGCCTTCGATGCGCAGCCGCCCCCGCTCCACGGTTTGGGTATCGATGGGGTGAAACTCCAGTCCGAACTCCGCAGATCCGCCCGGAGCCAAGGTGAGCGGCCCGCTTGCGGCCGCGCAGAAGGCCTCGACGCGCGGCGCCGCGTCGCAGGGTTCAAGGTTGAACAGGCCCTTGAACTCCAACACGAGCGGGGCCTCGCCGACGTTCTGCAACTCCAATGTCTGGGTGGCCGTGGTGCCCAGTACCACCGCATCGAAGGTGAGTTCCTGCGGGTGCACGTCCAGACTTGGCTCGACACCCGATCCCCTGAGCGTGAGCACGAGTGTCTTGTCGCTAGTTTGCAATGTGGCTTGCGAGGTGGCCTCGCCCCGGGCGGTGGGGGTGAAGCGCACGCGGACTTCGCGGGCCTGGCCGGCGGGGATGGGGCCCTGAGGCAGACGGACTTCGTAGGGCCCTACGTCGAGGTCGAGCTGGCCGATGGTGATGGGGGCGTCGCTATTGTTTTCGAGCAGGACCCGTTGATCCGCCGCATCCCCGAGCGCGACCGGGCCGAAATCGACCATGGCCGGCTTCAATCGGACCTCTCCGCCCAGGGGCTCAGGGTTGTCGACGGAGCAGGCTGTGACCAGCCCACCACAGCAAAGGACCAGCGCGGACTTCACGAACTGCACCGCACAAGGAGTGTCCGGCCGACTACAGATCCGTCAGGGGCGCCTGATTTTCTGGGCCCCTGCTACGACTGCAGGTTGGCTCAGAGCATCTTTATAGGGCTGGCGGGCTCTACCTCCTGCGTTGGGCAGGTCGGCGCCCGGCGGTGCTTGGCGCCGACGCTCGCCTTGAGTAGGGTGCGCGCCGTGGCACGCGATATCGTCAACTTCAACGCCGGTCCGGCCGGCCTCCCCACCCCAGTTCTAGAGCGGGCTCAGTCCGAGCTGCTCGAGTTTGAGGGGACCCACATGTCGATCATGGAGCACTCCCATCGTGGCAAGGCCTACGATGCGGTGCACCACGAGGCGATGGATCTGACCAAGTCCTTGCTCAAGGTCCCCGACACCCACGAGGTCTTCTTCATGCAGGGCGGCGCCAGCGGCATGTTCGCGACCGTGCCCATGAACTTCCTGGGCGAAGGCCAGGTTGCGGACTATGTGGTTACGGGCGCGTGGTCCAAAAAAGCGCTCGCGGAGGCTCAATTTGTGGGCGAGGCCCGAGCCGCTGCCGACGGACGCAACGCAGACGGCAAGTTTGTGAGCGTACCCACCGAATGGGACCTGACGGAGGGCGCCGCCTACGTGCACGTGACCTCGAATAACACCATCTTCGGCACCCAGATGAAGAGCTTCCCGAAGCTCGCGTCTGCGATGGTTGCGGACATGTCTTCGGACATCATGTCGCGCCCGTTGAACGTCGAGGACTTTGGGCTCATCTATGCCGGTGCTCAAAAGAACCTCGGCCCCTCTGGCGTGGTGCTGGCCATCATCAAGAAAGACTGGTTGCAGCAAGCGTCGACGAAGATTCCGAAGATCTTCCGCTACAAGACCCACGTCGACAAGCAGTCTCTCTTTCACACCCCGCCCACCTTCGCGATCTATCTCATGCGGAATGTGATGCAGTGGATCCGCGAAAACGGCGGCCTTGAGGGCATGCAGGCGCGCAACGCTGAAAAGGCCAAGCACCTGTATGGCGCGATTGACGAGTCGGGTGGCTTTTACAATTGCCCGGTCGACAAAGAGGCGCGCTCTCACATGAACGTGGTGTGGCGCCTGCCCAACGAGGACCTCGAGAAGCGTTTTATCGCTGAGGCGGCTGAGGCGGGAATGGTTGGCCTCAAGGGGCACCGCGATGTGGGCGGCATTCGTGCCTCGGTCTACAATGCCGTCGAGGTCGCGGGCGTACAGCGCCTGGTCTCCTTCATGGGCGACTTCAAGAGCAAGAACGGTTGACCGTGGCGGACTCGTTTAGCGACCTGGTGCACAAGGGGGCGTCCGCACCCGATATTGCACAACACCTTGACGCCCTGGCGCCTGAGGAGCGTGTGCAGCAATGCCTGGATTTGCCAGGCAAGTTGCAGCCCAAGCTCTTTGACATCGCCGAGGGGCAGGCCCCTTTGGATATTGATTCCTTTGTGGGGGCTACGGGCGAGACCGTCATCTACGAGTTGAAGAACAACTTGCCGGTCTTCAACATCTCGCAGAAGCGCTTTTACAAACCCGAGGAGGGCGAGGTCGTAGGCTATAACCACACCACCGGTGTAGCGGCGCGATTTGCGGGCCCGGGCTACTTCTTCGCCGGCAATTCGCAGGGCGGCGAGTTGGTCTTTGATTATGTGCGCCTGCCGACGTTGCAGCCCGAGGGCTGGCCCGAGATCCGTCCCAATACGGGCCTGATCCCCGGCATGACCTACGGCAACATGCTCGATTACGTACGGTCGGTATCGGCGCATACCGTGATCGGCGCGGCCTACCGCGGCGGGAAACCCCGTAACGCTTGGTTCCTGCTCACACGCTCCGCTGCGCAGTCCTGATCGCTTTTGGTGCGAGAAATTTTGTGCCCTGAGTCAGGGTCTATCGTTTTACCTAGTCGGCGGCACGGCCTGTCTCAAAGCGGACCCTCGTGAAGGTGCAATCTAAGGATCTTGTGGGTATCCTTTCATGAGTGCCCGGCACCGCTTCGAATCCGCATGAGCCCACGGCTCGGCGCCTGTCCTCGGGGATAGGATCCGGCTCCGGGCTCGCGGTGCCCGGACCCTACGGAGGCTACTGGTTGGTGGAGCGTCTGGGCGCGGGCGGTATGGCCGAGGTCTATCGCGCGCAACCCGAGCGGGGCGCGGGCGCACCCGATCAGTCCTTCGTGGTGAAGCGGCTGAAGCCCTTCTATGTGAACAACCACAGCGCGGTGCGCATGTTTGCCGAGGAGGCCAAGCTCGCGGCGTCCATTCGCCACGCCAACATCGTGCCGGTGTACGATCTGGTACAGCTCGCGGATGGTGAGACCTTCATCACCATGGAGCACGTGGACGGCCCCGACCTTCGGTGGCTGCTCAACATGGTGCGCCGACGCCGGCGCCGCCTGCCGATCTGGTTCTCCATCTTTCTGTGTACCGAGGTGCTGCAGGCCCTGCAGTACCTCAATGAGCTGCAGGACCCCGTGCACGGCGATCGCAATGTGGTGCACTGTGATGTCACGCCCGAGAACGTCTTCATCTCGAGCTCCGGCACCGTGAAGCTGGGGGACTTCGGGGTCGCGGTGGAAGATGCGCGGCCGGAGGACCATCATCTCGGCCAGCTCCGCGGCAAGCTGCCTTACTGTTCCCCGGAGCAGGCCCAGGGGCAGCGCCTTGACGCCCGCAGCGATGTCTACTCCGCAGCGACCGTCTTGTGGGAGTGCCTCGCGGGCCGCCCCCTGGTGCACGAAAAGTCTCGTGAGCACGCCTTTCGGGAGGTGCTCAGCGCACGTCGGGACCCGCCCTCGTCGCGGAACTCTGAGGTCTCAGCGCTGCTCGATGATGTGGTGCTCGCCGCGCTTCATCCGGACCGATCTCAACGAACGCCCAGCGCCCGCATCTTCCGAGACCGCCTGCTCAATGTGCTGCACGCCATGCATCCCAAGGTGCACAGGGAGCATGTGGTCGCCGCGATGACTGCGGTACTGGCCCCGCCGCCGCGTGGCCACAGCCGTCCGTCTCCCGTCGATGATCCGGCCGAGCGGTTGCTGGCGGCCAGCGTCGCGCCGGCCTCGTCGTCCGACAGCGCGGCCACCTTGCCATCGGAGGACTTGCCCTTTGCAACCTGGCTTCACAACCCGGGGCATACGACGGGGCCTCTGTCCATGAACGCCGCTCTCTCCGCTTTGGAGCGCACCTCGGCCAATGAGCTTGATGGGTGGGGGCTGTCGGTATCGGGGCGAGATCCGCTGCCGCTTCAAGAGCTGCTGCTCCTGCTCGGCATCAATATGCAGTCTCCGGGGCAGGACGTAGCCAAGGTCAGCAACGTGCCTTTGGCCCGCTTGGCGCTGCCCTCGCTCTTTGCCCAGCATACCCACGCACGCAGTACGGGGGTCTTGGTGGTGCGTGGCTCACCCGGCGAGCATGACCGCCACATTCGCATCGCTGAGGGCTGTTTGGTGGACGTTTGGAGCGTCTGCTCGACCTTTAGGACCTGGTCCGTGCTGACGGATGAAGGACACCAGCACGCCGAGGACTTCGCCGCCGCGATGCATCGCTGCATCGCGACGGGGCGTCCGGTGGTGGAGCGACTATCGCCTGAGTTGCAGGTCATGTTGCAGGAGGTTCGCCTGCTTGAGGTGCACCGTCAGCTCGAGGAGATGTTCGCGTGGTCCCAGGGCGAGACGTACTTCCTCGCGACCGACGTAGCGCCTGTGGCGGGGGCGCCCCGGCTGGCCCGCCTGGTCCCCGAGATCATCCTGCACGCCCTGGATCCGGCCCAGCTGATGGCGGTCCTGGAGCCGTACCTGACCCACAGAGTGATTGCGTCCCAGGATCTTGCGCCCGAAATGGATGAGGGCGGCCTGATGGTGGAGGAGCGTCGCCTCGTTCAGACGGTCTTGCAGGCGGACACGCTCGCCGAAGGTCTGGTCTCGGTGCACGAGGATGAACGATTCATCGCCGGTTGCAGCATCTACGCGCTGCACGCGGTCGGCTTGCTTCGGTTCGTATGATAGCGTGCGCCGCGCATGCAGCTTTACACCAAAATCCTCATTGGCATGGCAGTGGGGGTGGTTCTGGGCCTGTTGGTGGGGCCCAACTCCAGCCTCTTACCCAATACGGGCGCCCAGCTTAGCGCCAAGGCCCAGGTTGTCGATCGGCCGGGAGGCGCTGCGGTGCCCGCAGCCTCGGGCTTGCGCACCGCTGACATTGTCTCCGAGCGTGCAGGAGAGCCTGCATGGCTAGAGCTGCGCTGGTCGCTCAAGCCCACTCAGGTCCTTGCGCTGCAAAAGGCGGGTGTCAAAGCGCGGGCGGGGCAGGAGTACACCGGCTGGGTCCAAGATGACATCTCTGAGGTCAGTCGCTTCGCGCCCATAGGCCGCAGCCTCATCGACTGGACGGAGTGGATCGGCCGCCTGTTCTTGGCCCTCATCAAGATGGTGGTGGTGCCCCTGGTCTTCTTCTCGCTTGTGGTCGGCGTCGCCTCCTTGGGCGACTTTCGTGCGCTCGGCCGCCTGGGCGGGCGCACCATCGGCTACTTCATGATGACCACGGTGGTGGCGCTGGTCATCGGCGTCACGCTGGCCAACGTCATTCAGCCAGGCAAGCTGCTGTCCGAGGAGGATCGTACGCAGCTGCTGTCCTCTTACAGCGGCTCCGTGGGCAGCACCGTGGAGAACGCGGCCAAGGCTCCCTCCTTGGTGGATCAGCTTGTCGGCATTGTGCCGACGAACCCGGTGAAGTCATTGGCCGAGGGCGACATGCTCCAGGTCATCTTCTTCGCCTTGATGCTGGGCATCGCGCTGACGCTGATGAAGCAAGAGCGGGCCAAGCTGGTCGTCGATCTCTTCGACCGACTCAACGACGCGATGGTGATGCTGGTGCACGTCGCGATGGCCTTGGCGCCCTATGGTGTGGCCGCGCTGCTCTTCAAGGTGGTCGGCAGTACGGGCATATCGGTGCTGATCGCCCTGGCCGTATACGGCCTGGTCGTGGTGCTGGGGCTCGTCGCCCACTTGTTCATCACCTACGGAACCGTGATTCGGTTCGGGGCCGGGCTACCCGTCTTCAAGTTCCTCGGGGCCATCAAAGAGGCCCTGCTCGTGGCGTTTTCGACCTCCAGCTCCTCGGCCACCCTGCCGGTGACGATGGAAGCCTGCGAAGACAACGTGAACGTCAGCCCGCGCATCACCTCCTTTGTTCTGCCCTTGGGCGCTACCGTCAACATGGACGGCACGGCCTTGTACCAGGGGGTGGCTGCAATCTTTATTGCGCAGATCTACGGAATGGATTTGAGCGTGGCCGAGCAGGCTACGATCGTCGTGTCTGCAACCCTGGCTTCAGTGGGCGCGGCGGGTGTGCCCGGCGCCGGCATGATCACCTTGGCGATGGTGCTCACTGCGATCGGCGTGCCCACCGAGGGACTGGCCTTGATCCTCGGTGTGGATCGCCTGCTCGACATGTTCCGCACCAGCTTGAACGTCGTCGGAGACAGCGCGGCGTGCGCCTTCATGGCCCGTCTCGAGGGTGATCAGCTGCGCATCATGAGCGACGCGCAGGATGTCGCCGACCCCAAGCATGGTTTTGAGGGACGATTGAAGGATGGCCCCAAGCCGGTGCCCGTAGAGGGCGACGACTAGAGCATCAGCCCTTCTTGGCGTGGGCCAAGATCCGGTGCAGCACGTTGCGGTGCACCTCGGCCTGCTCTGCGGCCTTGGTGATGTTACCGCCGGCCGCGTCCACAGCATGCTGCGCGTAGGCCTGCTCAAAGGCCTCCAGGGCCTGCTTTCGGGCCTCCTTGTACGGAAGCTCAAAGAAGCTTGAGAAGGGATCACCGTGCACTTCAGCGCTGGGCTCGGCCTGCTCGGCGGCGGGTGCCTGTTTGGACCTCAGCCGGAGCGCGAGGTTGAGGCCCTCACTCGAAAGCGAGGCGGCCTGGTCGATTACATTGCGCAGCTCGCGCACATTGCCGGGCCAGTCGTGAGAGTTCAGCGCGGCGAGGATCTCGGACGTGAGTTCCAGGTTTGCGTCGCTGTCTTGATGCCGCTCTAAGAAGGCCCGAGCCAGCTCTGGGATGTCTTCGCGCCGCTCCCTCAGGGGCGGCAGCAGCACCTTGATGACCGCGAGTCGAAAGTACAGGTCACTGCGGAATCGCTTGGCCCGGACCTCGTCTTCGAGCGCGCGGTTGGTGGCCGCGATGACCCGCACATCCACCGGCCGGAACTCATTGCTGCCGACGGGCTTGATGCGGCGTGTCTCGAGCACACGAAGCAACCTGGGTTGCAATGGCGGGGGCAGCTCACCCAGCTCGTCCAAGAAGATCGTGCCACCCTCGGCGGCTTCGAAGGCTCCGACCCGGTCCGTGACCGCGTTGGTATAGGCGCCCTTGACGTGGCCGAAGAGCTCCGACTCGATCAAGTTGGAGGGGATGGAGGCGCAGTCGACGACGATGAAGGGTTGGTCTTTTCGCTGGGAGGCGCTGTGGATGGCCTCCGCCACCACTTCCTTGCCCGTGCCGGTCTCGCCGCTGACCAGCACCGTGGCGTCGGTGCGGGCGGCGCGCTCCAGCACTGCGAAGACCGCGCGCATCTTGCGGCTTTTGCCCAACAGCTTGCCGAAGGAGGTCTGCTCCGAGGGCGGCATCGGGTCGGCTTTTTGGGGGGCTACGACTTGAAGCTCGGTCTCACCCACTTGGAAGACGGCGCCTGGACCGAGGTCCAGGCTGTCGAAGCGGGTGCCCTCATAGTAGCTGCCGTTGGTGGAGCCGAGGTCGCGGGCGCTGACAAAGCCGCCTCGATTGACCAGCTCAAGGTGGCGGCGGGAGACCGAGGGGTCCGCCAGCCTCAAAGTCGTATCGAAACCTGCGCCGATGATGAACGGCTCGGTGCCCAAGAGGATGGCCTCGGCACCTTTGAGCGCGCCGCTCAGGATACGGATGATCAGCACCCCCTCCGAGCCCTGGATGCCAGAGCGCTCCCCGGGGTGCGCCTTGATGATCTGGGTTTGGCGCTCGGGATCCGTCATCGTGAAGCTGCTCGCGCGCGGGTGACCGTCACGGCCGCAATCTCGCCGCTTTGGCGCCCTTGGGCAAGGGCGGGGCGGGACGTTGACGCGACGGGAGAGGCGCTGCTAGCAGCGGTGCATGTCAACGCCGCGTATGTTTCGCTGGGTTTACCTTGGACTGACGCTGTCTGTGCTGCCGCTCGCGGTGGGCTGTGATGGCTGCAGTGACAAGGCCAAGACCGGCTCCCCCCTCCAGTTCATCGCGGCAGACGCGGACGCGGTGCTCGAGGTCCGAGACATCGGGCTGCTGATTCGCGCCCGCCAAGGCGCCACGCAGAGCTTCGGCAGCCTGCTTCCCAAGGCGCAGATCGAGAGCCTGCAGAAAGAGTTGCAGCTCAGCCTAGGGTTCGACCCCTCCACCGCGGAGGGTTTGGCAAAGGCAGGCCTGCCTGCCAAGGGAGCCATCGCCGCCAACATCCTGAGCAGCGGTAAGGGCGCGGTTTGGGTCTTCCCGGTCGCGGACCCCGTGAAGCTCAAGCCGTTGCTGCAGAAAGTTCTGCAGTCCCGGGTCTCGATTGACGCGACCCGTACCGAGAAGATCGGCGCGGCCGAGGCCACGATCTTTGAGACGCAGTTTGGGGCCGACAAGCTGATCGTCGCGGCCCACGTCTTTAGTCAGGGTTATGTGCTGGTGGCGCTGGGACGCGACGCCCTGGACCTGCTCAAGGGCGCGCTGTCCGTAAAGCCCGAGGCCTCAGTGGCCAAAAGCCCCGAGTATGCCGCGCTCATCAAGAGCCTAGATACAAAGTGAGATGTTCGCATGACCTCTCCCAAGGGTGGGGAGACGCTCAAGGGCGCCCTTCGCACCGCTTCGCGCAGCGTGCCGGAGGCCAAGGCGCTCATTCGCGATGAGCTGACCGCAGTGAAGGGCGTCGGCTGGTCCGCAACCTTCAGCGCTCGCGGCCTGGCCGTGCAAGGTACCCTTCGATTGGATGAAAAGGGCCTGGCGCTCAGCAAGAAGGTCTTCGCGCCTGAGGGCGCCCCGGACAGCGGCGTCAAGGCGGTCGGTGTGCCGCAGAGCGTGATCTTCGCGCAGGTAGGGTTGCACGCCAAGACGGTGCTTGATCTCATCGCTCCGGTGGGCTCACCCGCCCGCGCTCGAATCGACCGGGCTTCCGATCGTGCGCAAAAGGACCTGAGCCTGGACATCAAAGAAGAGCTCATCCCCCTGCTCACCGGGCATGGCGCGGTGGCGCTGGGCGTGGGCGGGCTCGACAAGCTGTCCTTCAAAGAGCTGATGGGTAACCCTCGCGGCGCGCTGTGGACGGCCTTTGGTCTGGGGGTCAAGGATCCCGCCGCCGCCGTCGCGCTAGAAAAGCGCCTCGACCCGGGCTTGAAGGCGCGCACCCTCGAGATCGTCACACGCACCGTGGCTGAACAAACCGTTCGCTCCGTGGTGCCTCCCAAGGACCCCATCTCCGGCGCTCAGGCCCCGCTGGTTGAGACTTCGGGCTTTGGCGGCGCTTGGGTCTTCGCCAATGAGCCGGCCCTGATGGACCAGGTGATCAAAAATACCACCGCGGCCAACGCCCTGGGCGGGGACTCCGGCGTGTACGTGGAGGTGAACTTCCGCGAGCTGAATACTCAGCTGTCCGCGTTCCGCTACGGCGATCTGCCCATTCTGTATCGCTCCTTGCTCGCCAAGGTCATGGACGGTCTCAAGCTGCTGGACAGCGCCAAAATCCGAGTCCAGCCCGTGGCGGAGGGCGTCTCATTGAATGCCGAGCTCAACATCTTGCCGCTGACGAAGGCCAAATGAGCGCAGCCTTGGTGGCCAAACTGCGCGGGGTACGTCGCAGCTTCGAAGACGGCAAGCGCCGCCGAGATGTTCTGCGCGGCGTTGATCTCGATGTGCACGCACAAGACCTCGTCGCTCTGGTGGGCCCCAGCGGCTGCGGCAAGACGACGCTGCTGTCCATCCTCGGAGCGCTCGATGCGGGCTTTGAAGGCAGCGCCGAAGTGCTCGGCCACTCCTTATCCAAGCTGGATGATGATGGCCGGGCTCGCCTGCGCTGCGAGGACCTAGGCTTTGTCTTTCAGGCCTTTCACCTGCTCGACCATCTCAACGTCGTCGAAAATGTGCAGCTTCCGCTGTGGCTGCTGGCTCAACGGCTTACGCGCGAAGAGGAGTTGCACCGGGCGCAAGACATGTTGACGAGGGTGGGCCTCGGCGGTCGCGGCGCCGAGAGTGTGACCACGCTGTCGGGAGGCGAGCGCCAGCGCGTCGCCATCGCGCGGGCCTTGGTGAACCGCCCCAAGCTGCTGCTCGCGGACGAACCCACCGGTAACCTCGACGCCGACACCGGCGCGTCGATCTATGAACTCTTTGAACGCATTCGCACCGGTGATGATGGGCTTCAGCCCTGCGCCGTTGTGATCGCCACCCACGACCCGCGCTTGGAGTCCAGGACCCCGCGGGTGCTTCGGGTCAGTGATGGGCTCATCGAGGCTGAGCGAGAGGGTAGCGCGGCATGAGACTGGGCACCCTCGTCTCCCGCGACCTGGCGCGAAGCAAAAAGCGCCTGATTGTCGTGGCGCTGGCCGTGGCAGGCAGCGTTGCGCTCCTGGTGCTCCTGGGCAGTATCAGCTTGGGGCTGTACAAGAACCTTGTGCAACCCTTGTTGCCAAAACTGCCATTGGACCTGCTCAAGGTCGAACCTCGGACCGTGAGCGTGGGCTTTTTGGCCTTTGACGCGGCGGACCTGGGCGGCGGCCTTGATGAACAGGCGCTTGAGCGGCTGTCTAAGATCGAAGGTGTGGCCGCCGTCTATCCCGTGGTGGGGGCCGGTTTTCCGATGCGTGCTGAGGGCGGCGAAGGTTTCATTGGGCGCCGCATGCGCACCGATGTCTTCGCGACCGGCGTAGACCCGGAGCTGGTCAAGGCAGACGTGGCAGAGGGTTATGAGTTTAAGGACGCACCCGGCGGCAAGGTCCCCGTGCTCATCGCCCGCCGTCTCCTGGACCTGTACAATACGACCGTCGCCCCCGCTTTGAAGAAGCCGCGGCTGTCCGAGTCGGCGGTGATCGGCTTTGAGTTCCAGGTCACCCTCGGGGCCTCCTACGCCCGCGGCACGCCGAACCCCAGCTTGGTGCAGCGACGCGTGGCCCAGATTGTGGGCTTTTCGGACCAGGCGACCCTCGTGGGCCTCACCGTCCCCGAAGCGAGCATGCGCCGCTGGAACGCGCGCTTCAAAGAGGTCAACCCGCTGTCCGGGGCCTATGTGCGCACCGTGGACCCGGGTCAGGTGGGGCGGATCAGCGCGGCGATTGAGCAAGCTGGCTTGACGGTGGACGACACAGCTAAGGTGGTGGGCGCGGCTTTGGCCGTCGCCGCTGGCCTGGGCGGGCTCTTTGCGGCCACGCTGCTGTTCTTCAGCGCCTTTGCGATCGCGCAGGCCTTCTTCCTGCTCGTGGCAGAGCGGCGCATGGAGATGGCGATCTTGAGGGCGGTCGGGGCGCGGCGACGTGATCTTCGACAGCTGGTCTTGGTCGAAGCGGTGGTCGTGGGCACCCTGGGGGCCCTACTGGGACTCGCCGCGGGTTCGGCGCTCGCCTTGGGGCTCGACACGGTGGTGATGCAGGGCCTTCCTGAGATGCCCTTCAAGCCAGAGAGCATCGTCTCTTTGAACCCGGCGCTACTGGTGGCCACCGCGGCCTTGGGCGTCGTCTCTGCGCTACTCGGGGCCGCCATCCCGGCTGCGCGGGCCGCCTCAGCGAACCCCGCGTCCGCGCTTCGAAGCTAGCTCTAGTTCTTGGGCAACCAAGTCTGCAGCGCACTTGCGAGCGCGTCGCGCGGAATGGGCTTGCTCAAGAACCCGTTCATGCCCGAGGCGAAGCAGCGCTCTCGGTCCTTGGCCATGACGCTCGCGGTGAGGGCGACAATCGGGGTTGCAACGCCCAACCGTCGCAGCTCTTGGGTCGCCTCGAAGCCGTCGTACTCCGGCATGTGACAGTCCATGAAGATCAGGGCGTAGTGGCCATCTTTGGCGGCGTCCACCGCCTCTCGACCATTGGTGCTCAGGTCCACCTCCATGCCCATCGACTCCAGCATGCGGCGCCCCACCAGCGCGTTGACGACGTGGTCCTCGACCAAGAGCACCCGTGTGGATTCGCGGGGCTGGGCCAGGAATGAGGCTGCGCCGGCGGTGGTTTCGGCCTGCCAGCCCACGGGCGCGGGGGAGTAGGGCACACAGACTTCGAACGCGGAGCCGCGACCGACTTCGGAGCGGACCGTCAAGCGGCCTTGCAAACCATCGATGAGGCGCCGGCACACCGACAGCCCCAAGCCGCTGCCGCCAAAGCGCCGGGTGGTGGAGGAGTCCGCCTGGGCGAAGGCATCGAAGATGTGCTCCTTTTGGGCCTCGTCGATGCCGATGCCGGTATCTGTGACTGTGAGCATGAGCTCGTCGGTGGGGGAGCGGTCCACCTCGATCCGCACACTGCCGGACTCGGTGAACTTCACGGCATTGCCCACGAGGTTGGAAAGGACCTGTCGAATGCGCACGGGGTCAGAGACGATGAGGTGGGGGCAGCCGGGGGCGAACTGCAAGCCAATTTGCAGACCCTTTTCAGTCGCCGTGGGCGCAAAGAGCCCTCGCACTTCGGCTACAATTTGGTGCAAGTCAAAGGGCACCATCTCGAACTGCAACTTGCCCGCCTCGATCTTTGCGAGGTCAATCAGGTCGTTGAGCAGGGTGAGCAGCGACTCTGCGCTCGAGAGTGCGGTCTTGGTAAACTCCCGACTGTCATCACCCAACTCATCCTGCATCTGCAGCAGCTGCAGGGTGCCCAAGATTCCATTCATGGGGGTTCGGATCTCGTGGCTCATGTTCGCTAGGAACTCGCTCTTGGCTTGGGAGGCGGCCTTGGCCTTTGTCTCGGCCTTTTTGAGCATGCGGTTCGCGTCCTCGATGTCGCGAAGCGCAGCCTCCTTGATCCACTCATAGGCGATGCCAACGCCGGTGGAGATCGCGGTCACGACCAGGCTGCCCACCACCGTCATCATGGGCAGGCGGTCGGCGGGGAAGGGTGACGGAAATGCCACCGCGCTGGCGTGGGCCACGCCCAGGCCCAACAACGCGCAGCCCACGACGATGGCCCAGGTCACGCCCGCGCGCACGCTCACGATGGAGATCGAGCACAGCGGGATCAGCCCCAGCATGTAGGTCGCGGGCAGGCCCACGCCTCCGGTGACTGCGATGACGGCGATCAGCAGCAGGAAGGCGATGCCGGTGAGCACATTGCCCGATAAGACCAGGTCACCGCGCTGCCTGAAGCGCCACAGGTTGGCGCTGACCACGGCCGCACCCACGGTGTCGATGATGCACAGGGCGGTATTGCCTTCGAGCAGGGCCCGCACCAAGAAGATGACGAAGGCGATGGCGACGACCACGCTCACGGCGACGAGCGCACGTGATCGACGGGCCAGATCGTTGGTACCCGTGCGCGTGACCGCCGGGCCCAGTCGATTCAGCCATTGCATCGGGTCAGACAACATCGTGTGCCGCCGACGCTAGCCGAGGTGCTCCGGGCACTCCATCCATCAACGGTCGCGAAGCGTCATTGCGTATAATCGGCAGCGGGGCGGTAACCTACAGCCCAGTCAGCGGGTCTTTGCAGCGAGACATGAACAGCCTACGCGAAAATATCATCCTGGCTCAAAGCGGGCAGGCTTCGGCCTTCGAAGCCCTGGTTCGACGCTTCGAGGCCATGTGCCTCGCCTACGCCGGCGCGGTGCTTAAGGATCCCGAGATGGCCCAGGACGTGGTCCAGGACGCACTGGTTGAGGCGCACGACAAGCTCGGGCAGCTTGAGGCGCCCGAGGCCTTTTCAGCCTGGCTGCGCCGCATCGTCTTTAAGCACTGCGACCGGCGCCTGCGCAGAAAGCCAGCGCCTCACTTTGAGCCCGCCGAGACGGCGGCGGCGCCCGACGATGCGGTGCAGCAGGCCCAGTTTCGCGCTGCGGTGCGCACCGCAGTGGAGGCGCTACCGGAGCACGAGCGGCTGGTGGTGGCGCTGCACTACTTCGCCGACTGCCCACAGCGAGATGTCGCAGACTTCTTGGAGCTGCCGCTTTCGACGGTCAAGAAGCGACTGTACTCGGCCCGGCGCCGGCTGGAGACGGCGCTGGGCGGTGGCGTGGAGCACAGGCCTGCCCAACCGCCCCCGGCGCTGGCCATGGCGGATCGTATCACCCTGTTCTTGGCCATCCGTTCCCAAGACCACGAGGCGGTCGCAAGATGTCTGGACCGCCATCCGGACTGGGTGAACCAGAGCGAGCGCTGGACCCGAGAGCAAGCGTTGCAAGGTGACTTTACACTGGCGCACCGGCTCACGCCCCTCATCTTGGCCTCCGGACGAGGCGATATGAAGATGGTGCAGCTGCTGCTGGACCGCTCAGCTGAGGTCGATGGTCTGTGCGGCTGCGAGGCGGGCGAGACCGCGCTCTTGGCGGCGGTCATTCACGGTCGCACCGAGGTGGCTGAGCGCCTCTTGATCGCCGGCGCGGATCCGAACCGCACAAACCGGGCAGGCTACGCCGCGCTTCACATCGCCTACATGCGAGGTCACACCGCCCTTGTTCCGAGCCTATTGCAGGCCGGCGCGGACCCCCAGCTTCAGGCGCGCTGCGGCCGCCGACCGGATGAGTGCGTTCCGCCGCCGGCGGAGGCTGATGCTGGTGCGCAAGAGAAATTGCATACGGGGATCAAGGGGCTGGACCTGCTGGCACCCTTAGACCACGGCATGCGGGTGCGGGTGCATGGCGAGGCTGATACGGGGCTGATGGTGCTGCTCACGGAGCTAAGCTGTCGCCTGGTCAGCCGCGGATGGTCCTGCGTTTGGGCCACACACGTGGCCCAGCCGTGGCAGCGCTATGAACTCAGCGACACGGTGGCGCAAGCAGGATTGCTGAATCAGGTCCAGGTCTGCACCGACGGGTTGGCGCAGTTGAGCCGCCAGCTCGGCCCTAAGGTGGCGCTAATTGTCTTTCGGGAGCCATCGCAGCAGGCCGAGGCGGACGTGGCCTTGCTGAGGGCGGGCGACCGTGCCGGCCTGACCTTTGTGGTGGACCCCTGGCGCCCCGTGACTCGAGGTGAGCTGCCCAAGCCCGAGCTGGCCGCGCCCTACGATGCGCTGATCTGCACAGATCCCGCGCTCGCGGCTGCGGGCATCTATCCTGCGCTGGACCTTCAACGCACTGCGTCTCGGCGCGCTGTCGATGGCCGGCAGACTGAGTTGCAGTCGCGGGTTCGTGCCGCCGCCGCCGACCCCCTGGTGCAGGCCTACCTCAGCCAGCCATTTTTCGTCGCTCAGCACGATAACGGCATGTTTGGGCAGGACGTGAGCCTTGAGCAGACGCTGCAGGGGTTCTCACAGATCGTCGATGGCGCGCTGAGCCTGGACCCCGCGGCGGTCAAGTACCGGGGTGCGTTGCCCCGAATGTCCTGCTAGGTTCCGGGGCCCGTGACCGGCTCGTTTCACCGTATATTCATCGCCAATCGCGGCGAGGTGGCAGCCCGCATCGCGCGAACCTGTGACCGCATGGGCATCACCCCCGTGTTCGCGGTGTCGGAGGCAGACCGTCATGCCCCCTACACCAAGGACCGCGAGGTTGTGGTGCTTGGGCCAGCGAGGAGCTCTGAGAGCTATCTGTCGCTGACCCGCGTGGTGCAGGCCGCCGTGCAGGCCCGCTGTACCGCGCTGCACCCCGGCTGGGGCTTTTTGGCAGAGAACCCGACGCTCGCCACCCTGTGCGAGACCCACGGGGTGACCTTCATCGGCCCTCCCGCGCATGTCATGCACCTCATGGGCAAAAAGACCCCTGCCAAGAAGGCAATGGGGAAAGCTGGCTTGCGGCTTATTCCAGGCAGCGATGGGGTGCTCTCGGGCGCCGAAGAGGCCCAAGAGGTGGGCGATGCCACGGGCTACCCGGTGCTGATGAAAGCCGAGAGCGGCGGCGGCGGGCGCGGCATGCGTATCGCCCGCAGCTCAGCCGAGGTTCAGCAGGCCTACGAGGATGCCCGCGCTGAAGCCGCGGCGGCCTTTGGCGATGACCGGGTCTACATGGAAAAGCTGGTCGAGCGCGGCCGCCACATCGAAATCCAGCTCATGGCGGACCGCTACGGCAACGTGGTGCATGTCGGTGAGCGGGACTGCACGGTCCAGCGCAATCATCAGAAGCTCATCGAGGAGTCACCAGCCCCGGTACTCGACCCCGAAGAGCGGGCCCAGACACTCGAGGCCGCGGTGCGGGCGACGCGCGATATCGGCTATGTTGGCGCGGGCACCATGGAGTTCCTGCAGGACTCTGAAGGCAAGCTGCGTTTCATGGAGATGAATACGCGCCTGCAGGTTGAGCACTGTGTCAGCGAGATGCGCTCGGGCCTGGACCTGGTGGAGCTTCAGATCAAGGTCGCGGCTGGGCATCGCCTAACTATCACTCAAGATGACGTGCCCCTGCAGGGGCATGCCATCGAGTGCCGAATCAACGCCGAAGACCCCCACGATAACTTCCGCCCGGCGCCAGGCACACTCACCACCTGGAGCGTACCCACCGGTGAAGGGGTGCGTGTAGATACACACGTGGATCAGGGCTACAAGGTCCCGCCGCATTACGACAGCCTGATTTGCAAGGTCATTACTCATGGCGCAGGTCGCAAAGAGGCCTGCGAACGCATGATTTCGGCTCTACAAGACCTGCACTGCGAGGGCGTACCCACGACCGTGCCCATGCATCTGGCCATCCTGAGGTCCGAGGCGTTTCAAGACAATGAGTACGATACCGGCGCTATCCCTGGGTGGCAGCCAAATAAGGAGGAGCGCTAAGCATGGCCCACATTCCGTTGGTTCCCATTGGGAGCGCGCGCGCGTCCTTCATGGACGATCGCACCTTCGCTGAGCAGCGTGAGGACGGCGAAAAGCTTGAAGCGCGGCTGCTTGAAAGCCGCAAGCAGGTCCGGGCGGGCTGGGGCGCTAAGTACACAGACCGGGTGCATGCCAAGGGCAAACTCACCGCCCGGGAGCGCATTGAGGCGGTTAAAGACCCGGGGACTCGCATCTATGAGGTGGGTACGCTCGTCAATCATGACGTGAAGTTCGGCAAGCTGCAGTCGCCCGGCGCGGGTGTGGTGACGGCCTTTACTCGCATCGAGGACCGGTGGTGCATGGTCATCGCCAATGACAACACCGTGGCCTCGGGAGCCTGGTGGCCCAAGACCCCCGAGAAGATCGAACGCGCCCAGATGATGGCGCTTCGGCTGCGTTTGCCGGCCATCTATCTTGTGGATTGCTCGGGCCTGTTCCTGCCAGAGCAGTCCAAGAGCTTCAGTGGCGCTACCGGGGCTGGCCACATCTTCAAGATGAACAGCCGCCTGTCGGACGAAGGTGTGCCGCAGATCGCGGGTGTCTTTGGAGACTGCATCGCCGGCGGCGGCTACATGCCGATCATCTCGGACCGGGTCTACATGAGCGAGCAGGCCTATATGGTCATCGCCGGCGCAGCGCTCATTAAGGGCGCCAAGAGCCAGCACATCACCAGCTTGGACATCGGCGGACCTGAGGTGCACGTGCACGCCTCGGGCTGCGCCGATGTACGCGTACCGGATGATGAGACCCTGTTGGTTCGCATTCGGGAGGATGTCCGCAAGTTGCCTTCCTCTGGGGCCGACTTCTACCGCCACGGGTTTGGCGCGGTGGAGCCTGCCTTTGCCACTCACGAGCTGCTGGGCGTAGTGCCCAATGATCACCGTCAGTCCTATGACTCCGTAGAGGTGCTGTCGCGGCTGTGTGACCAGAGCCTGTTTTGGGAGGTCATGCCCGAGGTCGGGGAGGAGATGATCTGCGGTGTAGGACGCCTGGGCGGCCTGTACGCAGGCTTCATCATGAACCGCCAGGGTCTGGTGGGGAACCCAGATCATCCGGGCCGTCGGCGACCCGCCGGCATTCTCTATCGCCAAGGTATCGCCAAGATCAGCGCCTTTTCTAGGGCCTGCAACTCTGACGGCCTGCCGCTCATTTGGGTGCAGGATATCAGCGGCTTCGATATTGGCCAGGAGGCTGAGGCCCAGGGGTTGCTCGCCTATGGGTCCAATCTCATCTACTCCAATAGTACGAATGAGACGCCGATGTTCACGGTGCTGCTGCGAAAGGCGTCGGGCGCGGGATACTATGCGATGGCCGGGATGCCCTATGACCCGGTGGTTCAGTTATCGACCCCACTATCTCGCTTGTCGGTGATGGAGGGGCGCACGCTATCGATCGCAACTTACAATACGAAGCTGGACGATGACTTCAATATCGTGACGACGGACCCCGAGGAGCGGGCCGCCATCGAAAAGGGTATGAAGGACGTCGAGGCGCGCATCGAGCAGGATATGGACCCCTTCGTCTCTGCCCGGCAGATGGATACGGACGAGATTGTGCGTCTCGGTGAGCTGCGAGGCTGGCTGAGCGCGCTCGTGGAGATGAGTTACCAAGCCAATGGGTATCGACGCGTGAAGAATCCGAGGATCTGGACGATGCATGACCTCTCGGTCCTGGTCGGGGGTGTACGCTGATGGCTCGTGAGACCCGCACAACGATGCAGGCCCGGTTGACGCACCTGGAGGAAGGCCGCATGGAACTTCGGGCGCCCTCGGTGGGGCTGTGGCGCGAGGGCCCGCCCGTCGGTGCGCTGGTGCGACCGGGGCAGCCCGTGGGCTACGTCGAGATCTTAGGCGTGGCCCACGAGTTGGTGGCGCCGGAGGGGGCCTCGGGCGTGGTGGTTGAGGAGCGTGAGGTGCATAACGTGCGGCGCCCGGTGAGCTTCGACGATGTGCTGATCACGTTGGACCCCAGCCTCGCGGGCCAAGTAGCCGCATCCGATATTGCGCGCGCGGAGGCGGGCGAGGGCGACGACAATGGCTTGGTCTTCCGTGCCTCCATGAGCGGGCGCTTTTATCTGCGGCCCAGCCCCGACAAGCCCGCCTTTATCGAGCCCGGCGCGGTGATCAAGACCGGCCAGACGATCGGACTGTTGGAGGTCATGAAGACCTTCAACCGTGTGACCTTCGGTGGTCCCAAGCTGCCCGATGAGGCCGTGGTCGCGCGGATCGTGCCCAAGGACGGTGATGACGTCGATGAGGGCGCGGTGCTGCTGCACCTCAGCGCGAAGTAGGTATCCGGCCCAGCTGGCGGGCGATGCTACAGACCGGCTCTGAAATGCCCTGCGTGGACCTCAACGGCACGCAGTGGTGTACGGGGCGCACGTGACTCGGGGCCAAAGCCAACCTATGCTCTGCCCAGGCTATGCAGGCATCGGTGGCAGGTGAGATTCGCTGGCGCCTTGGAGTCTATGACAAGGTCTTCGAACTCTGTCGGGCCGGTGATTTTTCATACGCACGCTTTTTAGCCCTGCTGCCGGACCAGCTGAGGTTGGCGCGCGGAGCCCAGGGCGACACCCTCGAGATTCCAGTGGGGATTTCAGCGGGGCTGATCAACCGCTGGGCAGGCTGGCTTTCAGTCGGGAACCCGTTGGAGCCGCTGCCGCTGCCGTCGCGTGCGGATGGGCTTCGAAGATGGCTGCGGCTGGCCCAGCTTCACCCAGAGCTGGACCCCTTGGCGCTGCACCAGTGGATGAGTGTGGGGGCACAGCCGCTGCTCAGCTCGCTGGCCCAGGTGCACGAGCAGGGCCTGGCTGAGGTGGGGCGAGGGCAAGGTGGGTTGCAGGTTGCCTACCTTAGTCACCTCGCTTTGCTGTCGAATCTGGCGAAGGTTCTCGGCACAGCGGCCCCGGGCATGGCTGCGGTCTTGGCCGAACTGCTGCCCTTGGGTTGGCAGGAGGCTGGGCAGCGTGTGGGCGCCGCAAAGGGCCTGCCGGCGCGCCTGGCCTATCAGATGGCCCTCACCACCAATCTCACGGCGCTGGGCGTTGATCATCAGCAGTGGCAGGGCCTGCCCGCGAACCCACGCCGCACAATTGCTGAGGCCTTGCACATGGTCTCCAAGATCATCGCCGAGCCGGTGGAGACGCTGCCCTTGGCCCGGGTGGTCTCGACGGTCTCGCGGCGTTTGCTCGCTGAGCCGCGATTGAGGGTGGCCTTGCTCAGAGACCAACTCGCCGAGCAGGTGCGGGACGCGGCCTTGCTGCTCTTGGCGCGCTGTTACGAGCCGGGGCGTGCCGAGGGCGTCCGTCCCCTGCTTACAATGACCTCATCGGCCCAGGAGTTGACGCGAGCACAGTATCACCATGGTCGTCGTCAAGAGGTCTTGACATGGCTTGAGGCCCCCGCCCGACGTGGGCATCGCGCCGCCGAGGCGCTCAGCGCTCTGTTACAAGGGGCGGAGCTGGTGGCGACGGGGGATAGTGCACCGTTGGGCGTGCACGCCGACCTTGAGGGCCGCGCGCAGCTGGCGGCCCAGGGCGCCCTGCTGGCCGGATTGGATAGTTACACCCAGACCCTGCTTGAGGATGTAACCCGGCTCATGGTCTTTGTTCCAGCTACTCAGGTGCAGTCCGAATACTCCGCCGGGCGTGCCTGTCGTCTATCAGATGACGCTTCGCCCATTCACCTGCTTGCGCCCCAGGAACGGCAGGCGGCCTTGCATATAGACTTGTCCTTGGTCTTTTTGGGGCGGCCGCTCGCCGCGCGCGCCGCGGCCGCCCGGCTGGACCGCGATCTGGTTACGCCCTTCATGCGTCGGGTTCGAGCCGAGCCGGCGCTTATCGA
>SPJJ01029481.1_pt1 | contig 21160 bp, 18 predicted proteins | sample 3741741 | NCBI WGS metagenome assembly SPJJ01 (sample SAMN10925908, study PRJNA522277) | cold seep metagenome | isolation source: Elba SIP-enriched marine methane seep metagenome, extraction at timepoint T1 | place: Italy: coast of Elba, Mediterranean Sea | collected 2014-05 | reverse complement strand
CAAATGGCAAATTCAGCATGGCACGTTGTTTTTCAGAAAGTGGCAGGCGAATTTCCACGGCGTTAGTCGCAAAGATTTGGGCCAGGTTTTCACCGGCCTGAACATGCTGGCCGATGTCGACGAATTGTTCCAGTATGCGTCCACGGTAAGGCGCTTTGATTTGGGTGCGTTGCAAATCAAGTCTGGCTTTTAACGCCCTGGCTTCGGCGGCCTGCACGCTTGCCTGCGCCCGTGCCAGCTGGGGTTTGCGTAGCACCAGATCGGATGCTTCCACTCCAGGACTTAACTGCTGCCAGTTGTCTTTCGCCTGAGCGGCTTGCGCCTGTGCCTCTATCAGTTTGAATTTGGCTTCTGCCACGTCGGCTTCGGCAGTTTTCAATGCCAGTTGATAATCGACATCATCTAGGTGCAATAACACATGTCCTTGGTCGAAAAAGCCACCGGGACGAAAATGTGGCGACACCTTGATGATTTCACCGGAGACGCGCGGGCTTAATGTGGTAACGGTGCGTGCCTCGACGACACCTTGTGCCTGCAGAGTGACCTGGTGATTCTGTGGGGTAATAGACATGACTTCAACGGCCAGCGGGCGGCGTTTTTCAGGCTTTTTTTTCGCTGCGGGTTTTTGGGTAAAGATCAGCGTGGCGATAGCGGCACCGGCCAGCAGCACCAGAATAGGTAACAGGGTTCGGAAGTATTTCATGGATGTGAGCTAACGAGTGAGTCTTGAGGGTCTATCAATGGGCCGCCCAGCGCCAGATAAAGGTTGATTCGATTATGCTAGCGCTGGTTGCGAATGTCGAGCAGGCGGCTTTGCGCATCATATGCGCGACGTTGGGCATCCAGCAAGGTAATGATGTCAGTCAGGCCGGCGATATAGTCATGTTCAGCCAGTTTTTGTGCAGCGACTGCTTCTGCGGTTTCTGCCTGCGTTAATGTGGCTTGCCGGGCAATCAAGCTCTTTGCGGCCAGTGTGGTTTCCACTTCCTGAAAAGCCGTTAACACTACCTGTGCATAGTTGGCGGCGGCCTGACGAACACGTGCTTCGGCCTGCTCGCGTTCGGCGAATAATTGCAGGCCATGGAACAAAGGCTGGGTTAAATTGCCAGCAATATTCCACACCAGAAATTGCGGATTAAAAATGTCGTCAAGCTTTTGCGTGCTGGTACCCCCGGAGCCGCTGAGCTGAATACTTGGCAGCATGTTTTTGCGTGCTTTTAACAAACGCTGGTCGCTGGCGAAAAATAGAGCGGCGGCACTGCGGATATCAGGGCGACGTTCTAAAAGTGCAGCGGGAACGCTGACAGAAATGTTGTGGGTGGGTTGGGGTAACGCATCAGCTAATTCAAAATGACCCGTGGGATAGTCGCCAGCCAATGCCTGTACGGAACGCACACTGGCATCAAGTTGCTGCACAAATTGCTGTTTGCGGTTTTGCGCATTGAACACATTGCTGCGCGCCAGGCGGACATCCAGGGCCTGATAAATGCCGCGTCGATAACCGCGCTCAATGATAATTTGTGCATTCTGATAATTGGCAATGGTTTTGTTGGCCAGCTCGATGTGCTGTTTAAGGGTGATGCTGTCAAACCAGGTTTTGGCAATATTTGCAGCCAGAGATAATTGTGCAGCATACAAATCGGCATGCGCCGCCTGTTGCTCATGCAGGCTGGCTTCTAACGCATTGCCGAGTTTGTACCACAGGTCGATTTCCCATAAGAAATCCAGCGCAAAGCCAACATTATTACTGCGTCGGGATGCCACCGAGATACCGGATGCATTGTTGCGCTGGTTGCGGCTGGCACGCAATCCGGCATCAATGTGTGGCCAGAATGAAGACTGCGTTATCCAGGTTTGTTGTTCACTGACGTCGATTGATGCCTGCAGGCTGCGCAGCATGGGGTTGTTGTCAATGGCTTTGGTCACCAGTGCTTCAAGTTGAGGTGCGTTCAATTGCTTAAGCCAGGGTTTAAGCGGGGCGGAAGCATGTTCGCTATGCCAGCTGGCGGGTGTCTCCAGCGCGTTGGGAATGTGGTCTTGCGGAGAAAAATAACTGCAGCCGGTGGTAAATAAAGCGATCAGACATAAATAAGTGAGATAAGACAAACGCAAATGTCGAAGAGATGTAGCAATGCCCTGCTTGCCTGAAATATGGGGAGGTGTCATCAGGTCTATTTTTCCTGTTGTTAAATAACCAATAAGTTAGGCCCAGGAGGCTGTCGGATGATGGATAATTCTACTGCGGCGAGGTTTCTCTCGCCTCACTACGCCCCCCATAACCCGACAGCTTCCTGGATGCCTGTTTGCAGTTGGGCTAGCACAAATAAAGCAAAAAATTATAATCCATCTGTTCGATCTGTCACCAGCACCCGCGGTTCCATCATGTCTATAATGGCGTATTTCGGCCCTTCCCGACCCAGTCCAGAGTCTTTTACGCCACCGTAGGGCATGTGGTCGGCTCTGAAGGTGGGGATATCATTAATGATGACGCCACCAACATGCAGGTTATTGAAGGCATAATGTATTTTACGGTTATCATGCGTGAACACCCCTGTTTGCAGGCCGAAGTCGGAATCATTGATTGCTGTAATCGCCTGTTTAAAATCGGTAAATTTTTCAATCACCACAATCGGTGCGAAAGCTTCCAGGCTGCAGACTTTCATGTCTAATTGAGTGTTGCTCAAAATCGTCGGCGCATATATATTTCCAGAGCGGTTACCACCTGCCAAAACGTCTGCTCCGCCAGCCACTGCTTCATCGACCCAACGTTCAATACGCTTGGCGTTGTTTTCGTCAATCATCGCTGAAAAATCCGTTTCCGGGTCATCCGGCGCACCTATTTTAACGTTTGCCAACCCTTGTTTGAAAAGGGTCAAAAACTGATCAAAGCATTGTTCATGAACATAAATCCGCTGGGTATGAATACAGGTTTGCCCGGCATATGAAAACGCGCCAATCACTGCTTTGCCTGCTGCCCGCTCGATGTTGGCATCCTGCTCGACGATCAAACCGGCATTGCCGCCCAGTTCCAGAATCACTTTCTTTTTGCCGGCATTTTTTTTCATTTCCCAGCCGATATCTGGTGATCCTGTAAAACTAAGCAAGTTAAATCGTGGATCTGTCACCAGTTGATTGCCGGTTTTTCGATCCATGGGTAGCACAGAAAATGCGCCTTTAGGCAACGATGTTTGATCAATAATTTGAGCTAAAAAGAGTGATGCAACAGGGGTTTTCGATGCGGGTTTCAACACAATTGGACAGCCCGCCGCAATCGCGGGGGCGACTTTATGCGCAACCAGATTCAACGGAAAATTAAAAGGTGCAATCCCTGCAACCAGGCCTACCGGAAAATATTGCACAATGGCATCCTTATTGGCGCCGGTTTCAATCCAGTCAATACTCATCAGTTCGCCAGGCAACCGTTTGCTTTCTTCTGAGGCGATAATAAATGTCTGAATGGATCGATCGACTTCTCCCAACGCCGTTTTAAGCGGTTTAGAGGCTTCTAACGCGATGATGTGGCCTATTTTTTCCCGGTTTTCAAGTAGCAGCTCCGCCACGTGCATTAGAATCTGCGCACGTTGATAAACCGGTAATTCTTGCATGGTTGTTTGTACGGCACTGGCTGCTTGAACGGCTTGTTCAAAGTCTTCTTCGCTACCTAGATAAGTCGTAAATACGTTTTGACCTGAGTACGAGCTGATTATATTTAAAGGCTGTGGGGTGGTTTTAAATTCACCACCTACATAGATAGGGAAATCAGTATTGCCAGAGGCGTTGGTGTCATTCATGGTGTTTTTCTTACCGTCAATTAGGTTATCAGTTTAATGGCATCAATCACTTTAAATGATACACGCCTTTTCAATCAGTTCCCGCGTTAACACTCTGGCGTTCTCCGAATAATCCACTGGGCAATCGATGATGTGAACGCCAGGGGTAGAGGTGCATTTTTCTAATAACGGTTGTAACTGATGGGTACTGGTTACTCGATGTCCCTGGGCGCTGTAAGCTTCGGCATATTTAACAAAATCCGGGTTACCAAAATCCAAGCCATACTCGCCAAATCCCATGCCATCTTGCTTCCATTTAATCATTCCATAAGCACTGTCGTTCAAAATCAGCACCGTCAGATCCATTTTTAAACGAACTGCGGTTTCTATTTCCTGGCTATTCATCATGAACCCGCCATCTCCACAAATGGCCACAACTTTTCGTTCTGGATAGACTATTTTCGCAGCCATCGCTGAAGGTAAACCGGCCCCCATGGTGGCTAATGCGTTATCCAATAAAATGGTATTTGGTGCTAACGCGCGATAATTTCTTGCAAACCAGACCTTATACACACCATTATCCAAGGCGATGATGTCTTCTTCTCCCAGTGCGGCTCGAACATCATGTACCAGTCGCTGCGGGTAAACCGGAAAATGATCATCTTGAGATTTTTCAGTCAACTTTTCATCAATATGTTCTTTGACCTTCGTAAAATACGAAAAATCCCAATGCGAGGGCGTGTTGATGCGCGTTGATATTTGCCACAGTGCATTAGCAATATCGCCGACGACATCCAGCTGAGGAAAATAAATTTCATCCGTTTCTGAAGCTTCAAAGTTAATATGAATGACTTTAAAGCCACCCGGCGTCATAAAAAATGGCGGCTTTTCCACCACGTCATGACCAATGTTAATGATCAAATCAGCTTTATTAATGGCACAATGCAGGTAATCGTTGTCTGATAATGCCGCCGTGCCCAGAAACAACGGATGATTTTCTGGCACGACGCCTTTACCCATTTGAGTGTTAAAAAATGGAATGCCGGTTTTTTCAATCAAGTGGCTCAACTGCTTGGAAATACGCTTTCGATTAGCACCTGCACCGACCAATATCAGCGGGTTTTTGGCTTTTTCAATATATTCAATTGCCAAATCTACGGCTTTTTCATTAGCATCTGCACGCCTGACTGGAAAACATGGAATAGGTAAATGTGACGTCATTTCAGCGGCCACATCTTCAGGGAGTTCCAAATGTACCGCGCCCGGCCGTTCATCAACCGCCTGCTTAAACGCTTCCCTTACCGTCGATGGAATCCGGTCTCCTCTAACCAATTGTTTGGTAAATTTTGTGATGGGTCTCATCATATCGACAGTATCGATAATCTGAAAATGTCCTTGTTTGCTGGAATGAATGGGTTTTTGACCGGTGATCATGCACATGGGCATGGCACCTAGCTGCGCATAAGCAGCAGAGGTAAAAAAATTGGTTGCACCTGGCCCCAAGGTAGAAAGACAAACCCCAGGATATCCGGTTAATCGGCCTAAGGTTGCGGCCATAAAACCAGCAGGCTGTTCATGACGAGTCAAAATCAACTCAATGTTGGAATTTTTTAACGATTCCAAAAAATCCAGATTTTCTTCCCCTGGTACGCCAAAAATGTATTTGACACCTTCATTTTCTAGACATTTGACAAATAAATCGCTGGCTTTCATGGCTATCCCTTGGGTAAAAATTCAAAATTAAAAGTAACGAACTGAGGTTTAACAGCTTAACAAAATGTTATACAGGTTATCATTTAGTAATAATGTAGATTGTCTGAAATGAAATTTAGGGCTCTTCACATTCTTGTGTATAAGGGGTTTTCTAATAAACTCGGGCTTGAGTTTTTGGTAACGTCCTTCAGCTTTCATCGATTTAATAGTGCATAACGGGGGGGCTGCAAACCCCATGCTCCAGTCTGTGAAAGGGGCTTGGTTATAGGGGTATTTTCATGTTCGATGATGTCCCTTTAACGATGGTTTTTATAGCGTCAAGCGCTTTTGAACGCGTTGTTCGGCACCTTCTATTACCTGAATAAATAAGTTATCACACTACAGTAATACTCCAGTGATATCATTTTGCAAGTTTTTTTCTGGGCATGTGAAAAAGAGATAGCTGGTCTTGCGAAGTGAAAGGTTTTACTGACTGATGTCAACTAATCAAATCATGCGTTGTTGAAAGAGCAAAAATATCTGACAAGGAGACGGCGTAAGCATTCCAAAATTAATTTTCAAGGCGCTGATTGCAGGACGTTTTATATTCATCTATTTGATGTCGTGTCTTTAAATATTGATATACACTATATCTTTATAGGTAGTTACAGAGCTTGAATTAAGGTTTTTTATGAATGATGTATTGAACGATTTGGCAGAAATTCTTGAGCAGCGTAAACAGCAATCTGCGGACACATCTTATGTTGCCAGCTTATATGCCAAAGGGCTGGATCATATTTTAAAGAAGGTCGGCGAAGAGGCGACTGAGACAGTGATTGCTGCAAAGGACGGCAACAAGGATCAGATTATTTATGAGACTGCTGATCTCTGGTTTCACTCCATGGTGATGCTGGCGCATCAAGGCCTTGGCCCAGAACAGGTATTACAGGAATTGCAACGCCGTTTCGGTTTGTCTGGATTAGAAGAAAAAGCTCAACGCCAGTCAAAATAAAAACGGGATAGATTACCGGTTTTTCCGGTCGAACAGATTACATTTTCGTGGAGAGAAAGCATGGGTATTAGTGTGACACAATTAGTGATTATTCTGGCGATTGTCGTGCTGTTATTTGGCACTAAACGCTTAAAAAGCATCGGCTCTGACCTGGGTTCAGCGATCAAGGGTTTCAAATCTGCCGTCAAAGAAGGGGAGGAAGAGGACAATAAATTAGTGGAAAATGATGCTGAAAGTGAAACCCTTGATGGGGAAGTCACTAACAAAGACAACGAGAAGGTGTAATTCCTATGTTTGATGTAGGATTCTGGGAAGTCGGGCTGGTTGCATTGGTCAGTCTGCTGGTGATCGGCCCTGAGCGCTTGCCTAAAGCGGCGCGTATCGCCGGTTACTGGGTGGGTAAAAGTCGCAACATTGTCAACTCGGTAAAGGCTGAAATCAAGGAAGAGCTGCAGGCTGAAGAAATGCGTCAGATCATGCAGGAACAAACCGAGTTACATGAACTGCATCAGGCGATTGAAGAAGGTGAGGAGCTGGTCAGAGAAGTGAAAAACGATTTGACGTTTGGTGTCGATGCTAAAAAGAAAAATAACGAATGAGCGAACAACAAACTGAGGGCGGGCAGGAACAAACGCTGATCAGCCATCTGGTTGAATTGCGTAACCGCCTGCTACGCATTGTGTTTTTTGTGTTGGTGGTGTTTCTGGCGTCCACGCCATTTGCCAATGAAATCTATACCTATTTATCCGGGCCGTTACTCAAGCACCTGCCGGAAAATAGCACCATGATTGCTATTGATGTGGCCTCACCGTTTTTTACCCCGTTTAAACTGGTCTTGGTGTGTTCCATTTTTGCGTCCATGCCGGTCATTTTGTATCAATTCTGGGGGTTTGTTGCGCCGGGTCTGTATCGTCATGAAAGGAAGCTGATTTTTCCTTTGTTGTTTGGCAGCACGCTACTGTTTTTTACCGGCGTGGCATTTGCCTATTTTGTCGTTTTTCCGTTGGTTTTCGGCTTTTTGACGGCAGCTGCACCCGAAGGGGTGGCGGTGATGACCGATATTGCGCGCTATCTGGATTTTATTCTGACCTTGTTTTTTGCTTTCGGGATTGCGTTTGAAGTGCCTATTTTCACCATTCTATTGGTCTGGACCGGGCTTACCACGCGTCAAAGCCTGGCGAACAAACGGCCATATGTGATTGTCGGTGCATTTGTGGTCGGCATGTTCTTGACCCCGCCGGACGCTATTTCTCAAACATTGTTGGCGGTGCCTATCTGGTTCTTGTTCGAAATCGGTTTGCTGTTTTCCCGTTTGTTTGTCAGAAAGCCGTCTCATCCGCAAATCAGTCCAACTGAATAGTGGCGAAAAACATTCTGATTACCGGCGCGGCGCGGCGCCTCGGTGCCGAATGCGCGCGCTATCTGCACCAACGTGGGTATAATCTATGCATTCATTACCGCACTTCCGAGCATGCTGCGACTGAATTATGTGATCAGTTAAATCAGATTAGAGCCGGGTCTTGCATTGCTGTGCAAGGCGATTTGCTGGATATTCAGGCCATTCCTGCGCTTGTTGAAGAAGTGTTTCAGCAATGGTCAACGCTAGACGGGCTGGTGAATAATGCGTCAGCATTTTATGCGACCGAGGTGCAGTCCGTTAATGAAACGCAATGGGATGAGTTGCTGGGCAGTAATTTGAAAGCCCCGTTTTTTCTGGTGCAACATTGTTTACCAAAGTTAACAGCATCGCACGGCTGTGTGGTGAATATTGTGGATATTCATGCTGAAAAAGGCTTGAAAGGCTATCCTGTTTACAGTATTGCCAAGGCCGGATTGGTGGCCATGACGCGCAGTCTGGCCAAAGAGCTGGCACCGCAAATCAGAGTGAACGCTGTGGCGCCTGGTGTGGTGCTGTGGCCAGAGCATGAGATGGATGAGGCGATGAAAGACGAGATTCTTCAGCGTGTTGCGTTGCAGCGCAGCGGATCACCGTCTGATATTGCCAAAGCCGTCGGATTCTTGATTGATGATTCGCCATATATCACTGGGCAGGTACTGACGGTAGATGGCGGACGGACGTTGTTTTATTAAATCAGGCCATCGATGCGGGTCTGATGCGCTTTGGTTTTATCAAATTCATCCCATAATTGCTGAAAGCTGATGCCGGAAACCGGGTGTAACTGATCTCCGGCAATTTCGGCGAGTGGTTCCAGCACAAAGGCATATTTTTCAATTTCATCACGCGGAATTTTCAATGTATCGCTGGCAATAATCTGATGGCCGTAAAGTACCAGGTCAAGATCCAGCGTGCGGGCGGAAAACTTCTGGCAGTTACGTGTGCGGCCATGAGCCAGTTCAATCTGGCGTAATCGGCTGGCAATGTCTTCTGCTGGCAGTTCGGATTCAAATCGAACAATCAGGTTGTAAAAGTTCTCGCCACTAAATCCGACGGCTTCCGTTTCATACAGACTGGAGCTTTCTATAGCGCCAAACAATATCTTCAACGCATCCAGACTGGCCGGGATGTTGGTTTCTTTGTCGATATTGCTGCCTATGCTGATGTACCCAGTCGTCATTCCGGTTCTACACCTCGCTCAATGATAATGCCGACATCTTTGGCGCGGCTGATGGCGCCACGTTTATTTAAAACGATTCTGACCCAGGGAATGTTGAATTCCTGCAACAGAATTTCGGCAATTCGTTCGATTAATGTTTCGACCAGCAAAAATTCACTTTGTTCGACAAATTCCACGATGCGATTGGAGACGGTTTTATAATCAAGCGCGTAGTTGATATCATCGGTTTCGGCGGCTTTGCGGATATCACAGGCCATTTCGATATCCAGTACGATGGTTTGTCTGATCTTACGTTCCCAGTCATAGATACCAATGACGGTATCGACTTCCAATCCACCTAAAAAAGTAATATCCATTTGTAATTCCGGTTATTATATGAGCTGTCTTATGTTGACTCTGTATCAAACATGGCTGACGCGTCTCTCTTTTGATTAGAGATTTCGCGGGCAATAATAAGAGCAGAGCATCATAACTGATTGTGAAAATAAAATGCCACGAAGGGCGTACTAAGTTACAAGTTTTCTTGGGGGTTATCAATGTTTGAATGGTTGCTTGTGCCTGCCGCTTATTTATTTGGTTCTGTGTCCAGTGCCGTTATTGTGTGTCAGTTAATGGGCTTGGAAGATCCCCGTAACCAGGGGTCAGGGAATCCCGGAGCAACGAATGTCATGCGCATCGGGGGCAAAAAAGCAGCTGCAATCACGTTATTGGGGGATGCATTAAAAGGTCTGATTCCAGTGCTGACCGCGAGGTTGATCGGGGTTGACAGTCTGGTATTATCCGCAGTGGTTTTTGCCGCATTTCTGGGCCATTTGTATCCGGTGTTTTTTGGCTTTAAAGGAGGCAAAGGCGTAGCCACCTCGTTTGGAGTGACCTTGGGCGTGGCCTGGATCTTGGGGTTGATGGTGTCCGGCACCTGGTTGTTGGTTTATAAAATGAAGGGGATTTCTTCCTTATCTGCCCTGATTGCTGCCGTATTGACCCCGGTTTATGTCTGGTTTATTGTCGGTGATATTAACGTGGTCATCACCTTTGTATTGTTGTCTGCCATACTGCTGTGGCGACATCGCAGTAATATCCAGCGTTTGTTGGAGGGTGAAGAAACCTGATACCAAGGCCTTTGGGCTAATTATTCAAGGAGTCTGCATGTAATACCGCTACCAGTGGCAACTGTAATGGTCAACTAAAACTTTCCAGCACTTTAATATAATTGACCCGCTCGAATGCGCCGGGATTGACGGCATTTTGCCGGCTCATCACGCCTTTGACCTCTTCCAGGGATTGATAATTGCGTGCCGACAGCCATTGCTCCAGGTCGTCGAGCAGCACCTGTAGATACTGCGGCCCGTGTTTCAACAGCACCGAGGCAACCGTGACAATATCGGCGCCGGCCAGCAGGTATTTGACGATTTCATCGGCCGACTGCACACCGCGGCTGGCGGCCAGCGAGGCCTTGATGCGGCCATAAAGAATGGCGATCCACAGCAGCGGCAGGCGAATTTCTTCGGCCGTGCTGAGACTGGCGTGCGAGTCCACCTGCAGCAGGTTGAGATCGATATCCGGCTGATAAAATCGATTGAACAGTACAAGTCCGTCGGCGCCAGCTTCGGACAGGCGTTTGGCCATATTGCCGATGGCACTGAAAAAGGGGCTCAGTTTGATCGCCACAGGAATTGACACCGTGGCTTTGACGGCGCACAAAATATCGAAGTAGCGCTGTTCCACCTGATCCGGTAACAGTTCGAGATCGGTCGGGATAAAGTAGATATTCAGCTCCAGCGCATGGGCGCCGGCATCCTGAATCTGTTCCGCGTAGTCGATCCAGCCTTCGTTGGTGACGCCGTTGAGGCTGCCTATAATGGGTATGTCAGTCGCCTCGACCGCTTTTCTGATCAGGTTGAGATACTGCTCCGGGCCTTTAGGCGTGCGGTCGACCGGGGGAAAATAATTGAGCGACTCGGCAAAGCTGTCGGTTCCTGAATCGAGCAGTTCCTCGAATGATTCGTTTTCGCGGCGGATATGCTCCTCGAACAACGAAAACATCACGATCGCCGCAGCGCCCGAATCTTCCAAAAGCTTGATGCCGTCCAGGGTTTCCGACAGCGGCGATGAAGACGCGATGATCGGGTTCTTTAACGCCAGCCCCATGTAACGGGTTGATAGATCCATGTTGTAATCCTCTAGTCTGTGGCTGTTATGCCCGCGGCGTCGGGGTGAAACTGACTGCCGGACCGGGTGGCCATTTGTTCGTAAATATCCCATTTCTGATTCACCAACTGCTGCGCCAAGGTCATCATGTGATCGGCCTCTTCGGGGTTGGTGCGTTGCAACATTTTATAGCGCAGCTCATTGTAGGCGTAGTCTTTAAAGGCGATACGCGGACGCGGTGAATCCAGCACAAACGGATTTTTATCGGACTGGCGCAGGGTCGGGTTATAGCGAATCAATGGCCAATAGCCGCTGGCTGTCGCCAGTTCCTGTTGTTGCAGACCGTTTTGCATGGTAATCCCGTGCGCAATGCAATGGCTGTAGGCCAGAATCAGTGACGGTCCCGGATAGGCTTCGGCTTCGCGCATGGCCAGCAGGGTCTGCTGGGAATTGGCGCCCATCGCCACGCGCGCCACATACACATTGCCGTAGGAAATCGCCTGCAGGGCAATGTCCTTTTTGGCGACCGATTTGCCGCCGGCAGCGAATTTGGCGACCGCGCCGAGCGGCGTCGATTTGGACATTTGCCCGCCGGTATTGGAATACACCTCGGTATCCATGACCAGCACATTCACATCGCGGCCACTGGCGAGAATATGATCGAGTCCGCCGGATCCGATATCGTAGGCCCAGCCGTCGCCGCCCATAATCCAGATACTGCGCCGCACTAGATGGTCGATCAGGGACAACAGATCGCGGGCCGGTTCGGTGTCTTTCTGCAGCAACAGCGCTTTTAGTTCGGCCACCCGTTCCCGTTGGCGGCGAATCTGTAATTCGGTCAGTTGCGGGGCAGTGAGCAGTTCGTCGATAAAACCCGCGCCCAGCTCGGCCTTGAATTCGAGTACCAGTTGTTGCGCCAGAGCGTGGTGCTTGTCGGCGGTGAGACGGAAACCCAGACCGAATTCGGCATTGTCCTCGAACAGTGAATTGGACCAGGCCGGCCCGCGCCCGTCCTGATTTTTGGTCCACGGCGTGGTCGGCAGATTGCCGCCGTAAATCGACGAACAGCCGGTGGCATTGGCGACGATCAGGCGGTCGCCAAATAATTGCGAGACCAGTTTGACATAAGGGGTTTCGCCGCAACCGGCACAGGCGCCGGAAAATTCGAACAGCGGTTCCAGAAACTGAGTGCCGCGCACCGACGAAAAATCCACCCGGGCGCGGTCGTTGACCGGCAGCGATTCGAAAAAGTCGATATTGGTTTGTTCCTGCGCCATCAATGGCTCCTTGGGTTTCATGTTGATGGCCTTGACGCCGCTTTCTTTCAGGCTCAACGCCGGACAGACGTTAACGCACAGATTACAGCCGGTGCAGTCTTCCAGATAAATTTGCAGGGTATAACGGGTTTCCGGAAAGCCGCGCGCGCTGATCTGGGCCGATTTGAAACCGGCCGGGGCCGCATCCAGATGACTTTGATGATAAAACTTGGCGCGAATCACCGAATGCGGACACACAAAGCTGCAATTGCCGCACTGAATACACAGCTCCGGCTGCCATTCCGGAACAAACTGGGACACATTGCGTTTTTCCCAAGCCGCGGTTCCGGACGGATAGGTCCCATCCATCGGCATTTGACTGACAGACAGGCTATCGCCGAGGCCGGCCATCATTTTCGCCGTCACTTCGCGGACAAAATCAGGCGCTTCGGCAGGGACGATTGCCGGCATTTCCAGCGTGCCATCCGCCTGTTGCGGCACTGTGACCTGATACATATGCGCCAAGGTCTGGTTCACTGCGGCGTAGTTTTTCTGCACGATGTCCTCGCCCTTGCGGCTATAGGTTTTTTTGATCGCCGCCTTGATGTTGGCGATGGCCTGGTCTTTGGGCAATACGCCCGAGAGGGCAAAAAAACAGGTTTGCAGAATCGTATTCACACGGCTGCCCATGCCGGTGTCGCGGGCGACCGTCGAGGCGTCTATGACGTGGAATGACAGCCGTTTGGCGATGATTTGTTCCTGCACGGTGCGCGGCAGGTAGTCCCAGACCTCGTTCGGCCCGTAAGGACTGTTGAGCAGGAAAACCGAGCCCGGCGCGGCCTGTGCCAGAATGTCGGTCTTGAACAGAAAGTTAAACTGGTGACAACCGATGAACTGGGCGGTCTGTATCAGGAACGGCGCATGGATCGGTTCAGGGCCAAAACGCAAATGCGAAACGGTTTGCGAACCCGATTTTTTCGAGTCGTAGACGAAATAACCCTGGGCATAAAAATCCGGCATGTCACCGATTATTTTGATGGTATTCTTGTTCGCGCCGACCGTTCCGTCCGCGCCCAGGCCATAGAACAGCGCCGAAATGACATTTTCGGGTTCAATATTGAAGGACGGATCAAAGTCGAGACTGGTGTGCGATACATCATCATTGATGCCGATCGTGAAACGGTTTTTCGGTTGTACTTTAGCCAGTTCGTCGAACACGCCCTTGACCATGGCCGGGGTGAATTCCTTGGATGACAGGCCATAACGTCCGCCTATGGTTTTAGGCATGGCGGCCAGCTTGCCGGCGCTGAACCCTTCCGACAAAGTCATCACCACATCGTGCAGCAACGGTTCGCCGGTAGCGCCCGGTGATTTACAGCGATCCAGCACGGCGACAGTACGCACACTGGCGGGCAAGGCCTGCAGAAAAGCATCCTGCTCGAAAGGCAGAAACAAACGCACATGCACAACCCCGACTTTCCCGCCCTGCTGCACCAGCGCCGAAACCGTCTGTTTCACGGTTTCGGCCGCCGAACCCATGATCACCATGACACGTTCGGCGTCCTGCACGCCGGAATATTCAAACAAGTGGTATTGACGTCCTGCAATTTCAGCGAAGCGATCCATGGTTTTCTGGACGATGGCCGGTGTTTGCGCATAAAAAGGATTGACCGTTTCCCGGGCCTGAAAATACACGTCGGGATTTTGCGCCGTGCCGCGTATGAACGGCCGGTCCGGATTCAGGGCGCGGGCGCGGTGGGCGTGGACTTTATCGGCATCGATCATGGCCCGGATTTGCGGGTCCGAAAGCAGTCGGATTTTGTTGACTTCGTGCGAGGTGCGGAAGCCATCGAAAAAATGCAGAAACGGCACCCGCGCTTCCAGTGAGGCCGCCTGGGCAATCAGGGCCATATCATGGGCTTCCTGGACCGAACTGGAACCGAGCAAGGCAAAACCGGTTTCGCGCACGGCCATGACGTCGGAATGGTCACCGAAAATCGACAACCCCTGGGCGGCCAGCGATCGCGCGGCCACATGGAATACTGCCGAGGTCAGTTCACCGGCAATCTTGTACATATTCGGGATCATCAGCAGCAATCCCTGCGATGCCGTAAAGGTAGTGGTCAGCGCACCGCTCTGCAAGGCGCCGTGCACCGCGCCGGCGGCCCCGCCCTCGCTCTGCATTTCGGCGATCAGGGGCACATTGCCCCAGATATTGGTTTTGCCTTCGGTGGCCCATTGATCGGCCCATTCGGCCATTGTCGATGAAGGGGTAATCGGATAAATGGCGCACACTTCATTAATCCGGTAAGCCACATACGCGACGGCTTCGTTACCATCCAGGGTGGCGATAGTTTGATCGGTCATGGCTCAGGCTTCCTCTTCCGGGATCATTTCAATGGCGTGACAGGGGCATTGTTCGAAACACACGGCGCAGCCGGTACACAAATCGTAATCGTAGCGATAGCGCTTGCCCGGTCCCAGTTTAATGATGGCATTTTCCGGGCAGGCGCCGTAGCAGCCGTCGCATTCAAAACAGTTTCCACAGGAGAAGCAGCGTTGCGCCTCGAAGGTCGCATCGACCGCACTTAAACCGGCGACAATTTCATCGAAAGTTTCGCTGCGCTGCTTTACCGGCAGCTGGTTCTGGGCTTTCTGCTCGGCGTCGGTGTTGTACCAGATATGCAGCTGATCGTAATTGACCAGAGGGTGTTTTTTCGCCGGGCCATAGCGTTCGCCGCGCAGCCAGGCATCGATATGGCGTGCCGCTTTTTTGCCGTGGCCGACCGCGACCGTGACGGTGCGCTCGCTGGGCACCATGTCGCCGCCGGCGAAAACGCCCGTGGCGCCGGTCTGCATACCGCTGTCGACGATGACCGTGCCGTCGCTCTTGAATTCAATGCCCGGAACCTCGCCGAGAAAACCGGTATCGGTATCCTGTCCGATGGCCAGAATCAGCGCATCGGCTTCCAGCGTTTCATAGCGGCCGGTCGGTTTGGCGCGGCCGTTCTCATCGATTTCCATGATTTCGACCTTGAACGTGGTGCCATCGACCTCCTTGATGGATCTCAGCCAGGTGATCTTGACTCCTTCCTCGATGGCCTCATCAGCCTCGAAGGCATGCGCCGGCATGTGTTCGCGGTCGCGCCGGTAAATGATGAGCGCTTCTTCAGCGCCCAGTCGTTTCGCTGTGCGCGCTGCGTCCATGGCCGTGTTGCCGCCGCCGTATATCGCCACCCGGCGGCCCAGTTGCGGTATCTCACCGGATGCGGCCTGGCGTAAAAAGGTGACGGCATCGAGCATTTTCGGCGCGTCCCGGGCCGGAATATCGATACGTTTGCTCAGATGCGCACCCACGGCGACGAACACCGCATCGAAGCGCCCCTCCTGTTTATCGGCGAGTAAATTGTCTACCTTGCGATTCAGGACGATGTCGACGCCCAGCGCTTTAATGCGGTTGATTTCCCGGTCCAGTTCCTGACGCGGCAAGCGGTAGGCGGGGATACCGAACCGCATCATACCACCGGCGATCGGCCCTGCTTCGTAGATGACCACTTGATGGCCGAGCCGGGCCAGATGATAGGCCGCCGACAAGCCGCTGGGACCGGCTCCGACGATTAATACGCGCTTGCCGCTAGGCGGCAGGTCTGGTTCGACCTGCCAGCCTTCCGTCAAAGCCAGGTCGCCGAGAAAGCGTTCGACGGCGTGGATGCTGACCTCGCCATCCAGTGGCTCACGGTTACACTGTGACTCGCAGGGGTGGTAACACACGCGGCCATGCACGGCAGGCAGCGGGTTATCGCGCATCAAAGTCTGCCAGGCCTGCTGGTATTTGCCGGCCTGCACCAGCGCCAGCCAGGCCTGAATATTCTCTCCGGCCGGACAGGCATTATTGCAGGGAGGAAGAAAATCTTCGTAGACAGGACGCTGACTACGCACCGGCCCCGTTCCCTGACCGTGCCGGGACAGATCCGCCGGGCGGGTAATATCAGCGGTTTTTTTGCTCATCGTGTTTCCTTTAGAGGTGGGCTGAAGGCCTTGTATGAATAGGTTCAGGTCTTGAATCAATAACGAAGCTCAGGAGACTATACAAAACAGTTTCTCAAGGTGTAAAGCTATTAATAATTAGGGTCAGGTTAGAATGGCACTTACTTAAGCTTTTTCGGGTGACCAAACGAAAATAGGACCGCGAAAATAGAACAATAAACATGGTCTGTCCCCCGTTTTACCCGTTTTACCCGTTTTACGATTTATTGATCCCGTCGTTGCGTATGATTGAACGGTTGTTCATTGTCGGTTTTGGGGGCTTGTCAATTTACTTGGGCTATCGCCTGTTTTTCCAGTTTCCCTATATTGATGATCAACATGGGGAGTTTGAGTTTCCCGGTATCAAGGTGGTGATGAGCAAGGTTGGACCGGGTGTTTTTTTTCTGGTTATTGTCGCCTATATTTTGATTCAGAGTCTGGCGCAGGGAATCAAAGTTGAAACCGGTCAGCAGGCAACCATACAGAATCAAGTGGTGCAAGCAACTTCAGAATCCAAAAAATTTGCCGGTATGGTACCGGTGCAAGGTCAAAGTGAAGGGCTGCCACAGCGCAGGGTAGCCGTCATTGAAAAACTCGGGGCATTAAACTGTGTACTGTTCAAATTGCAGGCAAAGGGCGTCGATCTCAGTGAAAGTGAATCGTTGGCATTTCTGGGTGCCAAAATCGGCCTGCTGAAACCGGTATGGAATGAAACGGCCTGGGGTGAGTTTGACGTGTTTGTAAACAACCTTGATGATATTCAGAATCAGGCGCTAAGGGGGGTGTTTCATGATGTTTCAATTTCCTGCAGTTAACAATAGTTTGCAACTGATTGTGATGTCTCTGTTGTGTTGTTCTTTGTCTGTGCAGGCAAAGGATTTCACAAAACTCTATACTCCCGAGCAATTACAACGCGTGCAGGCGGTGTATGGCAACAATATCAAAGCCGTTTTGTTTGAAGATATCGCGGCTTATCTGTTGCCTGCTGAAAGAGCGACCTTGTCCACCATGAACATTAATTTTCCGCTGTATGGGGATTCGGCGGGTTTGTTTGATTTTTATGTGAATCTACAAAACGGTAAGATCACATTTCCCGCCTTGTCGATCAAGTTCCTTGATGATCTGGCGGTGGCCTTTGCCTGGTATCAGAGTAAGGGGCTGGATTTGGCTGAGGTGGTTGCCTATGTGAATCGCTTGTATTTTGAAGAAGCATATCTGGAACCGCCTTTCAAAGCTTTGAATATTCCGGAAAAAGCCTGGGAGCAGGATGATTTTGTTGATGATGTTTCGCAAAAGACATTGAAATCGGCAATTGCCTTTTTATTGATTCATGAAGTGGCGCATTGGCATTATAAGCATCTTGCATATGACAGTATTTCTCATCGGCAGGCGCAGCAACAGGAGATACAGTCTGATGCGTTGGCGTTGAACGTCATGGGACGAATGCGCACTATTCCGTTCGGCATTGTTCCCTGGTTTATGACAGTTGGGATGATGAGCAGCGGAAACCCAACGACACATCCTTTGTCCTCGGATCGGCTAATGGCACTGGCGGCGGTGCTGGAGTCTGATCCAGCCAAATATATTTCGTATGAAAACCGGCATGTGTATAGTGTTGCCACGGTGACGGGAGTGGCAAAGGAAATTCGCACTATTGCCGAGCAAATGCACAAACAATTCGGACGTTGATTGATCAGGCGCTATTGCTTGATTGTTGGCGCATTTTTAACCAGTGGCAGGCCTTGTTTGCAGGCAGGGGCCTGGAATAATAATAGCCTTGTATCATCTGACAGCCGTGGGCGGTTAGAAAATCAAGGTGTTGGTGGCTTTCTACACCTTCCGCCACGACAGAAAGTTTCAGGCTGTGTGCAAGGTTGATGATGCCTTTGACCAAGGAGGCGTCTTCTTTTGACGCGCTGATGTCCATAATAAAGCTGCGGTCAATCTTAAGGCAAGTGATTGGAAAGGCTTTTAAATAGCTTAGTGAAGAATAGCCGGTTCCAAAGTCATCTACGGCTAATGGAAAACCATGAGTATGCAGTTGTTGCAGAAAGGATTTTAATTTGTCCAGGTTTTTGGCGAATGCATTTTCTGTAATTTCACAACCGATTAAGTCTGGCGATAGCTGGTAACTGGCGACGGTTTGGTGAATGTGCTCAGCTAGCCCTGGTTTGATTTGTGCGGGGGAAATGTTGATATGTACTGGGGCAAGTTCATACCCCAGTGCGCGCCATTCCGACAGTTGCCGACATACCTCTTCAATGACCCAGTCGCCAATGTGATTGATTTGCCCGGTTTCTTCTGCAACGGGAATAAACTCATAAGGGGCTATCATGCCTTTTTGGGGGTGATGCCAGCGGATGAGTGCTTCAAATGCGGCAAAGCTGCCGTCTTGCAGCAACTGAGGCTGGTAGTGAAGTAATAGTTCATTGTTTTTGATGGCATTATGCAGCTCACCTTCCAGTGTCAGGCGCTTGTGAACTTTCTCACTCATTTGACTGGAAAAGAAACGATAACAGTTACCGCCTTCGGTTTTAGCGGCATACATTGCGGTATCTGCATTTTTTTGCAGTATGTCAGCTTGTCTACCATCTTCCGGGTACAGGCTGATTCCGATGCTTGGTTTTATGTGAAATTCTGCTTGTTGTTCAACAATCGGAAATGTGAACGATTCCAGTATCTTTTGCGCAAAACTGGTCGCGTTGGCGGCATCTTTAATGATGGGCAAAAGGACTGTGAATTCATCGCCGCCCATGCGTGCCAAGGTATCTTCTTTGCGTACACAAGCCGATAATTTGGTGGCTACATGACATAAAATCCGGTCGCCAAAGTCGTGCCCCATGGTGTCATTGATCAGTTTGAACTGGTCAAGGTCAATGAATATGACAGCGAATTTGGTTTTGCTACGTTCTGCTTGAGCGATGGTTTGGTTCAGATGGTCGTTAAAAAGTTCTCGATTAGCAAGATGGGTCAGGATGTCGTGATTGGCGCGGAAATTCAATGTGTTATTTAGTGTAACCAGGTCTTCTGTGCGTTTGGCAACCTCCGCTTCCAGGTTTTTGTCGCGCTTGTGGATTTGCTCCAGCATTAAATTAAAGTGATCTGCTAACACTCCCAGTTCATCATTTGATATTTTGGTTACCCTAATATCGTATTTTTTGTCTTTAGCGATTTTTTTGGTGGCTTTTAATAAGTGTTGTATTGGATTAAGAAATATTTTTTGCAAGCTGGAGGCGATCCCAAACCCTATTAGAAACGAAGAAAACAATACAATAGAAGAAACTAAAAAATGATTGAAAACATGATTGTGCAGCGTCGGAAAATCTGTGACAGTCTTTAGCTGGGCAATCGTTTGTCCTCGATAGATGATAGGCTGAAAGACTTCTTTCGTGGGTTCCATAACAAGCTGCAATACCCATTTAAAGCCCATGCTTTCTTGTGAGGGCCGAGTATAGTGAGCAATGATGGAATTGTTTTTTATAATTTCAGCGGTCACTATTTCTTTATCTGCCTGCAGGCTTTCTAATAGTTCCTTGAGTGCTTCAACATCATTGAAATAAACAGCAACGGCTGTATTGCTGGAAATTATTTTGGATTGAATGCTGATTCTTTCGATGATGGATTTTTTGGTTGAATAAACGTCCTGTATAAAAAATATAGAGCCTGCCAGAAGCAGGGAGATGAGCATGGTGAACGCGAAAACAAGAATGAGCTTATTTTTAATGGATAAATTGTATTTGAACATTATTCGATGACATTGGCGATCCGTAATAATTTTGAACTGATATCCATGTTGGCATTACGAATTTTTGGCAGATTGATGAGAAGTTTTATTTTGTTATCGGTGACTTGAAAGCTTATATGTCCTCCTTTTGTTATAAACTCCTGATGATTGCCTACCAAGAGTGTTTCTGAAAATTGACTAAGGAATTTCTGGCTAAGATCCTGATTGTTATAAAAATATATGATTTGGCAGGATGATGTTGAAGAGATCGACTGTTGGCTGGCAAGTGTTAAGCGACGTGTGCCGATGGTTTTCTGACTTAATTCTTTAAGAAATTTCAAGACGGGGGGGGTGGCCAAGCAAACAAAGGGTAAATTCTGGATTGCTTTGTTGATGTGATGGCCAGCGAGTTAATTCAGCAAAATGCATTAGATAGACCGCTTTCAACTGGTTTTCTCTATTGATGAGATCTTGTGCGTGACAGGCTGAAATAGCAAGAAATGCACAGAGAAAAGTAGAGGCTTTTGTAAGTCCTTGGTTAAGGCATGGCATGCTGTTTTGATGTCCTTAAAATTGCAACACGATTTTGCCATAAACACTGCGCTCAACCTTGCTTGACGAGATAGAGACTATTTCCGGATTGTACTCCATTTGGCGACTGTTGATCAGGTTTTGCCCGCCAACGGATAGCTCAAGACCATCAAAGGGCTTCCAGGCAAGGCGCGCATCCAGTGTCAAGTAGGCTTTGATCTGTTGTGCAGGCAGGCTCTACATAACGTAACCAAAGATTGGCGCGCCATGCTGTGAAGGGTTGTGTATCTAGCCGTAATGAAAATTGTTGTTGTGGCGATTCACCTTCTGCCCTGACGGATGATGTGTCGAGTGAATTATCTTTATATTTAAGATCAATTTTAGTGAATGTATATGCAGCATTTAATGTCAATGTTTCGCTGGAT
>SPJJ01004915.1_pt1 | contig 21308 bp, 18 predicted proteins | sample 3741741 | NCBI WGS metagenome assembly SPJJ01 (sample SAMN10925908, study PRJNA522277) | cold seep metagenome | isolation source: Elba SIP-enriched marine methane seep metagenome, extraction at timepoint T1 | place: Italy: coast of Elba, Mediterranean Sea | collected 2014-05 | reverse complement strand
CCTCGAGCTGGTCGCCGTCGCCGACCGCCCGACTCGACAGAGCAATATCGAATCCGCCGCCGACATCAGCCGCGCAGAACGCGCCACGTTGTTTCAATCCCTGGAGAGCGAGCGACTCGTTCGATTGTCCGGCATGCGCGACGCCGACACCATCGGCGTGTATCACAACCGCATTCGCGAAACCATTACCGCAGGCCTGACCGAGCCCGTCCGCGCCGCGCACCATCAGAGCCTGGCCATCGCGATCCAGCGCTCGGACTACGCCGATCCAGAAACCCTGACCGTGCATTTCGCTGGTGCGGGCGAGACCGAGCGCGCCGGCTACTACGCGGCACTCGCCGCCCGCCAGGCCGCCGACACCCTCGCGTTCGACCGCGCAGCCGACCTGTATCGCCTCGCACTGAGCATGGGCAGCCACGAGATCCAGTCACAACGCTCCCTGGAGATCGACCTGGCCTACGCCCTGGCCCACGCCGGCCGCGGTGCCGAGGCTGCCGACGCCTTCCTGGTCGTTGCCGAAACCGCCGACCCGTTGGCCCGACTCGATTATCGACGCGAAGCCGCGCGCCAACTCATGGTAGTCGGACACGTGGAGCGCGGGCTGGCGACGATGCGCGGTCTGCTCGACGAAGTCGAGATCCGTTACCCGGACACCGTGCGCAGCGCCCTGAGCGGACTACTGCGCCGGCGCTTGTGGCTGCGCTTGCGTGGTCTGCGCTGGAAGCCCAGACGCGAACAGGACATTCCGGTGAGTGAGCTCGCCGGACTCGAAGTCGAACAAGCGGTCGCCGATGGGCTGGCGATGATCGACAACATCCGCGGTGCCTACTTTCAGGCCCGCGCGCTGCGCACCGCATTACGCCTGGGCGAAGAAACTCGCATCGCCCGTGCACTGAGTCGCGAAACCGTATTCCTGGCGTCGGTGGGCGGCAAGAACATCCCGCGCGCAGAGAATCGCCTGAAGCGTATGCGCGAGATCAGCGAGCGTTCCGGCGACCCAGATACGCGAGCGTGGATCCACGTAGCCGAAGGCTTCGTGCGCTACTTCGGTGGCCGGTTCAGAGAAGCGCAACAGTGTTTCCAAGATGCCGAGCTGGTGTTGAGGACCAAACCGATCGCATCCACTCTGGAACTAACCAACGCGCGCCTGTTCAGATTGTTCGCGTTCCGCCGCATGGGTCTGTTTCGCATCGGCCAGCGTCTGGTCAACGACTACGTGCGCGACGCGGAGCGACGGGGCGACCTGTACGCGGAGACGTCGATGCGACGAGCGTGCAACTTCTTCTGGCTCGTGGCCGACGACCCCGACGGTGCAGACCGGGATCTACGGCGCACCTTATGGACGCCGCCGGACACCGGTTTTCATCTGCAGCACTGGTACGAAATGGAAGCGCGCGGCGAGATCGAGCTGTACCGCGGCGTCACCGAAGCCAGCTTCGCCGACATGAACGATCGCATCGCGGCGCTCAACCGCTCGATGCTCACTCGCGTGCAGATCCTCCGCGTGCTCGCCCGCAGTCTGGAGGCGCGGTTCTTGCTGGCCCAACCCGGCGACGCGGCCACTGCCAAGTCCACCCTGGCCCGAGTCTCCAAGATCGCGGCGCGTATGTGTCGCGAGAACATGGCGTATGCCACAGCCTGGGGACTACTGCTTCAGGCCGCCGTCGCCAATCGACGCGCGCAAACGACTCTGGCAATCGACCTACTGACCAGAGCGGCCGCCGGTGCCGAAGCGTGCGATCTTCACGTCCACGCTGCCGCGGCCCGACGCCGCCGCGGTCAAATCACCGGCGGCAGCGAAGGCGCGCGACTGGTCGACGAGGCGGACCAGTTCCTGCACTCCCACGACGTGGCCGCTCCGAACCGACTCGCCAACGTACTCGTACCTGGCTTCGCGCCGTAGCTGTACTACAATGACGCCATGGTTCGCGCCGCGCCCCTCGCTGCCCTGGCCGTGTTTGCGCTGGCATGCGCGGGCACGCCCAAGGTCACCACGATCAAAATGCAGGTCTACGCCGACATTATGTGCGCGTGCAAGACCCCGGCATGCGCCGACGCCACCCTGAACAGCTACGAAGCCTGGCTCGACAAAGACAAGCAGGCCAAGGGCAGCATTCCCGTCGGTGAACACATACGACTTGTCGACTGCGCGAAGAAGGCCAAGGCGACCACCAAGCCCAAAAAACCGCTCAAGCCACCGACGCCCCCCCTGGTGCCTCCGAGCAAGAGCGGCAAGCACGCCTTGCTCGCGATGATGGAGAAGTTCACCAAGCAGGTGTGCGCGTGCATGGATAAGGCCTGCGCGGACAAGGCCTACAAAGCGATGACCACCTGGGCCAAACTCAAGCGCCCACAGCTGCGTGATCTGGTCGGCGACAGCAAAGCCCAAACGCTACAGACGCGCTACAGGACTTGCTTCATGCGTCATCAGCCGGCGCAACCGGTGATCCCTCCCAAACGGCCGGCGCCACCGCCACCGCCACCGACGACCAGGCCCGGAACCCCGGACCCGACCCTGTAGTCACGGACCGTTCCGCTCATGGTTGATGCGAGTCCGTTCGGCCCGTGGGTCGCGGCATGAGCACATCCCCATCGGGGACCACGTCGCCGCGATTGATCGCCGCCGACAGCCGCACCAAGATGCGGGTGGCCTCGGTGTGATGCAGGCTCGGCAACAACCGTCGCAACGCGGCGCGCTCGGTGTCGGCCCAGGTGCCCCGGCTCACCGCGTCGTCGATCAGGCGCTGGCCCGTCTCGATACGCTCGACGCGCGCTCCCGGGTCGTCCGGATCGCCGCCATTATCTGCCGCGCCTGAGCTGGTACTGGTTGGCGAACGTTCGGCCAGCACCGCGCGCAACTCCTGTCGCAACGCGGCGCGGTCGATGCCACCCTTCCGGTAATGCTTGGCGATGTACGTATTGCCGCCGGTGGCGGTCGTGGTCTTCGCTGGTGGCCGTGACTCTGAGGTCGACCGACCGACGAGCAAGCCGACGACCACCGCCACGGCAACGATGACAATGGATGGCAGTAGCTTCATGGTTCTATGGGGTCTTCGGGCGATAGGTCGAGTAGTTGCTCACCTGGAGGCTGGTGCACGCACCACCGCTGTAGTTGAAATAGATGAACGAGCCTTCGTTGATCGCACGCATGTTGGCAACGATCGACGCGTTGGATGTCGAGCATGACTTGACCGCACCATCGGAGCGTCGCGCCTGACAACCGCCGACGGCAGAGCTGGCGGTGGACGTAACCCAGCAGCCGATGTACTGCTTGTTGTCGGAGCTAGCCCGGGCCGAACCCACGGCTCCAAACGCGCCGTTGGTCACGTGGGTCACCTCGTAGTTCCATTTCAGCCCGGCATGCGAGCTGGGAGCGAGGGTGAATAGCGTGATCGCGGCCATCGCCGCGACGAAGATGTACTTGTGCATCGGAGGGTCTCCTGTTCGAGTATGACCGCGCCTATTGCGAGTCCCGTGCCGGAAGCTCGGTCCCGAAATCACACGAGTCCGGCGCACGCCGCGGGCCATCAACGCCCAACCTGGGCCGTTTTGGCCCTCGCGATTGGCGTTCGGCGGCATCGCCATCGTGGTATAGAATTTCGGTCGTGAGCCCGAAGCAGTACGAAGACGACGCAACACGCACCGTCGATGGCGTCGCCGCTGACTCGGGTTCTGGGTCTCGGGATCCCGAGACGCCGGCGGCAGCGCAAACCGGCGCGGGCAAACATCTGGGGCGCTTCGTGTTGCAGGAGCGCATCGGTGCCGGGGGCATGGGTGTTGTCTATCGCGCTACCGACAAAATGCTGTCTCGCGACGTCGCGATCAAAGTGCTCAACAGTGGAGGCGCCTCGCCCGAACGCCGACTGCGCATGCAACGCGAAGCGCAAGCGATGGCGGCGTTGTCGCATCCCAACCTGGTGACCGTGTACGACGCGGGCATCGACGGCGACGAGTTCTTCATCGCCATGGAGCTCGTGCGTGGCTCGGACCTGTCAGCCTGGTTGAAAGCCGAGCAACGTGACTGGGCCGACATTCGCCGAGTGTTCCTGGCCGCCGGGCGCGGGCTCGAAGCCGCCCACGACGCCGGCATCGTTCATCGAGACTTCAAACCATCGAACGTGCTCATCGGCGACAACGGCCGGGTACAGGTCGCAGATTTTGGTGTCGCCCTGACCAACGCGAGCGACGACGACACCGGCGATCCAAGCACCGGGCCAGTAAAGCTGACCAAGACCGGCGTCGCCCTCGGCACGCCCAAGTACATGTCGCCCGAGCAGCACGAGGCGCGCAAACTCGACGTGCGCTCCGACCAGTTCAGCTTCGCCCTGACCCTGGCGGAGGCGGCATACGGCGAGCACCCGTTCGCGGCGGGTTCGTACCGCGAGCTGGTCCACAACGTGTTGGACGGCGAGCCGAACCTCCCGGCGGACCAAGGCCCCGCCGGACTCGAGCCGATCCTGCGCCGGGCGCTGTCACGTGGTCGTGGCGATCGCTACGCAACCATGACGGACATGCTCAGCGACCTGGAGAGGATCGGCGAGTCGCGGACCCGACCGTGGCTGATCACCGCCTCGATGCTCGGACTGGTCGTGCTCGGTGTCGCAGCCGTAATGGCTGGCCGCGCCACCGGCGCAGCGATGACGGTGTCCGAGACGGTGCAACCGATGGCCACGCAGCCAGCGCCAACGCGCACACGGCCAACGCCACGAGCCGTCATTTCCGAGCCAGCCGTCGATGCGGGCGCCAGCCCGACAACGACCATCGACGCAGGCGTTGCGCCCGCGACGACCGCCGACGCCAGCGCTCCGGTTCGCGTCGCTCCTCGCACACGCAGAACCAAACGCCGCCCGAACCCGACGCCTGCCGTCGTAGACACCAAACCGGATGCGGGCGTCCCGGAGAACATCGAGCCAACCAAACGCATCGGCGCCATGGTCTATACCGGCCAGCGCTGCAAGGTCGACCACGCCAGCCAAACCTGTGGCAAGTGTTGCAAGACCCGCGTGCGCTCGGACGAAGAGTCGCATCTACTGATGCCCTACCCCAACTGCGGTTGCTACTACGACGAGAACGCGCGCAAACGCCGGCAGCGCTTGAAGGCGTTCCGCAAGAGCACTCCGCCGCGCATCGGCAACTACATCTTCCGTCGCAAGTGCCCACGCGTGGCGGGCAAGGCCATGTGCCGCAACTGCTGCAAGTCGCCGCACCACAAGTTCTTCGATTTTCCGGTGTGCGGCTGCTACATCGACGAGAAGACCTGGATCAAGGCGGGCCGGATCACCCACCCCGACTACTGACGTGGCTAGGCCTCGCGCAGCTTGTACTTGCGCATCTTCGTCGTGAACGTGCGCCGGGGCATGCTGATCAACTCGGCCGCATGGGACTGGATACCGTTCGCGGCCTCGAGCGCCTCTTGCATGCGCCGTTTCTCGAGGGCCTCGATCTCGTCGGCGATGGGCCTGAACTGACGATTGCCCGAGGCCGGCTCGCCCTCGGCCCCATCCTGGTCGGCGACCGTCGTGCCTGGCAAGTGCCAGGGCTGAACCGTATCATCGTCGGCGGTGGCGACCGCGTAGCGAATCGCGTTGGCGAGCTCGCGCACGTTGCCGGGAAACGAGTGGCGCAGCAGCGTGCGCAGGGCAGCGTCGGACAAGGACATGGCGGGGCGATTGGCGGTCGCGCACGCTTCCGCCAGCAGACTATTGGCCAGGGGCATGATGTCCCGCGGGCGGTCGCGCAAGGGTGGGACCACGACGGTGGCTGCGCACAATCGGTAGTACAGGTCTTCGCGGAAGCGTCCCTCGCGGATCTCCGCTTGAAGGTCGCGGTTGGTCGCCGCCACCACCCGCACGTCTACTTTGACCGGACGGGTGTCGCCGACGCGGGTGACCTCGCCAGCGTCGAGAGCGCGCAACAACTTAGCCTGAACCACCGGAGACAGCTCGCCAACCTCGTCGAGAAACAGGGTACCGCCGCTGGCGGCTTCTACGTAGCCCGTCTTGTCAGCGACCGCGCCGGTGAACGCGCCTTTGCGGTGGCCGAACAATTCACTCTCGGCCAACGTGTCGGGCAAAGCCGCGCAGTTGACCGCGATGAACGGTCCTTTGGCCCGCGCCGACCAGCCGTGAAGTGCGCGCGCCGCTAGCTCTTTACCGACGCCGGTCTCACCGTTCACCAGTACCGGTAGATCTGCCCCTGCGAGCCGCTTGAGTAGATCGTAGATGCGAACCATGGCCGGTTCCGCGACTACTGCGACCCGGCCGTGCAGCTGAAACTCACGCGCGGTGGATCCGGCCAGACCAACACCCTTGTTTTCCTCGGTACGCGCCTGGGGCACAGCACTGCGCGCAGCCTCGATCAGCGAACCAGCATCACCGCCATCTCGGGGACATGCGGCAACGCCGGCGCGAACCAACGCGTCCGCCGGCAACAGTGACTCGAGCATGCGCTCAGCGGTGCCCAGAGCGGCTTCGCGAGCGACTTCGGGCAGCACGGCGATCACCGTGTTGTCGGCGAGCTTGCCGACGACGTCGATCACACTGACGCAGCCCTGAAGCAGACCAGTCACCATACGATCGGTGACCTCCTCGGTGAATGTCAGCGCGACGATGGACAACGAGCGCTCGTAGCGCATGGCTCGGGCGACTTCTACGTCGAGACGCTGGGTCAGCTGTTCGACCGCCTGCACCGGCAACAGGGCGCCGGCCCGACCCGCGGTGCGAACCACCACCGTCGCCTCGCCCAGACCGATAATGTCACCGGAAACGACGCGGGTGGGATCACCGATGCGCTGGCCGTTGAGCAACGTGCCATTGTGGCTGCCCAGATCCGTCACAGTAATGGTGGTGCCGGCGATATCGAGACGTGCGTGCTCCCGTGACACCGACGAATCGTCGATGCGTAAACCGGCCGAGTCACCGCGGCCCAGAACCACGGAATCGACGCCATCGAGCGACTGCCGACGTGCGTGTTCCTTGGTAATGACCAGCAGATACGGTTGATTGTGGGAGGTCTCGGTCGCGGTGGCCACGGACATCGTGCGCATCGGGACGGGCTGATCTTTCATGGCGGAGAATAGTATCATCGGCATTTCGGCTCCTGGTTGCCCACACACCATCGCAAGTCCCGTACCGACCCCAGACAGCCGCAAGTACCGATTGCGTGGTCACCAACTGCGACAGGAGCTGGGCAGAATCGGCCCAGCTCGGCAACGACAGCCCAGCAACAGTGGCTAGAGCGGCGCACAATCGTGCAGTTGCGCTGGTACGGCGCTTGCGATGCAGCCTCCTCCATGGAGGCAATCATGACCAAGACCATCATCATATTCGCGGTGGCCCTCGCCGGCGCGTGCACCAGCCCCGCCAACGAAAACGACCAGGATGCAGGAGCCCAGGCATCCATCTCGATCGTCGATATGACGCCGAGTCACGACAGCAGCCAGGTGGATGTATCGGTCATCGCCGAGGCTCTGCTGTCCGGCCCGATCGATCCGCAGTCGGTCGACGCACGCAGCGTGATCATCTGGCACGTGGCCACGGGAGACAAATTGCCCCGCCGCGCGACCTACGACCCGGAGACCGCGACGATTCGCGTCGAGCCGATGACGCCACTGGGCTACGCCGACGACTACGGTTTTACAATCGTCGGCCTGCGCGACTTCGGGGGCAACGTGGTGCCCACCCGCGAGGCGATGTTCACAACCGTTGCCCGCTGATCATTGGGCGATGGCGCGCCAGTCCTTGGCGACCCGCTCCAGCTTCACCGACGGATCCAACAAGTAGCCGTGCTCGCTGCGCACCAAGATGCCCTCCAGGCCCATGTTGCGTAGCTTGTTCAGCGACACGTAGACGCGATTGGCGCCGGCATCGGCGCGGATCTTCTCGCCGGGCCAACCGGCTTGCTGCAACACGCCCACCGACACGCCCTGCCCTGGAGACTTTCGCCGTTCCTCGGTCAAGTGCAACAAGATCAAGCGCAGCGCCTTGCGCCGGTTGAGATCCTGAGGTTCCCCGTTGGGTGGCCGGAACCAGCGCGCCTCCGGGCCCACCTCGAGCGCGGGCGACGGCTGCGCCGCGGCGGACGGATCGAGCCCAGCCACAGCGGCTTCGATGGTCCGTACCAACCACCGGGCGTCGTCGCTGCGCTGCACGAGCGCCGGGTCTCCAATGCGCGCTTCCGCGATCCGCGCGCGCACGCTGGCCAACAGCTCGTCAGCTCGACCGGGGCTCTCGCCACGGCGCGCTCGGGCGGCGTTAGCCAGGTCGATGAAGCAGCGGGCGAGGCGAACCGCCGCCAACGCGACATCGTCGCCAACCCGCTCCAGTAGACGCTCCCCAGCGTCGATGTGTGCCAACGCCGTGTCCACATCGTCGAGCGCGGCGACCACCGCGCCGAGCCGGCCCAGACACAGGGCCTGCGAACGCAGCTCGCCGATTCCGCGCAGAAGCTCGAGGGCACGCCGGTAATCGATCTCCGCGTCTGCGAGGCGACCTTCATCATGGGCCAACGCCGCCAGGCTGCTCAGGGCCCGCGCTTCGATCCGCCGCTCGCCGCAGCCGCGCGCCCCCGTGAGCGCACGATCGTACGCCTCGGCCGCCAGCGCCACGTGCCCGCGCTGATGGTGCAGCACGCCCAGGTCGGCGAGCACCGCGGCCTGCAATGCCGGCTCGGCACCTTCGAGGGCGCGCTCGAGATCTACGACCGCGTCATCCAGCCTGCCGCGGCTCCGCGAGGCGTTGCCGCGCGCGCGGAACACGCGGTTGACCGCCGAATCACGGGCGGCGGAGCACACGCTCAAGCTCCGAGTCATAACCCGCAGGTGGCTGTCGACAGGGCCGCGCCAGGCATACACAGGGTCGAGCGCGAGCGCGGCCGCGAGGCTCGCCGCGCAGTCCCCGCCAGTCGCCGCCCGTTCGTGAATCGCGACCAGGTTGGCCAGCTCGTCTGCCAGGCTGCGCTGGGCCTGCGGCGAACCGTTGCGCTCGATGGCCGCGCACCAGGGCGCGGCGCGTCCCAGGTAATGATCGCGGTGCCGCCGCTGCGTCGCCTCAGCAGCATCGCCCAGTCGGTCGCCCGCGAACGCGAGAATGCTGTCATGGTGGCCGAAGCGCGGGCGCTCGTAGTCATGACGGGCAACCAGCAGCGACTTGCGCACGAGTGAGCGCAATACGCTGGCCACGTCGGCGTCGACTTCAATGACTTGTTCCGCCGCCTCCAGGGTGAAGCCGCCGCGGAACACCGATGATTGAGCCAGTGCGGCGCGTTCGTCGTCGCTCAACGACTCCCATGACCAGGTCAGCGCCGCGCGTAATGCCGCCGGCCGACCGGGCTCGTCGCTCGCCCGTGACTGCGCATACCGCGGCAACCGGTCGAGCACATCGGACGCGCCAAACGAATCCAGTCGAGCCGCTACCAGCTCGATAGCCAGCGGGATGCCGTTCAACCTGCGCACCAGGGCGGCGATGGATTCGCCGGTGTCGTTGGACACGGCGATCGTTCGACCGACAGTTCGAGCGCGATCGACCATCAACTCGACGGCTTCGGCCCGGGCAACGTCCCTGGTGCTCGCGGGCATGCTCAGCGGCAGCAACTCGCGCACGACCTCCAGGGGAATCTCCAGTGGCTCGCGGGACGTGATCAGAAACCGGGCCGGCCCCGATAACGCCAGCCAGCCCTCGACCATGCCCACGCACTCCGCCGCGATGTGGTCGACGTTGTCCAGCACGAACAGCGCGTGGCCACGCCCCATCAATGCGCGGCCGAGTTGGGCAGCCGCGTCCTCGTCACCAGCGCCGACCGCGACGGGCGCGTCGACCGCGCGAGCGATTTCAGCAACGAGCTCGCCGAGCCCAGCCGCCGTGTCGAGCTCACAGAACCACACCGGCGTCCCGCGATGACGAGCCCGCTCGGCGTACTGGCGCGCTAGCCTGGTCTTGCCCATGCCCGCTGGTCCGCTGATCGTCACCAAGCGAGCGCCACCGTCGAAGGCGAGCGCCAACCGATCCAGGTCGCCGCTGCGCCCGATGAACCGGGTCGCGGGGTGACCGAGCGGACTCATGCGGCCGATCGTATCAGCCGTGCGGGCGTCGACCTACTGGGCCTTGACGTGCACGCCGACGAACAGCGTGCCTTTGTTGTGTTTGTGCCCGGAGATGATGAAGAACTTGCCGGCACCACGGCGGGTCTTGAGCACCGGCAGGAACTTTCCAGCTTTGCGTTTGATCTCGGCAGTGAACGCGAAGCGCTTCCCCGCCGACGGACTCGCCGACAAACGCAACACGCTGCGGTCGGGAAGCTTGATAGTGAGCGGACTCTTGAACGCGAGGGCTTCCTGGCGCCGGCTGAGCATCATGTAGCGGGTGTAAGCGGAGTATGGCGGCTGCTTGAGCCGCTTGGTCATGCTCGGCGGCAGTCGCTTGTCGAATCCCTGGCCCTGGGTGCTGGCGTGCAGCACGAACATCTCGAGCTTGACCTTGCCCGCGGGAGCGGGGTTCGGCTGGGCAATCGCATACGTCGCTACCAAACAGAACGCCCCTACTGCTAGTAGCAAGTATTTCATCCAAATCCTCCTCAGAACTTCCCGCGAGTCTGCCACGACTGCGATCGCTCGCGGGGGTCTCCAAGCGTCCTTTCTCAACGATAATTCGAGACTTGGGACTGAGACGTCGCCGACGAACGGTACATTCATCGTCCGAGCGACGTTCGCCAACTGCCTGATCTTACACAAGCGCGATACGGGTCGAAATGTGTCGCAACTCGCGCCGGCAAACCGCGAGCCAGGGTGAGGGATCCACACCGGCGCTCGGCAACATGCGGCAAGGTCCCGCCGGGTTGAGCGGGCTCACATCGCGCCGACCACAACGTCGGACTAGACTTGATCGTCGACCAGAATTTCCGCGCAGAATCGCAGCGTTGGTTGACCCTCGTCCGTCTTATTGTAAGGTACCAACATGTCGCGTGTACTCACCGTTATTCTCGTTTCGGTAGGGCTGGTCGGTTGCAGCGCTTCGGCGAAGGTCACTCGCACCACGCCGGTGGCGAGCCTGCAGAGCTACAAGGTGGTGGGGGTACGCGCTAAAGGCGGCTACAACCTGAGCCGGATCCTCGCATCGCAAACCGTCGCTCAGTTGTCCAGACGCTGCCAGTTCACCAACGTCGAGCTGTCGAACTACTCCCGCACCAAACCGGACTTGATCTTGGACCTCAAGATCCATCGGTCGTGGCGCGGTGGATCGGGCATCATCCAGAACCAGAACAAAGCCACCGTCGACGTCCTGCTCGTTCTGTCCGACGGCATCGATAGCGAGCTGCTTGGCTCGGCGTGGATCCGCGGTCAGTCAGCGTCGCTGGCGTTGAACGTAGCGGGTCGCCCGCAGGCCCCCGAAGAAGATGCGCTCGGCGCGGTGGCCAAGACCGTCGCCGACATCCTCGGCAAGTCCGGCTGTCGTGGACCGCGGGTGGCGCGCGCCCCGGATCCGCCCCCGACCAAAATCGCCAAGAACACCAGCAACACCGGTGGTGGCAATACGGATGGCAACAACGGCGGCGGTAACACCGACGGCAACAACGGCGGCGGCAACACCGACGGCAACAACGGCGGTGGCAACACGGACGGCAACAACGGCGGCGGCAACACCGACGGTAACAACGGCGGCGGCAACACCGACGTGGCCAACCAGGGTGACGACGGCGCCGCCAAAGCCAAGGCCGAGAAACTGAACAGCGAAGGAAAACAGCTATTCATCGCTGCCGACATCGCGGGTGCTGTAGCCAAATTCGAGGCAGCAGCCCAGGCGCACCCAGACCCGCGCTACGACTTCAATATCTGCCTCGGCTACGAAACGCTCAAGCGCTACAAGGATGCCCTAAGCATGTGCAAACGGGTGCTATCGAAGAACCCGAGCGCGAAGCTGCGCGGCAAAGCTCAGAAGCGTCTCAAGATCATCGCCGACCTCAAGAAAAAGTCGAAGTAGATCGTTCGCCGCCTAACCGGCGCACAGGTCACCATGCGATGATTAATGCATGGCAGGGGATCCCGAGGGCGGGTTACTGGGCCGGCTCGCCGTCTACTACAAGCTGATCACCATGGATCAACTGACTCAGGCCACCCAGGCCCAGAGTCGGCACCCCGGCAAGCGCTTGGGCGAGATCATGGTCGGCGCGGGTTGGATCACCGACCAACAGCTTCAGCAGCTGCTTCAAGCTCAGAAACAGTACCTCGAGCGCGCACGCCAGAAGCGCGAAGCCAGCCGCCCGGTCAAAGTCAAAGACGTCAAGCCCGTGGCATCGACGCCGACGGTGAGCATCTCCGGTGGCACGGGGTTGTCGATGAGCCAGGCCGTGGCCAGCGCCAACATGTCCGCCAAGCACGTGTTGCCGGCAAAGGGGGGCACCGGTTCGGTACCGGTGATTCGCGCCCCGGCGGAGGAGCCCCTCGACCTGGAACCGCCCAAGCAGGACGAACCAGTGGCCGCGCCCCAGGCTGCATCGCGAACACCTACCCCGGCCCCTGCCCCCAAACCCGTTCCTGCCCGGGCTGCCGCGCCCGCCGCGCCGATCCTCGCCTCCGCCGAACCGGCGCCCAAGAAGATCGACCGCCCAGCCCGGGACAATCGGGCCGTCGACTGGCTCAACGGCGTGCTCAAACAGTCCGCGGAAGTCGGAGCCAGCGACGTTCACCTGCACTCGAACGCGACCATCAAGCTGCGCAGATTTCGCCAGCTGATCGAATTCACCCAACAGCCACTGCCCGAGCAGCAGGCCACGTCGGTGATCAATTCGATCCTCGACGACGACGAGTACACCCGCCTGTATACGGCCGGGCAGGTGGACACGGTGTACGCGATCGACGGCGTCGGAAGGTTTCGCGTCAACGCGTACCGGCAGCACCGCGGCGTCAATGCGGTGTTTCACTTCGTACCCGGTTCGCCACCGAGCCTCGAAGAGTTAGGGCTGCCGAGCACGCTGGCGAAGGTCACCAACTTCCATCAGGGACTGGTGTTGATCACCGGCCCCGCAGGCTGTGGCAAGTCGTCGACCCTGGCGGCGCTGGTAAACATCATCAACGAAGAACGCCACGACCACATCCTCACCATCGAGGATCCGGTGGAGTACATCCACCCGACCAAGCGCTGCCTGGTCAACCAACGCCAGGTCAACACGCACACCAAGTCGTTCGCCCGGGCACTCAAAGCTGCCCTACGCGAAGACCCGGACGTGATCTGTATCGGCGAGCTACGCGACCAGGAAACGATCTCGCTGGCCATGTCAGCCGCAGAAACCGGGCATCTGGTGCTGGGCACCCTGCACACCAGCAGCACGATCCGCACCATCAACCGCATCGTTGGTGTCTATCCACCGAGCCAGCAATCTCAGGTCAGAACCATGCTGTCCGAATCGCTGCGAGCGGTGGTGTCACAACGGTTGCTGCCGTCCATCGACGGAGATGGCGTGGCTCTGGCCATCGAGCTTTTGCTGATCAACAAAGCGGTCGGCAACCTGATCCGCGAGAACCAGACGTTCCAGATCAACTCGATCCTGCAGACCGGTGCCTCGAAGGGCATGAAGATGCTCGACACCTCCTTGCGTGAGCTCGTCCAGGCGGGCCGCATCACCAAGGAAACCGCCCGAGCGAACGCGGAGAAACCGGACCAGTTCAAATAGATGGCACGCCTCGACAAACTACTGCGCTACCTCAAAGAGAACAACGGCAGCGATCTCCACCTGGCCGCGGGCCTAGAGGCGCGCGCGCGCATCGGTGGCATGATCAACACGGTGCCCAGCGCACCGGTGCTCGACAACGCCCAACTGTGTGAGCTCCTGCAGGAGATCATGGAGCCGGAGAAGTGGCGGCAGTTCGAACGCGACCACGACATCGACTTCGCGTACGGGCTCGAAGGCGTCGCTCGGTTTCGCGCCAACCTGTTCTACCAACAGCGCGGCGTCGGCGCGGTGTTTCGCACCATCCCGGAAAAGATCCTGTCCCTCGAAGATCTCAAAGCGCCCGAAGCCGTGGCCAAGCTCGCAGAGCTACACAGCGGGCTCGTCCTGGTCACGGGACCAACTGGATCCGGAAAGTCGACCACGCTTGCGGCGGTGATCGACCGCATCAACAGTACCCAGTCGCGTCACATCATCACCATCGAAGACCCGATCGAGTTCGTGCACCCCAATAAGAAGTCCGTGCTGTCCCAGCGAGAGGTGGGCTCGCACACCGACAGCTTCGGCTCGGCCTTGCGCGCGGCGATTCGCCAGGACCCGGACGTGATTCTCGTCGGCGAGATGCGCGACCAGGAGACCATCGGCCTCGCGGTCACCGCGGCGGAGATGGGCATTCTCGTGTTCGGCACCCTGCACACCAACAGCGCAGTCAAGACCATCGATCGGTTGATCGACGCGTTCCCCGCCGAAGAACAGGACCAGATTCGGCTCAGCCTGTCCGAGTCTCTCGCCGGCGTGGTCTCCCAGTTGCTGCTGCGCACCGCCGACGGCAAAGGCCGCTGCGCCTGCCACGAAATCTTGCTCAAAACGTTCGCACTTCCCAACATCATCCGCTCGGGCAACACCCCGATGCTCACCAACTTGATTCAGAACGGCAAAGCCCAGGGCATGTGCACTATGGACACCTCGTTGATGGCGATGCTCAACGACGGCGCGATTCTCGCCCGCGACGCCTATATGAAAGCCCAGGACAAAGCCAAGTTCGAGGCCCTGATCCCCGACGACGAGTGACCGAGATGAATCCGATGGCCGAGCTCGAGCTGGCCATAGCCGCCGTACGACGCGCCGCGGTTGCGTGTCGCACCATCCAGGCGGCCATGGTGGACAGCGAAACCCTACAGAAGAAGGACCGCAGCCCTGTGACCGTGGCGGACTTCGCATCCCAGGCCCTGGTGTGCGAGGCACTGACCGCGTCATCCGCGGTGACGTCGATCGTCGGCGAAGAGAGCAGCAAAGACCTGGACGCCGAGTTGAGCGAACGCGTGTTCGGATACGTTGGCGATTCCCTCGGCACCAGCGTCTCAGCCGAGACGGTACGGGGCTGGATCGACGCCGGCAACTTCACCCCGGACGCCAACGCCCGTTATTGGACCCTCGACCCGATCGACGGCACCAAGGGGTTTCTGCGCGCGGGTCACTACGCGATCGCCCTGGCGCTGATCGACGCCGGAGAGGTCGTGCTCGCCGCGCTGGGCTGCCCGGGTTGGGACAGCTTGCTGTGCGCCGTACGTGGCCAGGGTGCACGACAATTACCACTAGCCATGGACGCGGACACCGACGGCGAAGCGATCCGCGTCGCTGCTGCCGACGATCTGCGGTTTTGCGAGTCGGTGGAGTCGGGCCACAGCGACCAATCTCGTTCGGCCGAGATCGCCAAGCGCCTCAGCATTACCGCACCACCGCTGCGCATGGACAGTCAGGCAAAGTACGCGGCTGTGGCTCGCGGCGATGCCTCCATCTACCTGCGCCTGCCAACACGCAAAGACTATCGCGAGAAGATTTGGGACCACGCCGCCGGCATGCTGGTCACCGTCGAGGCAGGCGGACGAGTTACCGACACCACGGGAGCGCCCCTGGACTTCACCCACGGTCGCCGACTCGAACACAATGCCGGCGTGATCGCGACCAACGGCGCCATCCACGACCAGGTGGTCGCCGCAGTGCAGGCGACCCGACCTAGCTGACGCTCACGGCTTGAGCTGGAGCGAGCCGCAGATCTTGCCCAGCCAGTCCATCACCGCATCGGCGTTGGGCACTCCGCCGCCGCGGCTTTGCGACGCCCCGCAGTACAGGGTTCGCTTTGGCGAGAGCCTCAGATGCACCCTCGCGTGGACCTTGGTCTTCTTGGCGTTGTGATGGATCACCAGAAAACCTCCGTTGGCCAACGTACGCTTGGCTTTGACCGTGTCCTTCTTCGACATGAGCAGCGATCGCCGAACCGCGTCGGCCATGGTGGCCGGTGGCGGCATCTCGGACACATTGACGTGGACCTTTGGCGACACGAACCGGGCATTGCCCGGCACTGTCCATGACGCCGAGGTATCGTCCTTGCTCTTTTCGAGCCCGGCTGGGAGCTCGATCGAGAAGCCGACCTTCTTCGCTGTGGCTTCGACGCGGCTCAGCGAACGTTTTGCCCAGTCCTCGCTGCCGGGTTTGACCTTCGCCTTGGCTTTGTCACTGCCCTTGCCGCAAGAAACCGCGACCAGCAGAACCGACAGCATCGCCATTGCCCGCGCCATAGGCCCAGCGTATCACGTCACGCTTGCTTGGCGACGCGATCGGCGTGGTGGCCGAAGTGCTCCACGAAGGCGTCCTTGTACAGCAGGAACTGACCGTCGTGAAGATAGCCGGCCAGGTTGCCACGGCCGTAGATCTTCTCACGGCGTTTGATCATCACGATGTCTTCATCGTCCTTTTCGATCTTCAACCGCTCGATGCGTTGGCGCATGCGCTTGCGCAACGGCCACAAAAAGAACGGCAGATCGACTTCGACATTGAGCGTGCTCAGCGTGCGGTCCGTACCGGGGATCTCCGTGTAGATCAGGTGGGTCGTGATGTCGACCAAATGCCAGAAGCTCGGAATCCACCGCGGGTCGGGCTTGATGCCATAGTTGAGAAACTGATTCGGTGGCCGATACTCGCCGACCGATGTGTAGCCCAGGGTGATGCCGCCCAGCTTCCACGATTGGCGGATTGTGGTCTTGAGCGGCTCGCGCTTGGTGACCACGTACTCGTCCGTATACTTGCGGTGCAAAAAGATGTAGTGCTCCGCGTCCAGATACGTGACCACGGCGATGTGAAGCGGGCAGTCGAGCTCGTACACCAGCTGGAACTTGTACTTCATGACTCCCTCCGCGACCGACTCACGCGCACGACCTCACCTTCAATCACGTACTCGTGCAGCCGCAACTTGTACGCAGGTGCCGCATCGGGTTTGTAGGTCTCGTAGGCATCGGCGAACTTCTCGAAGATGCGCCGATTGGGATTCTCCAGCATCTCGCCGGTATCGTAGGAGAACAGATAGCCGTGCCACGGACAGCGCAGGCTCTTGTCCTCGCTGCACACGATGCCGTCGGCCATGGGAGCGCCCATATGCGGGCACATCTCGCGAAAGATGCTCAGTTGGTCGCCGTGGCGCAGGATGACCATCTTGGTGTCATCGCCGACATCGCACTCCACGGGTTCGCCCTCACGCAGCTGGCTGAGCGGGATAGTCTTGGGAAAGTAGTTCTCGGCGGCTGCCGGCGGGTCATTCGGGGTAGTTGGCGACATGATTCTGTGGTAGCTGTTTGCGGAGTTTACACATCACATGGCCATGAAGAAACAACCGGGATACCAGCAAAAGGAGCGCGAGCACTTCGACAAGCTCGCCGCTCAGACCGGCGAGATTTGGTGGGGCAGCGCCACCGAAGCGGGTAGAGAACGCCTGCGCCGCCGCGCCCAGATGGTGACCGACCTGGTTGCCGGCTTCGACGAACCTCGCGTCCTCGAGGTCGGCTGCGGTACTGGCGCGTTTTCAAAAGCGCTGTTGGAGATGACCCCCCAGCTTCGGCTCGTCGGATGTGACATCTCCCCCGTGTCCCTCGAGGTCGCTCAGCGTGAGTGCGCAGATTATGCGCAGGCGGAATTTCACGAAGTCGACGCCACCAACATGCAGTACGACGCGGGCACGTTCGACGCCGTCGTCGGCAACTCGATTCTGCATCACCTTCCCGCCGAGTCGACGCTGGTTCAGTGCTACCAGGTTCTCAAGGCCGGCGGTGTGCTGTGGTTCTCTGAGCCCAACATGATGAACCCGCAGATCGCCCTCGAAAAGAACGTGCGCTTCATCGGCAAGCGCTTGCAGAACACCGAGGACGAAACCGCATTCTTCCGCTGGCAGATGACCCGCATGTTGCGCGACGCCGGCTTCGATCGCGTCGAGGTCACGCCATTCGACTTTCTGCATCCGGCGGTACCAGCCGCGCTCATCGATCTGGTCGATCGCTTCGGCCGGTTTTGCGAGCGCGCACCGCTCGTGCGCGAGATTGCCGGTTCGCTCGTCATCCAGGCCTCGCGGAGCTACTGAGGTCCCATCGTGGATCGCGACAAGCTGATCGGCTACGGCCGCCTCGCCTGGGAAAAGGCGTGGTGGATTCTGCCGTGGTTGATCGCGGTCTGGGCCCTGAGCGTGTTCTGGTCCCACGCCACGCCGCACCTTTGCTACAAGAAGTACTGGCTGTCCGGCGATGCGGGGGTGACGGTTTACAACTCGTTCCAGGTCGCCGAGGGCAAGGCGCTCTACACCGACATCTTCGAGTTCAAGTTCCCCCTGTTCTTTTGGTTGTGGGGCACTCTGATGTGGATCGTTGGCCCGTCGGCGGCGGCCGCCCAGTGGGCAATGCTGCTGACGATCAGCCTGGTGGCGCCCGTGGTCGCGGTTACCACCCAGCGCCTGGGCGGCAATCGTTTGTTCGCGACCGCAGCAGGGGTCGTGCCGGTGCTGCTGTTCTTTGCGGCCTGGCCATTCCCGTTCACGCCGTGGCTGGGCTGGCTGATGTTCGCGATGGCCGCGTTCAGTCTCGAACGCGCATTTCGCAACTACAACGTCGACGCCACGGGTGACGACGACGGGCTGGATCTAACCTGGCTGATCCGCGCCGGTATGTTCACCGGCCTGTTCATCCTGTCCATCCAGTCCATGGCTCTGCCGTTCTCGGGCGGTGCCACCGTGGCTCTGGCCCTGGTGATACCGCGCAAACGCTGGACCACGGCTCTGTGGTTCATCTGCGGTGGGCTCATCGTCGCAGTGCCGATCCTGTTCTACTACCTGGTGATCGGCGGCCTGGGCACGGCGATCGATCAGACCCTGGTGTGGCCGGTCACCCACTATTACGACGGTTGGGTCAAAGGCAACTATCCCGGCGCCGCCCTGGTCGAGTTCTTCCAGAAGAAAGGCCTGTGCAAAGCGACGCCGTCGCCGACCATGAACGGCCTGTACTCAACATCGCTGATCGGCATCCCGGCGCTGGCCGTGATGTCGTGGCTGGGCACGATCAGCGTGACCGGCTTCATGGTCTATCGACGCATCCGCTACGGAGCCAGCAAGGTCGCGCGTTCGCCGCGCGCCCTGGTGCTCGGCGTATTGGCCGGCGGCGGCATGATTTCGTTCTCGCCTCAGGTCATCGAGCCCAGTCTGTCGGACATGGCCCACGTATCGTTCGCCGCGCTGATGGTGGTCGTACCGTTCGCCCTGGCGGCCACGTTCTGGAATCGCTGGTGGCGCATGGGCGCCCAGGGTGTGTTCTTCGCCCTGCTGTTGGTACTCGTCGTCGTCTACGGCCACCGCCACAACAAGTTCAAGCCGTTCAAGAAGAAGTACCGCAACTTCGATAGCTACGTGGAGCGCTACGCGGGCGCCCAGTGGATGAAGCAACTCACCGAGCCGGGCGACACCATCGTGCACATGTCCTACGGCGGCTGGCAGTACCTGACCACGCGGCCGGCCGGGGTGTCGTTCACCTGGGTGTTCAACGACGACAAGATCCATCCCAAGCGACATTGGAAGCGCATCATCAAGGACATCAAGGACCGCAAGCCCACGTTGCTGCAGTTCCGCGACCGCGGCTTGTGGAACCGGTTCGTGCGCATGGACCCGAGCCTGCGCAAACGCTACTTCCACAACGGCCTCGGCTGGGAGCGACAAGTCCCCCCCCTGCCCCACGACTCGGTGGCGGGCAAGTACACCATGAGGCTCAACAAGGCCAATGGTGGCGTGCTGACCATCAGCCAAAAAGGCCAACGCATCACCGGCGTACGCATCCACGCCAACAAGAAGAAGACGCGAGTCACCATGCGCGGCAGCGTGCGCGGTAACCGCATCTTTTTGTACGCCCGCGGCAAGGAGTGGTACCTGCTGCGGGTACAGCCCGATGGCAGCGTGGTCGGCGAGTTCAAAGGCTACGGCCGCAAGTACCGGGCAACGCTGACGCAGGCGAAGTAGCAACGCCAAAACTCGTGTCACCGTTCGGCTGGGCGCCGGGATACAATGGAGCGATGGCGAGTCGTCACCTATGCGTCGTGGCGCTGCTGGCATTGCTGGCATCGCCCGGCTGCGGCGATTCAACCCAGCCGGGCGCGGACGCCGCGCCGGGAGCGACGGACGCCCGAGTCAACGACGCGTTTTGGGGCTGCGGGGCGCTGTGGTGCACGGCAGGTTGCGACGGAACGCTCCTGTGCCAAAGCCCGGTTGCCGGCAAAGTGAGCATGTGTGGCCAGCTGGTGGACCTCGCGGCCAACCAATTACTTCGCGACCCGGGCGCGACGGGCACCCTTTGCGATCCCATGAACCCAACAACCGATGGCCCTTGCACGGTGGCCATCAACGCCTACGACTCACTGGAGTTCGCCATCGACCCGGCAGTGGCCACTCCACTCAATGCCGGCCGTATCCAGGTCGACGACTGTGGCCGGTTCCGCATGGAGAGCATCGACTATCCCAGTAACGGCAGCTTCATCACCCTTGCCGTGAACAACAACCCCCTCGCCACCGCGGACCCGTGGATTCGCTCGGCGCAGACACTGCCGATCACACCAGACGTGTTGCTCTCGGGGCTGCGCAAGTACGTCGTCGACAAAGCCACCGACCAGTCCTGGACCGACACCGCCGGCAACCCGTTCGCCTTCTCCACGTTCAGCCAACGCGGAGCCCACGCCGCCATCTTCTTAACCGGCGAACCCAGCTACTCGAGCGACCCCGCGCAAACCGATCACCAGCGCGCCGCCGGCGTCCAGGTCAGCGACGCCACCACTTTCTACATGAGCGACGCCGATCCAAACAGCGCAACCACCGTGGACGTCAGCCAACAACGAACCGGCGCCAACGGCATCGCCCTGATCGTCGACCTCGATCCCGGCCCCATTACCGCCACCGGCGCTAACCACCAATGGCCCAGCCACCGAGCGGACACCGTCCCCAACGTCCTACTGACTCGAGAATACCTGGGCGACCCGGACTAGGGGCAGAGCCCCCGTTTCACAACGCTTTTCAGCCGTTGGCGCGTTTTTCGCGTTCGGCGAGCTCGATGTCGTGGTCGACCATGCGCTCGACGAGTTGTTGGAAGCTGATTTCGGGCTTCCAGCCCAGGTCGGCTTTGGCGCGACTGGCGTCGCAGCGAAGCTCGTCTACTTCGGTGGGCCGCAGGTAGCGGGCGTCGAACTTGACGTGGGTGTTCCAGTCGAGGCCCGCGTAGTCGAAAGCGGCGTCGAGGAACTCCCGAACGGAGTGCATTTCGCCGGTGCCGATAGCGTAGTCCTTGGCCTCGTCGGCT
>SPJJ01006741.1_pt1 | contig 21324 bp, 12 predicted proteins | sample 3741741 | NCBI WGS metagenome assembly SPJJ01 (sample SAMN10925908, study PRJNA522277) | cold seep metagenome | isolation source: Elba SIP-enriched marine methane seep metagenome, extraction at timepoint T1 | place: Italy: coast of Elba, Mediterranean Sea | collected 2014-05 | reverse complement strand
ATCACTTTGTGTGCAATGCTTAGTCCTTGTCCTGTCCCTTTGCCGACCTCTTTTGTCGTAAAGAATAAATTGAAGACCTGGTCCTGTATGTTTTTAGGAATCCCTATGCCGTTGTCTTCGATACAAATCAGTATTCCGTTGTCGTTGAGCTGACTGCTGATTTTGATGAGTCCCTTTCCCTTGCCTTTTTCTTCAATAGCGTCTGATGCATTTACAATCAGATTAATCAACACTTGATTAATTTCATTGGCATAGCACTCGATTTGAGGCAGGTTATCTGCTAGGTTGGTTTCAACATCTGCCTGGTATTTATATTGATTTTTGCTGATAATTAAAGTGTTTTTGATGAGTTCGTTAATATCAACTGGAGCTAGGGATTTAGAATCGCTATGTGCATAGGCTTTCATGGCAGAGACGATTTCTGCAACTTTACTGATGCCGTCCAGAGATTGTTTTATCGCCGTGGGAGAATCTTGCAAGATATAATCAATATCAAAATTCTCTGATAATTGATTCCATTTGATTCGGATTTCATCGCTGGCTTCGGCAATGATGCTTTCTGAAATGGACAAAAACTTGACCAGGTCTTTCAGGTTATCATCCAGCGCATTCAGATTGTCGCCAATATATTGGATAGGGGTATTGATTTCATGGGCAACGCCAGACGCCAAGTGTCCGATAGCTTCCATTTTTTGTGCCTGATGAAGTTGATCCTGCATGGCTTTTTGCATGGAAATATCATCAATAACCACCGAGAACATGATTTCTCCGTGTAAATCCATGCGATTAACCTGCAAAATCATAGGAAAAACGACACCATTTTTTCGTTTGCCCTCCACTTCTCTACGCTTACCCATTATGGAAGATTGTTGCGTGTTCAAATAACTCTTAATGTAGGTATTATGCAAATTGGCGACTTTATTAGGCATCATGTTCTTAATGTTAAGGCCAATGGCTTCATTAGCTGAGTAACCGAACATGTTTTCGGCGGCGTGATTAAAACTGGTGATAACCCCTTTTTTATTGATGGTGATAATCGCGCTGGCCACAGAGTCAATAAGCGTCTGCAATTCGGTTTTATTGTTGTTTGACAGCTCTACCTGATGCTTTAAATCTTGTAAGGCTTTGCCAAGAATAAAGCCAAATATGCCTAGTACTATTGGAGCCGTCCAGATAATCCACAAAAGCAGATGATTGCGGTGCAGAAGATATACGTTGTCTAGCGTTGGTGATAAATTTTTTACAATGATGAGTAAGGCTGTCGCGCCAATGGGAAAACAAAACCCAAGGAATATTGCGAACGCGATGGATATAGAAAGTGGATATTGACGAAATTTTGGACTCATGAAGTAACTAACGGTTGATCTAAAAAAAGTATAGAAGAATTAGCAAAGGTTGGGGCGTGAATTGGTAGGCGTAATGATAGGGTGAGATTCGAACCCCATAACCTTGCAATAATTGTGGGTGAAACTAAAGTAAGTCATTAAGACTTAACTATTGAAAACTGTCTGGATCAAATACCTATGATGAATGAATAACAGGCCGCGCGCCAAGTACGCAAGCTATAGAGATCCTTGTAATTGCGATGATTGCACATGCTATGACGGATGAGCGTGAAAACTGTATTGCCGTGGGAGTGAATGATATAGTTAGAAAACCTGTAGATTTGAATCAACGGGTTGATGCCATGATTCGGCTAAAAACTTACAATAGACCCCAATGCCTAAACACGCGGATAGACAGAATAAAATGAATAATAATGTTTTATGTGCGATTAATCTGGAGCAGTTACTGCAACGTTATAATCAACGCTATGCATTTATAAAAAAACTGCTAAATTTATTAATAAATGAACATCCAAAGAAATTAGAAGAATTGGAAAATATTGAGTCTACATGCGATTTCGATGCGCTGAGAGTGTTCGCTCATAGCCTTAAAGGAATGAGCGGCAATATTTGCGCAGAGGGTTTGCAACAGCTTTCCAGTCAGGTAGAACAGTATGCCAAAAGCAGAGACAAACAGGCGTTCGTATTAGTCACTCAGCTAAGACAACAGCTTATGGCGTTAAAAAATGACGCAGACAGAATAGCCGGAGAGCTTGATGGGTAAAACAAAATATATTGTCGCTGCCGATGATCAGCGAGATAACCAACTCATTTTGCAGGAGCTCTTATCGCCTGTTTATAACATTGAGACATTAGCCAATGGTCAGGAGTTACTGGATTATGTTCAGGCCGGTAAACCTGCAGATCTGATTTTGCTGGATGTTGTCATGCCAGTCATGGATGGTTTTGATGCGTGTAAGCACATAAAGTCCATGCCTAAGTACGCAGAAATTCCTGTGATTTTTCTTACCAGCCTGGAGAGTTATGCCGATGAGCAACGCGGCCTGGCTTTGGGGGCGGGAGACTTTATCCATAAGCCATTTACAGAAACAGTATTGTTGGCGCGTATACATAATCATCTTAAAATTAGCGAGATGTCCCGGCAGTTACGCTTACGAAATGATGAACTGGAAGCCAAAATTGATGAGAGAACTAAAGCGCTCATGGCGGCTCAGGATACGACAATTGCGGCGTTCTGCGCATTGGCTGAGAAACGCGATAATGAGACGGGCAACCACATTCTGCGTACCCAGGCCTACGTGCAGACTTTGGCTATAAGCTTGAGTAAGTTGCCACAGTATGCTGATGAACTTAATGAAGAGACTATAAATTGGATGTTTAAATCCGCCCCTTTGCATGATATTGGCAAAGTCGGTATTCCAGATGCTATCCTCAATAAACCAGGCAAACTGACACCCGAGGAATGGTTGATGATGAAACAACACAGTCAGATTGGTGCAGATGTGATAAGTCAGTCTGCACAACATATTGAAAGCAACAGCTATTTAAAATTTGGCCGTCAGATTGCCAACTTTCATCATGAGCGTTGGGACGGTTCTGGTTATCCGGTTGGCCTGAAAGGTGAAAAAATCCCCTTGTCGGCACGTTTAATGGCTGTTGCTGATGTCTATGATGCGTTGATTACCAAACGTTGCTACAAGGAGGCGTTTTCTCATGAAAAGGCTGTTGAAATCATCATGCAGGGCAAAGGATCGCATTTTGACCCAACTATTGTAGATGTCTTTGCGACCATTACCGGGAAATTTAACAAGATTGCCCAGCAATTTTCTGATTAAGGTTATTCAGTCAGGTCATTCATAATTAAATTAACTAGGAGGTTGTCGGAGTATGGGGTTCGTAGTAAGGCGAGTGGAAAATCGAACGGGTTTTTTTGATCTTTTGAGGTGCATAGTGGTGCTACGTAACGAAAAAGACCGGAAAATTTGCCGGTTTCCCATCGTCGCAGTAGAGGGGGCTATAACTCGACAGCCTCCTAGACTTGATTGTTCAGTTATTCAGTAATTATTAGACGTCAATGGAAGAAGAACCGCTCAAAATATTTATTGTTGATGATGATGCCGTTTCACGCATGGCGTTACAAGGTTTGTTGCAAAATACCTCACATCAGCTGACAGAAATTAGTAGTGGAACCGATTGTCTATTACTTATGGATGCCGAGCCTGACATTGTCATCCTTGATTTCGAAATGCCGCAAATGAATGGCGTACAGGTATGTGCTAATATTCGTGCGATGGATTTGCAAAGGCAACCACATATTATTTTTGTTTCCGTACACGATGATATGGAAACACAAATGTCTGCTTATGCGGTCGGTGCAAATGATTATTTAATCAAGCCTTGTCTGGCAGACGAACTGAAACAGAAATTGGCAACAGCACAACAATATATCCAAACCAATAAGTCTTTGGATAAAAATTATCAGTTCGCGCAACAGGCTGCATTTACTGCAATGAGCTCTATGGGTGAATTGGGTGTAGTATTACAATTTCTGCGCGATTCGTTTGAGTGTCAAGATCTGGGGCAACTGGTTGATTTGGTATTAAATACTCTGTCTTCGTATGATTTAAATGGCTTCATAAAAGTTTATAACCAGTATGAAGAAGTCAACCGCTCAACACGCCAAGTGTGCTCGCCACTGGAGACTTCCATCCTTGAGTACACAGGAAAGCTTGAACAAAGAATAGTCACAACCAATAAATACTTAGCCTTTAACTACCCAAATATCAGTATGGTTATCACTGAATTACCTGATATAGATGGCGAAATGCTGGGGCGAGTGAGAGACCACCTAGCGACCTTGGCAGAAGGAGCTGGAGCCAGAATTAAAGCATTAGAAACTGAACAACAGTTTATTCGACAGGCCAATGGAGTCGTTAAAGCATCAAAAGAAATATCTGAGTTACTGGAAATTATTGAACATCAGCAGCATAAGAGTCGTGTTAAATTAATGAAGATTGTTGCAGATTACTCTGATAGCCTTGAAACTTCATTTTTTCAATTGGGGTTGATGGAGTCTCAAGAAGAGCAATTAATGGATATGGTGAAAACCATGCATGGAGACCTTGACGAGTTGATGGAACAGAGTGAATCAATTGCCAAACGTCTGCATGATGCAAATATTCGCTTAGGTCATTTGAGGCTTTGATACACAGAAACCTTAATCTGGATAATTCATCAGGTGAATAGGTAACGGGGAAATCCAGAAAAAAGCTTAAGCCATTTTGTTCAAGATTAGCAGCGAGATTTTTCAGAAAACCATTTAGGTCAAATTGGATTTTCGCAAACTCATGTAAAAATTAATTAAACCATTGGAGTTTATAAATATCATCTCAAATTGACCGCTCTCGTGAAACATTCGGATTAATTCTGTAGAACGCTCATAGCATGACCTGATTACCTACACGCTTTAGAAAAATTGAGTGGGATGATAATGCCTCGTCAAGACTAAAAATGTAGAGCCTTATCGATTCAGGATCCAATATGAGAAACTTTGCTGCAAGACACTTGAAGTGAAACACCACTGGGTGTAATGCAAACATAAGAAAGACGAGCTTCAACTGACCTCAATGCCATTTTTTGCAATAGGTTTTTATAGTATATTCTCCCGTTAAAGTGCCAGATGGGATGTACCTGCCTGTCAGCAGAAGAATTGAAATGTTTTTGTATAAGGGGGCATGTGAGTAGAACGTCTAATTTCTCGATAAAAAACACAGGGCTTGTTTTTGGGGCGTGCATTTTTACGGCGATTTGTATTGTGTCGGTTACTTCAGGTTATTCCTATATCAACCATTTCAAAGTATCTTTGTTAAGCTCAGCATTGATGCAGAATCGAATGTTGGCGACCGAGATTGATTATCGCTGGAAAAATATTCATGCTGAATTAAAGCGTATCGCTGAGTTTTCTTCACAGCACGATGTTGCAGACATGAGTGATAATGTCTTTTCTTCACAAACCCTGCGGTATTTGCATCATCAAACATCAATTTCTGCGCTTATTCTGGTTTCAAGCGACGGAACAGTGGTGGATGGTAGGCGCAAGGATAAGCACGGCATTTCTAAAATCGATTTTTCTAATGATATTGCTGTCAACTGGATCAAAGGTAGTAAAAAAGGTCAATCTAATAGTGATGATGCAGATCCGGTAAAAGGATACAAATCTTTTGTGCAGTTGAACCCACAAAACCAGCCAGTATTAATGTCAGTCTGGCCTGTTTATCATCAACAGCATTTACGAGCAGTGTTATGGGCTGAAATCAAACTGAGCCCATTGTCGCAGATTGCCGATCATTCATTACGTGTAGATTCATTGACTTATTTGGTGGTAAACAATCAGTTTATTAACCTGATTTCAGGCAATGATAGCGTCAACAGTCCACTCATAAAAGACCTCCTGCCAGGTGATAAAGGCTATTTGGAAAAGTTAGCTGATTTCAACAAGCCGGTCTTCAGTCATTTTTCCGGTGAAGAGGTGTTTGTGATTAAGCAGTCAATTCCTGGGATTGATGGACGCTTAGTCACTGAGGTGCCTTGTTCATGGCTGTATACACACATCTGGAAGTTGATGGTATGGCCAGCGCTGGGTGTGTTGATCGTTGTATTGCTATCGTTGTATTTGATCAACAGGGTGTCTCGATATTTTTTCAGGCCGCTTGATTATCTTTCTGCAGGGTTGAAAAAAGCCGCACAGGGTGATTTCAACAAGTTGGATAATACGCCGGTTTTTAAGGAGTTGGCAGAACCGTTCCTCAGTTTTAATGAAATGGTCGAGCAACGTCGATTGGTGCATCAATCTATCAAGGAAATTGTTTCCGAGTTTTCTACAAAAAAAGACATGGCGTTGATGACCGGCATGTTGAATTCAATCGCTGATTTATTTAAAGCGGATTACGCTTTTGTGGGGCTTGTGGATCAACAAGATAACAGCAAAGTGAATACATTGGCGGTCATGCATGATCATCAATTGATGGATAATTTTACTTACTCGCTGGGAGGCACCCCCTGTTCGGAAGTCAAAAATTCAGGAACGTGTGTTTTTCCTCAGCATATTCAGGAAATGTTTCCCGAAGATATTTTGTTGCAACAGATGGAAATCCAGGGATATATCGGTGTGCCAGTGTATAACCGTAATAACGACTTTATCGGTTTGTTGGTTTTGCTAACCTGTCATTCATTTTCCGGTATAAAGCAGGTCAATGATTTGTTGATGTTGTATTCATTGAGGATCTCTGCAGAACTAGAAAGTATGAGCGTGAGAAAAAGCTTGGATGATGCACAGCAACGTTTGATTTTGTTTAAAGAGAAAAGCCAGTTAGCGATAATTGAATTTACTGCCGAAGGACTCGTTCAGGAGTGGAATCCGGCGGCAGAAAACCTGTTTGGTTATGACAGGAAAGAGGTGGTCGGTAAGGATGCGGTTGAAGTGTTAGTACCTAAAACACAACACGCGCCGGTGCGGCAGTTGTTTCAGCAATTGAACAATAACAGTGGTGGCGGATATTCAATCATTCAAAACCTAACGCGCGATGGGAATGTCATCTCTTGCCAATGGCATAATACAGCCCTGACAAACAATAAAGGGGAAGTTGCCGCGATTGTTTCAATTGTGGAAAATATTTCTGCGCGCCTGGCCAGTGAAAAAGCGCGCAAGGTGTTACGGGAACAACTGGAAAGTGAAGTCGCGCGACGCACTCGGGCATTAAAACAGGAAACTGAACAGAATAAAAAGTTGATACTGGCCATCGAGCAGAGCACTTCATCTGTATGTATCACGGATATCAACAGAGAGATAGAATATGTCAATCCAACATTTACTCGCTTGACGGGATATAGTCTGGTGGAGGTTTTAGGTAAAAAAACCCATTTTTTAATTGCCGAACAGCAATCTTCAGAGCAATATGAAGATATCTGGCATGTGGTCGAACAAGGTCAGTTTTGGCAGGGAGAGTTAATTAAGCAGAGTAAATCAGGATGTGCGTTTTGGGTGAATACGTCTATTACCCCATTATTTTCTTCACCGGATACGATTTCGCATTATGTGATTGTTGAAGAAAACATTACAGAACAAAAACGCTTGGCTAGAGAGTTGCAAACCAAAGTGGATGAACAGACCAAGGCCAGGCATACAATGATGGAAATTATGCGTGACCTGGATTCTGCGAAGATTGAAGCGGAGCAGGCAACCGAAGCAAAAAGCCGGTTTCTTGCCAATATGAGCCATGAAATCAGAACACCGATGAATGCCATTATTGGCATTAACCATTTACTGCAACAGACGAAATTAAATACGCATCAACAAACCTACCTGAAAAAAATTCATCAGGCGGCCAGTTCATTGTTAGCCATCATCAATGATGTTTTGGACTTTTCAAAAATTGAAGCCGGAAAAATAGAAATAGAAATCACTGACTTTCAATTGGATATGTTGTTGTCATCTGTGGCAGAGATGGCAGCATTACCCGCTCAGGATAAGGGGATAGAGTTCATTATTGATGTGGAACATAACGTACCTCAAAGTGTGCAGGGAGATATGCATCGCCTGCAACAAGTGTTACTCAATTTTTGCAGCAATGCGGCAAAATTTACTGCACGGGGAGAAATTGTTCTCAAGACGGAATTATTAAATCAAACCGAGAAAGAAGTACGCCTCAGGTTTTCTGTGACGGATACCGGAATAGGCATTAACGAAACTGTGTTACAGCGGCTGGTGAGCCCATTTACCCAGGCAGACCCATCTACCACGCGTGAATTTGGCGGCACAGGGCTGGGGCTGGTGATCAGCAAGCGGTTGATTGAATTGATGGGCGGTGAATTTTATGTCAGCAGCCGTGAAGGTGAAGGGAGTGAATTTGGCTTTACAATCAAGCTTGGTCGTTTTCCTGAGATATCCGCCAATGATGAAATAAACCTGGTCGGAGTGAAGATTCTGTTGCTTGATGATAATGCCTCATTCCTGGCGCACACACGCCGTATCTTGTTAGCACATGGTTGCGAAGTGGAAACTGCTCAATCCAGTGATGAAGCGTTGCACAAACTTAATTTGGTGGAGCATAGTGCAGTTGACTTGTTGTTAATTGATTGGGATGAACAGGCTGAACATGACTTATGTAAAATAATTGCAGCAACCTATATTCAGCCGGACAATGTCATCGCATTACTAAGTTCATATCGGCAAGATCAATTGATAGACCAGGTTGATCATATCGGCTTGGAAGGGTTGTTGGTTAAACCGATAACCGCATCTGAATTGACCAATGCAGTGCGCAGCAAAATGTCGATGGGATCAAGAGTGGTGTCGGTACAAGAGAGCCAACACGCAAAAACGAGTTTTCAGGGGATAAACATTCTGTTGGTTGAAGATAACATGGTCAATCAATTAGTTGCTGTGGATTTGCTGGAGCAGACAGGGGGACATGTTGTTGTTGCGGATAACGGTATACAGGCTCTTGAAAAAATGTCTGAGCAAGTATTTGACCTAGTGATTATGGATATTCAAATGCCGGGAATGGACGGTTATCAGGCAACCCGGGAAATCCGCAAAAACCCGTCTTGGACGGATGTGCCGATTATAGCCATGTCGGCCAATGTGTTGCCTGAAGATGTCAATCGTTGCATGGATGTAGGCATGAACGATTATCTTAGTAAACCGGTGGTTCCAGAGAAGTTATACGCGATGATTAATAAATGGCTGTAATCATCACTGTTCTTACGCCATTTTAACGCTCGCCGACGCGCTAAAATATTGTTTGAAATAGGGCATAAAGCTGACCGTAATTGGAATTGAAAACAGACAATAAATGGCGGCGGCTTCGCCCGTTGAAACGCCCCAGAACCACTGCGGAAAGTACAAGGTAAACAACGACATTACAAAGTGGTATGAACCTATTCGCCAGTTATCTTTCCAGACAAATCCACTTAATGCCAGCCCAAAGTATGAACCGAATGTCACGATAAAGCCAAAGGCTGTCGCAATATGGTAACCAATATGGTACTTACCCATAAACATACAGGGTATCAGGTCACCAATGAAGGTGGCTTGTTTGCTGAATAATTGCCAGTGTTGGGGCAAGAAGCTGAAAATAATAAACGTACCACTCAGTAGTGCACCTGTGACAAAGGCTTTTTTAAGCGCGGTTTTATCGCTTGAATAGGTTGCCAGCGCGGGCATAATCGCCAAGGCCTGCAAACAAATATGATAGGTAGAGAGCTCGCTGAGTAGTTGATTGGTACCGTAGCCGCATTGGTCAGCAACTGGGTAGGCAAAATACTGAATGAACTCCATGAGTGCAAAATGCAAAATAGGATAAGCGCGAGCGACCCTGACCCAGAACTCTTCCGATTTATCCATAAATGTAATTGCCGAGGCGGTTACCCCGATTACACCAAGGCCTAAAGACATATCTGCACTAAAACACATAGATGATACCAGTTGGAAAATGTAAAATTAATTGGTTTAAAAACCTCGGCAGTATATCAAAATCCACTGAAAAAGTAGGCTAAATGAAAATAGAACACCATCGGCTTACCTCTGCACAGCAGGTCGTTTCTCCCAACCAGGACGAGCGCCCTGACCAGGAGGATATATCTTTACTGGTCATTCATTGTATTAGTTTACCGCCGGGACAATATGGTGGAGGCTATATTCAGCAATTGTTTAGTAATCAGCTTGATGCTGATGAACACCCTTATTTTGCCGATATATATCAGCTAAAAGTGTCTGCCCATATATTGATTTGCCGGAGCGGCGAGATTATCCAGTTTGTTCCATTTAACAAACGTGCTTGGCATGCTGGGAAGTCTTGTTACCAGGGGCGTGAGCGATGTAATGATTTCTCTATTGGCATCGAGCTGGAAGGCTGTGAAACTGAGGCTTATTCAGACGCCCAATATGACAGCTTGCAACAGCTTATTTATTGCTTGTACCAAACTTATCCGAGGTTAAACCGACAAAGGGTTTGCGGACATAGCGAAATAGCACCGGGTCGTAAAACCGACCCTGGAACAAGCTTTGACTGGCAGAGAATTAATTGAGTTTGAAACGCAGTTTGCTATGCCATGAGTCTGTCGGGTGACAGGATTGTAGTGAGCCGATTTCTCATTGAGCAGTAGCATTCTTGATAACCCGATAGATCCCTAAGCCACAAAAATTTACTCGATATTTGATTTATCATCTTTAGCTTCTGACTGTCCCACCCCCATGCTTTCCAGCAACATCAGAAACACACCAAGACAAATTGCCGAGTCGGCGATATTGAATGCTGGCCAGTGCAGGGTTTGGTAATAAACATCCAGAAAGTCGATGACATAGCCGTAAGCGATACGGTCAATCAGGTTGCCTATGGCGCCGCCCAAAACCAGAGACAAAGACACAGCCATGAGTGTTTCGTGTTTTTGCAGGCGGGTTATCCATACCACAATAACAACGCTGACAACTGCCGCCAGCCCGGCAAACAACAAGCGTTGCCAGCCACCGGCATCACTTAACAGGCTGAACGCCGCGCCAGTATTATGCACATAGGTCAGGCTAAAAAAAGTGGTGACTGGGATAGATTGATACAGGCTCATGTGCTCAACAATCGCCAGTTTGGTGATTTGATCCAGAATTAATGCGGCCGCAGACAGCCATAACCATTTCAACATCGGGTACTCTAGTTAAAGTTCTCTCCCCAGGGGGAGAGGGTTTGGTGAGAGGAATAATTAAGCAAATTGGCGGGTTTCGCCATCACCTTCTATGTTTTCGATACACCGTCCACACAACTCTGGATGCGTTTCATCTTGTCCAACATCTTCGCGTTGATGCCAGCAACGCACGCACTTTTTATGCGTTGAGGCAACCACCTTAATTTTTAAGCTGTCATGGTTGGTGGTGAGGGCATCGTCAGGTGCATCGGCCAGCGGGTGGACAGATGCGGCAGAGGTAATAAAAACAAAATGCAATTCACTGCTGAGTTTATTAAGCTCTGTTAAATATGCATCATCACAATACAGGTAAACTTCGGCATTGAGCGACGCGCCAATCACGCCTTCATTACGCAAACGTTCGGTTTCCTTACTGACAGCGCTACGTACTTCAGTGATTTTTGCCCAGGTTACAAGGTTAATTTCGGCACCGTCATCCAGTGGAAATAGGCCTTCGTACCAGGTTTCCAGGAAGACGGAGGCACCACGTTCACCGGGAATATATTGCCAGATTTCATCAGCCGTGTAGCTGATAATGGGAGCCAGCCAGCGACTCATTGCCTCAATCACATGATACATGGCTGTTTGCGCCGAGCGGCGTGCCAGGCTGTCGGTTTTGGCAGTGTACTGGCGGTCTTTAACGATATCCAGATAAAACCCGCCCAGTTCAATTGCACAAAAATGATGCATTCTCTGGTAGATGGTCTGGAATTGATAACTGTTAGTCGACTCAATTACTTGTTGTTGCAAATGATGGGCACGATCTACCACCCAGCGATCCAGTGGCAGCATGTCATCCTTATCGACAAGGTGCTGTGCCGGGTCAAAACCATCCAGGTTGGACAACAGAAAGCGCGCGGTATTACGTAGACGGCGATAGCCATCGGACGCGCGTTTTAGAATCTCATCAGAGACATTCATTTCACCACGATAATCTGTTGATGCCACCCACAGGCGCAACACGTCGGCACCGAGATTTTTCATGACTGTTTGCGGCGCAATCACATTGCCGCGCGACTTGGACATTTTTTTACCTTCCGCATCGACAGTAAAACCGTGGGTCAACACCGCTTTATAGGGCGCTGTATCATTCATCGCCGTAGAGGCTAACAAAGAGGATTGAAACCAGCCGCGATGCTGGTCAGAGCCTTCCAGATATAAATCTGCGGGAAAGCCAAGTTGCTGACGACGGTTTAGTACACAGGCATGGGTGACGCCCGAATCAAACCAGACATCTAATGTATCCTGCACTTTTTCATAATGCTCGGCATCAGCGCCAATCAATTCGGCGGCATCCAGTTCAAACCAGGCATCAATGCCTTGTTGCTCGACGCGTTGCGCGACTTGTTCGATCAACTCATTGGTGCGTGGATGCAGTTCAGCGCTTTCTTTGTGTACGAAAAAGGCAATCGGTACGCCCCAGGTGCGTTGGCGAGAGATACACCAGTCCGGGCGATTTTCCATCATGCTTTCGATACGCGCCTGTCCCCAGTCAGGAATCCATTCAACTTGTTTGACTTCCTGCTGTGCCGTAGTGCGTAATCCAGCCTGGTTCATGGCGATAAACCATTGCGCGGTGGCACGGAAAATAATCGGTGTTTTGTGACGCCAGCAATGTGGATAGCTATGCAGCAAGGCTTCATGGTGCAACAGTTTGCCGCGTTCTTTTAAGACCTCCAACACATGCTCGTTGGCATTGAAAACATGTTCTCCAGCAAATAATTCGGTACTGGGTAAAAATACACCATTTGCGCCCACCGGGTTGTCCACTGGCAAGTCGTACTTCATGCCCACCACGTAGTCTTCCTGACCATGTCCCGGCGCGGTATGAACTGCACCGGTACCGGCCTCAACAGTGACGTGGTCACCCAGAATTACGGGTACATGGCGGTCATAAAACGGGTGCTGCAAGAGCAGGTTTTCCAACGCTTCGCCTTTGCAGTAAGCGATCACGGTGTAATCACTGATGTCATAACGCGACATAGCATCTTTCAGCAGTACTTCGGCAATTAACAGGCGCTCTTTAACACCGTTGTGTTCACATTGCACGACGGCATATTCCAGCTCTGGATTCAAGGCAACCGCCTGGTTGGCCGGGAGCGTCCACGGCGTGGTTGTCCAAATGACGATGGACAGCTCGCCTTCACCGTAATGCTCTGGCACATGATGGCAGGCATCCATCAGGGTTTGGTCGCCCAATACTTTAAACCGTACATCAATGGCGGGTGAGTGTTTGTTCTCGTATTCGACTTCTGCTTCTGCCAGTGCCGAGCCACAATCGGTGCACCAATGTACCGGTTTGGCACCTTTGCTGAGGTGGCCTTTTTGCGCGATTTTACCCAGTGAACGGATAATATCGGCTTCAAACGCGTAGTCCATCGTCAAATAAGGGTTATCCCATTCGCCGAGTACGCCCAGGCGGATAAACTCGTCACGCTGCATATTGACCTGTTTGCCGGCATATTTTCGACATTCTTTGCGAAATTCCGCAGGCGAGACTTTAACGCCGGCTTTGCCGACCTTTTTTTCTACCATTAACTCAATCGGCAGGCCGTGGCAATCCCAGCCCGGCACATAGGGGGCGTCAAACCCGCTAAGGGTTTTTGATTTGATGACCATATCCTTGAGAATTTTGTTAACGGCATGGCCAATATGAATCGCGCCGTTGGCATACGGCGGGCCGTCGTGCAGAATGAATTTCGGTCGATCAGCGCAGTGTTGGCGGATTTGTCCGTAAAGATCGGCTTCATTCCATTGTTTAAGGCGTTCCGGCTCACGCTGAGCCAGGTTGCCTTTCATCGGAAAGTCCGTTTTAGGCAGGTTTAGCGTTTTTTTGTAGTCCATCGTTCGTTTTATAGTTGTAATTCAGCAAAAAAATTTTTGGCTTCTTGTATGTCTAAATGTATCTGACTTTTTAAATTTTCCAGCGATTGAAAGCGCACTTCATTGCGTATTTTCTGTTTAAAATGTACTTCCACATAGCACCCATAAATGTCTCGATTAAAATCAAATAAATGGGTCTCAAGGATGACGTTTGCGCCGCCATCCACGGTGGGACGTGTGCCAACATTGGCCACGCCGCAATAGGTTTTATCGTCAATGCCTGTGACAGTGACGGCATAAACGCCGACTATCGGGGTGTTTTTGCGGAACATTTCGATATTGGCGGTGGGAAACCCTAGTACTCGCCCGCGTTTGTCGCCATGTGCCACCCGCCCACACACAGAATAATCTCGCCCCAGCATTGCAGCGGCCTGTTGTAACTCGCCGCAGCCCAGCGCATCACGAATCAAGGTGCTACTTATGCGCAGGCCGTTCTGTTCGATAGAGTGAGTGTCTTCTACCGTAAAATCAAATAACCGACCCGCTTCTTGCAGCATGGCAAAATTACCGCGTCGTGCCTTGCCAAAATGAAAGTCATCGCCAATCACCAGGTGTTTGACATTCAGTTTGGCGATCAGGATATGTTCAATAAAGCGTTCGGCTTTATAGTCTGCCAGTTGTCGATTAAATTTGAGGATTAATAACTGGTCAACCGGCAATAACTTCAGTTGAATTACTTTTTCACGTAAACGAGTGAGCCGTGCCGGAGCATTTTCTGTGAGAAAATATTCCAGTGGTTGCGGCTCGAAAAGTAACACCACGGAAGGTAGCCCCAGGCGTTTGCCATGCTCTGCCAGCCGTTCAATCACTGCACGATGCCCGACATGCACACCATCGAAATTGCCGATAGTTAAAACACACCCCTTGTGCAAGGGCTCAAGATGAGCCAATCCTCTGATTATCTGCATTCATCAAGCATTATTTAAAACCTTGAATTCTACCACTATCATAGATAATTCTGGAAGGGAAGAGCTTGTCAGTTACTCTGCCTGGTGAGTCGTTGTATTTATTTCCAGCAGTTTTTCGACTAATTCAGGATAATAATGAATATTTTTACGAATGCCTGCAATATCAAAACAATCTAGGCTGTTTTGCAGATCTTTAGCATACTGCTCTAAAATCGCGATGGGGTGAGTTTGTAATAATGTGAATAGCTGGTCGGCAAAGCTTTGTATATCGGCAAGGTTGTTGTTTTCTTTGAGCGCATCAGCGACCGGGATGAGCGTTTGTAAATCAGCCAACACCTGCGGCAAACTCAGTATTTCAGAAGGACTGAGTGATATTTTGTTTTTAGGTTTGGGTTTAACGGCTGTTTTTTGGTGAGGTAAAAATTTTGCCAGCTCGTCCATTAAGTCATGCTTCAAGACCGGTTTTCTTAAATAGCCTTGAAAGTGATCACTTTTGAGACGCTCATGTTCATCAGTCATGACGGAGGCTGTCAGTGCAATAATCGGTACCTGGCTAAATGAATTGATGCTGGCGGCGGCTTGGTAGCCATCCATCACGGGCATACGAATATCCATCAAAATCAGGTCAAATGCGTGCTGTTTGGCTAAATTAACCGCGTCCAGACCGTTTTCCGCTTGCCTAAGGTTGATTGCGGTATTGGCAAATGATTCAACCAGTAATTGGCGGTTATCAAATACATCATCAACAATCAGTATGTTTGCGGGTTGAAACTCGATGTTATAGCCAGTGGTGGGGCCGGGGGTGAGTGTGGCTAAGGCCATGCTGGAAATATCAACGGCGTTTAAACGCAGTGTGAATGTAGAGCCTTTACCAGGTTGGCTTTGCAGTATGATGTGCCCACCCATCATGTTGGCCAGGCGTTTACTGATAGACAGACCCAGTCCGGTACCGCCATAGTGTGAGGTGTTTTGTCCTTTGGATTGGGAAAATTCCTGGAAAATATGTTGTTGCTGTTCGCTTGAAATACCAATGCCAGAATCTTCTACTTCAATAATCAGATCCAGCTTGCTACGAATGTGGTCTTCATTGTCGGTACGGGCAATCATTTTAACGTAACCGTGCTCGGTAAATTTAACCGCATTTCCTAACAGGTTAAGCAGGATTTGCCGCAATCGTACCGCGTCCAATAGCAGGTTTTCAGGGATGACTGGGTCAATATCCAGGATGAAATCCAAATCCTTTTCACGCATTTTCAGCATGAAAACGTCACTCAGTTCGGTAAATAAAAAATGCGGGTTAGTCGGGGTTTTTTGGATATCCAGTTTACCGGCTTCAATTTTGGATAAGTCCAGGATGTCATTGATGATGGTCAACAGGTTGTTGCCTGCCGACTGAATGGTTTTAATGTATCCGCTGAGTTTGGGATCCTGGACTTGTTCGTTTAATAAGTCGGTAAAGCCAATAATGGCGTTCATCGGCGTGCGGATTTCGTGGCTCATATTAGCCAGAAAGGCCGATTTGGCGCGATTGGCCGCTTCTGCTGAGTCTTTGGCTTGCGCCATGACCTGCTCCATTTCCAGGCGCTCGGTCATATCTACGGCAATGGTGAGTAGGCAATCCGTATGGTGATAGTGGATAGGCATGATTGAGAGCATCATCGAGCGCAGCTCACCGTTGAGCTTTTTGAAGGGAATTATTTTTTGTTCGACTTTACCATCCCGTTGTATTTCGGCTTTGACGGCTTGCCTGTCTTCTGGGTTTTGATAAAAATCGGCAACATTGTATAAATTGAGTTCTGAAGGGTGGATATTGTAATCAGCCTGGGTTTGAGGGTTGGCGGTGAGAATTTGTCCGTTGTAATCGGTGACGAGAATTTGTAACGGAACGTGGTCGATTAAAGCCTGGGTTTGTGCTTCAATAATTTTGCGATGCTTGATTTCCCTGGATAAACGCAGGGTCCAGTAAATAAACAGGGCGACAATCAGTAAAAACCCCGCAACGATTTGCAACAGTAGCTGGTAATCAACACGGGTGACGAATTTGGGTTTGCTCCAGGTAGTATGGATGTGTTGTTTCTGGCTAAGGCTGATGGTGTCCAGTGCCCGGTTGATTAAGTCGGCGAGTGGCGCAAATTGTGGGCTGAAGGCAAATGCCAGTTGTGTTGTAAACTCGGTTTTGCCAACAATACGGATGTTGTTGATACCCTGGTCTGCAATGTGATAGCTGGCTTGAGCCAGCGTGGCCAGTAATGCATCAACCCGACCCGTTGACACTGCGGTCAAGCCCTCTTGAATGTTGTTGGCTTCAACTAACGTAAGCTGAGGGTAGGCTTTTTTGATTGAATGCACATAGCCGTAGTCTTTGATCACAGCAATCTGTTGTGTCTCGATTTGCGCAATTGAGTCGACATAATTCTGCTTGGTATCCATGACAATCACGATGGGACTGCTCAGATAAGGACGGGAGAAACTGGCCTGGGCGTGTAAGCCAGAATCTACCGTTTCTGAAATCATATCCACCTCGCCGGATTCAAATTTTTTTAGGCTGTCCGACCAGGAAGGGGTATTGACCAGTTCAAATGTGACGCCCAGTTGTTGTTCGATCAATTTTAAATGTTCAGCGACAATGCCGGTATAGTTTCCATGTTTATCTATCGCTTCATAAGGTAACCAATTCGGGTCGCCGACAAAACGAATCTGTTTATGCGCGTCCAACCAACGTTTTTCAGTCTCACTCAATAACAGTTTATTTTTTTTGTTTTCCAGTCCCAACCATTTGCGTCGAATTGTCAGCATATCTTCGTTGGAGAGAGAGCGCAGCGCTTTATTGATAATTTGCGGCAACAACGGCCAGTCTTTGCGCATGGCAAACCTTAACTCGGCTTGTCCAAATTTTGCCCCCATTGCAATGCGCAGGTTTGTCAAGGCATTTTGCTCTATCAACCAGTTTGAAGCCCCCTGGTTGCCCAAGTAGGCGTCAGCATCACCGTAAGACACCGCCTTTAACGCGGATGTCGTGTCTTCGACGACATGCAGGGTCAGATGTGGAAATTCCTTTTGTAGTTTTTCATGCAAATAGTAGCCGTTTTCAATGGCTATTTTTTTACCGTTAAGGTCTTCCATGCGGGTGATGGGAGGGGCGTCTTTGCGGGTATAAATAACGGTTGGCGGGGCAATATAGGCATCGCTGAAATTCATGTCAATTGAGCGCTCAGGCGTTTTGACGATGCTGCCCACTACATCAATTTCCTTGTTGCGTAATTTGTTTAGCGTTTCACCCCAGCTGAATTCAGAAATAATATTAAAGCGGACACCTAGTTTTTGTTCGAGTAAATGAATGACATCTATGGTGAGACCTTTGTGGTGGCCGGCATCATCCATAAATTCATAAGGTGGCCAGTTGGATTCGCTACCCAGATTGATTATGGGGTGCTGATCAAGCCATTGTTGCTCGATGGAGGAAAGTGCTAAACGTTGCGTGCTATCTAATGGCAAGGAGGCGAACCATTTTAGGTTGATGGCTTGCTTGCGCGATTCTGGTATGGCAGACAGCGCCTGGCTGATAATATTGGCCAGCATGCGGTTGCTTTTATGTGTTGCCATGCGAAGCTTTTGTGGCTTGCCAGGGGTTAAAGCCTGATAGGGGCGTAAGGTCGTAATATTATGAGAATTGAGTAAATAATTGATAACTGGGTAAGACTCAACTAATAAATCTGCTTTTTTTTCTATGATGTTTTCAATTGACATCATCAAGTTATCTGCGGGCAAGATCTTCAGCTCAGGATAGCGTTTTTTTATAAGATCAATGGTTGATGAGCCTTTGGTGACGGTAACCGTTTTTCCTTTAAGGGTGGGTTCATTGTCATTCAAAACATCACTACGGATGAAAATATAATCCAGCAGGGAATGATAGGCTTGGGTAAAGATAAAATAATTTTCTCTGTCAGGGGTGTGATAAATGGCGGGCAGTATGTCTAGTTGCTGGTTTTTTGCTTTATTCAATAAATCGTTCCAGTCACCGACAATGGGGTTAAAGCTCAGGCCGGTCAAATGGCTGATTTCATCGAGGAAATCTCGCACAACCCCGGTGTGTTTACCATCAGCATTGACAAAATCATAAGGTTTCCAGTCTTTTTCGGCAGCGTATTTTATTATTGGGTGGTCTTTAATCCATTGCTGCTGCTCGGCAGTCAGTTGCAGTCTAGGGGAGGTTTGTATGGGCGATGCCCCCAGCCATTTTTCTGTAATGGCTTGTTTCTCTACGTGGCTGATTGCCTGCAGGCATTTTTTAATGATGGCCGCCAGTTCAGGCCTGTCGTTACGCGTGGCAATATGGATGTGTCGTTTGCCTAAGTGGCGGGTTGATTTGAATGGAATGATTGAGTTTATGCCTTGTTTGCGTAAACTGTATATGAGTGAACCGTAGGTGTCGTAGAGTAAATCGGCGCGGTTTTCCAACACGGCATCAATCGCCGCACTGAAGCTGTTTACCAGGACAATTTTAATATCTGGAAAGTGTTGCTGAATAAACCTGATGTGGGCATAGCCTTTGGGAAGAGCCACGCGCTTGCCATTTAGGTCTTGAAGTGTGTTTACTGCCAGGTTGTCGCGGACAAAAAAGTAATCCAGCATTTCAAAATACGGCGGCGAAAAGAGGAGGTGCTGGTCTCGCTCTTCAGTGTGATAAACCGCAGGTAACAGGTCAATTTCTTTGTTATAGGCTTTTTGTAAATTATTACGCCATGCATCAATTGAATATTCAAATTTTAGGCCGGACTTGGCACTGATTAAGTCCAGAGTGTCTTTTGCAAGCCCTTGGTATTGTCCATTGTCACCGACAAAATTAAACGGTGTCCAGTCTGGACTGCCACCCACCTTGATGACGGGGGCGTTGCGCAGCCAGGTGTGTTGTTGGGGGGTGAGATCCAGGTCTGGGGTATTGGCCAGAATGGGAGAAGCTGACAGGCAGGAGGCCAAGATAAGTTGCACAAATCGGTAAATCATCCGCCCTATGAGGGGCAGGTCAAAAGGAGAAGTGGATAAGCCGGGGGGCGTGATGAGCGGTGTTGGTCTGGAAAATTCCGACATGCAAACTATTTAATTTCTACAATGGCTTTGAATTCTTCCAGGTGATCGAAAAACAAGTCAACCAGTTCCGGGTCAAAATGCCCCCCACGTTGGTCACGGATGAGTGTCAGTACATCTTCCATATCCCACGCCGATTTGTAACAACGGGTGTGACTGAGCGCGTCAAACACGTCTGCTAAAGCGACAATGCGCCCATACAGGTGAATTTCAGTGCCTTTGAGTTGACGCGGATAGCCACTGCCATCCCATTTTTCGTGATGTTCATTGGCAATAATTGCTGCGGCTTTTAAGAATTTACGATTAGAATTTTTCAATAGCTGATAGGCATTTGTGGTGTGTGCCTGCATGATGTTGAATTCTTGTTCGTTTAAGCGTCCGGGTTTGTTTAAAATTTCATGAGGAATCGTCATTTTGCCAATATCATGCATGGGGGAGGCATGGTATAGAATGTCGGCATCTTCCTGTGTCAAGGCCGGGTGGTACAGGGCAAGTAAAGAAGACAGGTCGGCAATGCGGCGAATATGTTTGCCTGTTTCGTCAGATGTCGCTTCCATTAATTCGGTTAGCACATAAATCATTTCCTTTTGATTGTCTTCAAGCTCTGTAAGCAAACGACGGTGCTCAAACTTAATTTTGGTTTCCAGGGCAATATTATGCTCCTGCAGTAGCAGGTGGGCATGATACATTTTAATGTGATTGCGTACTCTGGAGAGCAGTTCATCCGCATGGAAAGGCTTGGTAATGTAATCCACGGCACCTAATGCAAAGCCTCGGCTGATAGAGTCAACATCGACGCGTGCAGTGAGAAATATAAGTGGAATTTGACTGCTTAAAGGGTGCTTTTTAATTTCCTGGCACACATCAAAGCCATTTATCCCTGGCATCATAATATCGAGCAGAATCAGATCGAATCGCTTTGGGTTTGTATTTAGAATAGAGAGCGCTTCTTCACCTTTACAAGCAAAAGAAAAATCATAATTATCTTCTTTAAGAATATTCATGGCGACTTGAATATTCTCGGCAACATCATCCACGATTAAAATGTGTGGCTTGTTATTCATAGTGTGAATTCGGGTTAGACAGTCTCAGGTGGAGTGTATAGCGCAACGTCAAGTAAGTCTAGGCGTAGCCTCTTCCAATGATGGATGAGTCTGAACGGACATCGTGTTTCTAACGGAAAATGAGTCTGAAAACCGCGTAAATCTCGTTCATGATACGAGGATGAACCCCATCATGAACCTAAACAACCTGAATACCATCGAACAGCTGAACGACTTTTTAAGCGGCAGCCAATCCGTCGCCTTTGTGGTTGCCGACAGCAAAGAAGCCAATTATCGGGGCATACAACGCATCTTGGTCAAATT
>SPJJ01039273.1_pt1 | contig 21343 bp, 16 predicted proteins | sample 3741741 | NCBI WGS metagenome assembly SPJJ01 (sample SAMN10925908, study PRJNA522277) | cold seep metagenome | isolation source: Elba SIP-enriched marine methane seep metagenome, extraction at timepoint T1 | place: Italy: coast of Elba, Mediterranean Sea | collected 2014-05 | reverse complement strand
GCGGCTAAGAAGAAGCCTGCGGCTAAGAAGAAGCCTGCGGCTAAGAAGAAGCCTGCGGCCAAGAAGAAGCCTGCGGCCAAGAAGAAGCCTGCGGCTAAGAAGAAGCCTGCGGCCAAAAAGAAGGCGACGGCTAAAAAGGCGACCGCCAAGAAGAAGCCTGCGGCCAAGAAGAAGCCTGCGACTAAGAAGAAGCCTGCGGCCAAAAAGAAGCCCGCGGCGAAGAAGACGACGGCGAAGAAGAAGGCAACGGCGAAGAAGAAGCCCGCGGCGAAGAAGGCAACGGCGAAGAAGAAGCCCGCGGCGAAGAAGACGACGGCGAAGAAGAAGCCTGCTGCCAAGAAGAAGACGACGGCCAAGAAGACCGCAGCGAAGAAGAAGCCCGCGGCGAAGAAGGCGGCCGCCAAGAAGAAGCCCGCGGCGAAGAAGACGGCCGCCAAGAAGAAAACGCCGGCGAAGAAGACGGCCGCCAAGAAGAAAACGCCGGCGAAGAAGACGGCCGCCAAGAAGAAGCCCGCGGTCGCCAAACCTTCCGCCAAGGAGACCGCGCTCGCCAAGCAGGTGGCGTCGCTCGAGAACCAGCTCGCCGCCGCGGAACAGCGGGCGCAGGCAGCCGAGGCCAAAGCGGCCGAGCTCGACACCAAGGTGTCGACGGATTTCGAAGAGGATTTGGACGAGGCCATCTCGGGCAGCTCGTCGACCACCAGACGCGTCGTCGACCTCGAGGAAGAGCTGTCGATGCTCAAAGAGGACCTCGAGGAGTCCCAGGGCTCACTGCGTGCGGCGGTGGAAGCTCGAGACGCGGCCAACAATCAGGCTGCCGCGGCCCAGGATGCCCGCGCCGCAGCGGACCAGGCGCGTACCCAGGCGGAACAGAAGGCGGCAGCGTCTGCCAAGTTCGCCGAGGCCGCCGAAGAGCGAGCGCTCAAGTTGGAGAAGGCGAACCAGTCGGCGCAAAAGGCTCTTGCCGAGCGCGAATTGCGAATCGGCGAGCTCGAGAACCGCGCGCCGACCGCGGCCGCACCGCCATCACCTCCGCCAAGGCCACAGCCGGCGCCGAGACCCGACACGGTTCCGCCCGAGCCCAAGTCCGCGTCGGAGGATGACGACGACGGCAACGACTACAAATGCGTGCGCTGCAGCGCGACTCTCGAGTCCATGGACCATCGCGGAGCCACGATCGATCGCTGTGCTTCCTGTGGCGCTCTCACCTTCGATGGTACCGAGCTCGAGGACGTCATTCGAACCGAGTTCGACGAGTACGACAACCCCGGCGGTGCTCGGGACGACGACATGAACGAAGAGGAAGACACGGCGGTGGATCCATCGCCGTGGGGCGGCGGCGCGAGCAAAGAAGAGGGCTTCTTCCAGAGCCTGTTCGCCCAGGTGAAAGACTAGGACCAGGACCATGTTTCGGCGGTTGTTCGTAGCCAATCGCGGCGAGGTTGCCGCGCGGGTAGCGCGTACGTGTGATCTACTTGGTGTCACCCCGGTGTTCGGTGTGTCCCAAGCGGACGCCGACGCACCTTATACCGAAGGTCGTGAGACCGTCGTGCTCGGGCCCCCGCGCTCGGCCGACAGCTATCTCGATCCAGTACGCATCGTCCAGGCTGCAGTGCAGTCCGGGTGCACCGCGGTACATCCCGGTTGGGGCTTTCTGGCCGAGAACCCGCGGTTCGCCAGTTTGTGCGAGCTCCACGGGGTCAGCTTCATCGGCCCGCCAGCCCACGTGATGCACTTGATGGGACAGAAGAATCCCGCCAAGAAAGCCATGGCAGCTGCGGGACTCACGCTGATCCCCGGCAGCGATGGTGTGCTGCGCGACGCGGACGAGGCCGCCCAGGTGGCGGCAGAGGTTGGCTACCCGGTCTTGGTCAAGGCCGAAGCGGGCGGCGGCGGCCGCGGTATGCGCATCGCCCGCGGCCCCGACAGCATCGTTAGCGCGTTCGAAGATGCCCAGAACGAAGCGCGGGTGGCGTTTGGCGATCCACGCGTCTACCTGGAGAAGTTGATCGAAGGTGGCCGGCACATCGAGATTCAGTTGATGACCGATCGCTTCGGCAACGCCATTCACGTCGGCGAGCGCGACTGCACCGTGCAGCGCAACCATCAGAAGCTGATCGAGGAGTCACCGGCACCCGTGCTCGACACCCAGGAGCGCCAGCGCACCCTGGATGCTGCGGTGGCCGCCGCCCAATCTATCGGTTACGTCGGCGCGGGCACGATGGAGTTCTTGCTCGACGATGGTGGCGTGTTGCGCTTCATGGAAATGAACACGCGCCTGCAGGTGGAGCACTGCGTAAGCGAGATGCGCAGCGGCATCGACCTGGTGGCCCAGCAGATTCGGGTCGCCGCCGGCTGCAAGCTCGACATCGGCCAACAAGATGTCGCCCTCGACGGCCACGCGATCGAGTGTCGGATCAACGCAGAGGATCCCAGCGACAACTTTCGGCCCAGCCCCGGCACGATCACCCGTTGGGAGCTGCCGGACACCGGCGCTGGCAACGTCCGCGTCGATACTCATGTCGCTGCGGGGTACACGGTGCCTCCTTATTACGACAGCCTTCTGTGCAAGGTCATCGCCCACGGCGCCGATCGCAACGCAGCCTGTGACGCCATGGTGGCGGCGTTGGAAGCGCTCACCTGCGAGGGGGTCAACACGACCATCCCCATGCATCTGGCTATCCTGCGTTCCGACGCGTTCCGCAGCAACGACTACGACACCTCCAGCATTCCCGGGTGGCAATAAATGGCGCACGTACCACTGACTCCTATCGGTGACCCGCTGAGCACGATCGCGGACAAGCGCACCGTCGACGATCACGAACAGAAGGTCGCTGCCCTCGAAGAGACATTGGCCGTGCGCCGGGGCGAAGTCCACGCCGGTTGGGGACAGAAGTACATCGACCGGGTGCACAAGAAGGGCAAGCTCACCAGCCGCGAGCGTGTGGAGAAGCTCAAGGACCCGGGCACCGACATCCTCGAGGTGGGCACATTCGTCAACTACGGCGAGCAGTTCGCCAACGGCAAGCTCACGTCTCCCGCCGCCGGTGTGGTCACCGCGTTCGTGCGCGTCGAGGACCGGTGGTGCATGGTCATTGCCAACGACAACACCGTGGCGTCCGGCGCCTGGTGGCCGCGGACCCCCGAGAAGATCGAGCGCGCTCAGACCATGGCCCTGCGCCTGCGGGTACCGACCATCTATCTGGTCGACTGCAGCGGCTTGTTCTTGCCGGAACAGTCGCGCAGTTTTCCCGGCGCCAAAGGGGCCGGTCACATCTTCAAGATGAACAGCGTGCTGTCGGCCAACGGGGTGCCGCAGATCGCCGGCGTGTTTGGTGACTGCATCGCTGGCGGCGGCTACATGCCGCTGATCAGCGACCGGGTCTACATGACCGAGCAGGCCTACATGGTCATCGCCGGCGCCGCGCTGATCAAAGGAGCCAAGAGCCAGAAGATCACGTCGTTGGACATCGGCGGCCCGGAAGTGCACGTGCACCAATCGGGCTGCGCCGACTTCCGCGTGCCGGATGACGATCACTTGCTGGAGTCGATCCGTCGAGACGTGGCCAGTTTGCCGAGCTCCGCCGCCGATTTCTATCGACGCGCCGGCAGCATCGCGCCGCTGTTCCCCGAGCGCGAGATTCCCGGCTTGTTGCCGGTGGATCACCGAGAGTCCTACGACTCGATGCAGTTGCTCGCCCGGCTGTGTGACCAGAGCTTGTTCTGGGAGCTGATGCCCGAGGTCGGCGAGGAGATCATCTGCGGGGTAGGGCGTCTCGGCGGCCTGTACGCGGGCTTCGTGGTCAATCGCCAGGGCCTGGTCGGCAACCCGGAGCATCCGGACCGCCAGCGCCCCGCCGGCATCCTGTATCGCGGAGGTATCGCCAAGATCAGCGCGTTCAGCCGGGCGTGCAATGCGGATGGTATTCCGCTGATCTGGCTGCAGGACATCTCCGGCTTCGACATCGGCCAGGAAGCAGAACGCCACGGCTTGCTCGCCTACGGGTCGAGCCTGATCTACACCAACAGCACCAACGACGTGCCCATGTTCACGGTGCTGCTGCGCAAGGCCAGCGGCGCCGGCTACTACGCCATGGCGGGGCTGCCGTACGACCCGGTGATTCAACTGTCGACCACGTTGTCGCGGCTCAGCGTCATGGAAGGCCGAACCTTGGCCATCGCTACCTACAACACCAAGCTCGACGACAACTTCGAGATCACCAGCGACGATCCCGAGGAGCGCAAAGCCATCGAAGATGGGATGCGTGACGTGGAGAAGCGCATTGAAGCCGACATGAATCCGTACGTGTCGGCGCGCCGGCAGGACACCGACGAGATCATTCGCCTCGGCGAGTTGCGCAGCTGGTTGGTCGCCGCTACCGAGATGAGCTATCAGAGCATCGGCCACCGGCGGATCAAGAACCCGCGCATCTGGAGCATGCACGACCTGCGCGAGCTAGTCGGAGGCGTACGCTGATGAGTCGGCCGCGTCTTCGTCCGGTACTTACTGTCCTGCTCGCCGAGCGCGACGATGGTCAAACCGAATTGCGAGCTCCCGCCGTCGGTTTGTGGCGTAGCTCGCCAGCGGTGCGCAGCTACATCGGCAGTGGGGCACCGGTCGGCCAGCTCGAAGTGCTGGGTGTGTTGCACGATCTGGTCGCGCCCAAGACAGCCAACGGTTTCGTCGTTGAAGTCAATGCCGATGACGCACGCGAGCCAGTCGGCTACGGCGATCGCCTCGCCGTCCTCGATCCGAGTCAGGCGCCCGCAGACCAGGTTGGTCAGGCCGCCGCCAAAGCCGGAGACTCGGAAGCAGCCCTGGTGTTTCGCTCGCCCTCGAGCGGACGCTTCTACGCTCGGCCGAGCCCGGATCAGCCCGCCTTCGTGAAGGTCGGCGACACGATCACCACCGGCACCACCGTGTGCCTGCTCGAAGTCATGAAGACCTTCAACCGCATCAACTACGGCGGCGACGGCCTCCCCGAGACCGCCAAAGTCATCGCCATCCGCCCAGCCGACGGCGACGACCTGGCCGAAAACGCCGTCATCCTCGAGCTCGAATAGACCTGGCGCGCGGACGGGGCCCCCGGCGCTTGAAGCCTTTTCGGACCTACCGCGATGGAGCGGGCAGCGGCCGTTACAGGCCGAGACCGATGTAGACGAACGCGGGGAATCCGTCGAACAGGGACACGTCGTTGTCGCCGTCGGCGTTCTCGGTCAGCGACATCCAGATCAGCGGCATGTGTACGCCGACCTCGATGGGGAACCCCGCCAGTTTCGTCCGCGCGTAGATCTTGGTCGGCACGAAGCCCAGTCCAAACTTGCCGTCCTCGGCCAAGTCGTAGCCTTCGCCGGCCAGGCCGCCGAACTGGGCGCCGACCTCGAGGCTCCCGCCGTCGAATCGAAACCGCGGCCCGATAGCGAAGATGCTCATGCCGAGCTTGTTGAGGCCACCATCGAAACCCGCCCACACATCGACGGCCGACAACGAGATTCCAGGGGAGTCCGCCTTGCTGCCAAACGTCGACTTCGAAAGCCCGTTCCAGCGCGCGAAGGTGAGACCGGCGCCGCTTGGGTGAGCGTAAGCCATGACGCCGTCGGTACTGATAGCCGGGGGCGGCCCCGACTCCTGTCGCTTCGGGCTATCGGTGACGGTCATCGTCCAACCCAGGGCGACGCTCCACGAGTCGCCGTACGTCGGCCCGGTGGATAGGGTTCGACTGACGTCGATAACCAGGCTGTTGTTCAGCGGGCCGGATGTCGACCACAACCCGGACAGGTTGAACGTATTGCCAACGACGACGGCATTATCCTGGCTGGCATCGTCGCCGAGCTCGTTGCCGTAACTGTTGGTGCGGCCGTGGACGCGGGTTCGCAGCTCCGCGTATGGCGACAGCAAGCCCTGGCCAAACTGGAGCCCTGCGCCAAAACCGGCGGATGCGATGCCATAGTCGGTGCCATCGCCGAGCAGGTCGCCGAAACGCGAGCCGTAGGTGAAGCTGGCGCGAAGCCAGCGCCGGCGCACGACGAACTGGGCGGCAACCCCGCTGGTCTCGCCTACGTAGCCCGATGTCGGATCGTCGATGGTGTCGGCCAAGTAGCCGACCGTCGAGCGCCACTCGAAGGCGGGGCCCCGCCAACCGCCGGGACCGAATAACGGTGACGAGAATCGTCGCGACAGGGCGCCGCGCTCCAGGTCGGCGACCCGGTCTGCCACGGAGCGGGCGTCGCGGCAGCTGGCCATGATGCCCTGGCTACACTCGTCGGTGAGCGCTTCCATGATCGTGGTGCCCTTGTCGATGCGGGCGTTGCGCATGCCCTTGCCAGCCACCAACGCGAAGTACACCGCGGCGGCTGTGGGCAACCCGACCGTCATGGTCGGCGCAAACACTTCGACGAAACCCACCGGAGAGTCGCCGGTGGATGGGTTTGGCAGGTAGCGGGCGCTCATCAACGGTACTGCGATCATGCCGATCATCGTCATGCCTCCGACGATCTCGTCGGCGTTCTTGCTCTTGGCGATGGCTGTGGCCAGGTCTGAGATAGCCTTCTGCAGCTTGCGCTCGGCGTGGCCGACCGGGTCGACCATTCGGAACAGCCGGTCCACCTTCTCCGCATGCTCTTTGTGTTTCTGCTCGGAGCGCAAACGGGCCAGGGCGTTCTTGAGCTTGCGATTGTTCTCCGCGACCTCCCGTTGGAACTCCCTGCGCTTGCGCATTCGTTCCTTGTCTTGACCCGATGGTCCGGATGCGGTGAGCGTGATCGCCGGCGTCTTCGTGGCCACGTTGACGGGGGCCTTTGCCCCGGCTCTGCGCGCTTCGTCGATGCATTGTCGCACTCCGGGGGTGCGCGGGCGCTTGGCGCGCACTTCCAGGCAGGTTCGCAGGGACTTGGTTGGCTCGTTGGTCACGCGAAAGCGCACGTTCTTTACCCAGCCCTGGTAGACCCCGCCGATTGCTCGGTCGATCGTCGCGCGGGACGCCCCCGCTCTAATCGCCTTTTCGTACAGACGGATCGCGGCGCGATACTGACCGGCCGCGTACGACTGATTGGCCCGACGCACGATCTTCTTCGGGTCGGTATAGTCGATCGTCGCCAAGGTGATCGAGTGTCGAATGAGTTGGCCGAACGACTGGGTGAACGCCACGCTGAACACCTCCGACCGGGTTTGTTTGCCCCCCGCGGATATGCGCCGCTTCACAAAGTGCGATTTCTGAACGCCCTGAACCCGGTAGACCAACTCCATGTGAACGACCGCCTTCACCGGCATCGAGAACTCGTTCACCAGGCGGACCTTGACGCTGTGGCGGGTGACCAGCTTGATCAGAAACGCCCGTGGCTGGCTCTTCGACACGAACGGAGTCGACTTGAATTCGACCCAGCCCTGGGCGTGCGCTGAGTCCGGAATTGCAATGAGCATCGCGATCGCGGCGCACACCACCACCACCACTGCGCCCGTCCGCGCCTGTCCCACCCGCATGGCAGCAGTCTAGCAGATCAGTAGCGCACCGCACTGTAGACGGTGGCGGCCAAGCTGTCACAGCGGCCGCCTCGGCTCGCACGTTCCCGAATAACGGCGATGCGCTGCTTGCCGTCGGTGCACACGGTGGGCGAGCCGATCTCGGCCGCGAACGTCTTGAACAGCTTGCCGGCCTTATCGGAGAAGCGTAGTTTGGTCTCTCCTCCGGCCACGGTGGTCTTCACCGTGACGCCGCCGGGCAGTTTCGTCTGGCCGCAGTTCAGTGATGCGAACCCACGTACATCCAGGGAGCCCATGGCGATGTTGCCGTCGATCGACCTGAACAGGCTGATCCGGCCGATCGGTGGTGCGCATTGGTCCTTCTCCAGTTCGATCGCGTGGAACTCGCGAGTGGCCAGGAATCGGCCGTCTTTGGAGATCGACGGGTATGGTTTCGTGAGCGCGTTGCCTTTGTAGCGGTGTGGCAATGGTGCGGGCCCGGGTTTGCCGATGTCGATGGGCGGCTGTTTTAGTGAGCTCGGCGCGCGATACGGCTCTCCGTTCTCGCTAAACCACTTCTTGGCCTTGGCGGACACGGGGATGGTTTTGGTCCGAAGCGCGATCTCGTCGATGTTCTCTTCGGGTTGCAGCTTGCGGGTATCCATGGTGATGGAGGTTCCCGGGTAGCCGTTGCGATAGACGCGCAGCTCGTAAACGCCCCGGGTGTCCCACAGTTTTTCCGGCGCGTAGATCTCCTCCAGGCCGAACTTCCAGTCACATTCGCCGGGTCCGTCCGATGAGAAACTGTTCTTGTCGGAAACCTTGATGAGTTTTCCGTTGAGTCGCCATTCGTACCAGCCTTTGGACGTGTGCTTGCTCACCCAGAACGGCGCGTACACCGACCACGAGCCCACTTGCGGCGGTGGTCTCAGCGCGAACCCGGTGGTTTCCACCAGCTCGAGGCGCTGCTTGCCGGCGCACTTGTACTTGGCGATTTGCACCGCGGCGGAGCCGACACTCCGGCCATTCGCCAACAGGTCGACACTCAGGTTACCGGAGTTGGTGAGGGTGATGTCGTGGTGGAGCTGGGTCCCCGCGAGGCGCGTGGTGTCGATGGCGACAGTGCGAAGCACCTTGGTCCGGTCCCGAACCTGAAGCGTCAGGGTTGGCGGGCGTACATAGCCGGGCAGATGATCGAATGCCACGAATGCGCGCAGGGTGTTGGCGGGCGCCTTGGGGTGCTTCTCCTTGTCGACCTTGGCGATTCGCCACATCGCGATGTTGGCGAACGGGCCTGTGGTGCTAACCGTGAGCTGGGCAAACCGGGGATCCGGCCACAGGGAGCGCAGCTCGTTGTCGGTGCGAGCTTTGTCCAAGTGCGCGCGACAAGCGGAACAGCCGAGCTGGCGCAACTGGTTGAGAATGGCCAGCGCTCTCGGCAGCTTCTTGTGCTTGGCGGCCGCGACCGCCAGCGCGTAGCGCGCGTGCACGTTGTCGGCGGTGAGCGCCGGTAGAGGTAGCTTCGGCAAGTCTTCTACTCGCATGGATGCGTCGACGGCCGCCGGCTTGGCCGCGGGTGCGGCGTCGACGATTGCCCGTGCGTGTTTGGCCACCGCGGCATCGCTGGGCGTCGCTGCGGGCGCTACTGGTTTTGAGGGTTTCTTATCGTTCGCCGGCTCGGACGTGTTCTTACACCCGCCTGCCGAGGCGATCACTACCACCAGCAACACCCGTAGCCCCATGTGTCTATCCTAACCCGGTTCGTCGATTGAGCTCGACGTGTGGTGGTGGTGCCTGAGCTGTCCGATTCGATCACCTGGGAGCCGCGATTTTGCCGTGAAATCGTGACATATTTGGCGGCGATGAAGACGACGGGGGTTGTGTTCGCGATCGTGGTGGGATTGTCGTTGCCGGGGCTGGGCTGCAAGAGCCAGAAGGCCGACCCGGCGGTCGTCGTCACCAGCATTCACCCGGTGTACGACCTGGTGCGTCGGGTTGGCGGTGACAAAGTCAAAGTCCAGCTGCTGCTGACGCCGGGTGCCAGTGCTCACGATTTCCAGCCCAGCACCAAACAGATGAAGCAGGCGAGCCGCGCGGGTTCGGCGTTCATCATCGGTCTTGGCCTCGACGAGTGGACGACCAAGTTGGTCAAGTCGGCGAGCAAGAAGGCGCGGATGATCCGCCTGGGCGACAAGGTCAAGGCGGTCAAGTTCGACTTCAAGCACGTGGGCGGTGAAGACGACCACAAGGGTCACAAAGACGACCACAAGGGCCACAAAGAAGACGACCACAAAGGCCACAAGAAGGAAGACGACCACAAAGGCCACAAGAAGGACGACGACCACAAGGGCCACAAGAAGGACGACGACCACAAGGGCCACAAGAGGGACGACGACCACAAAGGCCACAAGGACGACGACCACAAAGGCGACAAGAAGCACGACGACCACGACAAGCACAAAGGCCACAAAAAGGACGACCACAAGAAGGGCGCCGACGAGCGCAAGGGAGACCACGACCATCACGACCACGGCGATGGACCGGATCCGCACATTTGGTTGAGCGTGCCCAAAGCGATGGCCATGGTGCAGGTCATTGCGGACGAGCTGACCAAGCTGCAGCCCAAGCACGAGAAGTACTTCCGCGCCAATGCCGCCAAGTTGTTGCTCAAGCTCAAGGCCCTCCACAACGAGGTCAAACGCGAAGTCGCCACGTTCAAGAACAAGAACCTGGTCACGTTCCACGGCAGCTTCGGTTATTTCGCCGCGGAGTACGGTCTCCACATCGTCGCGGTGATCGAGCCGTACCCTGGTCGCAACCCGTCCCCGGCCTATCTCAAGAAGGTCATCGCGGCTATCAAAAAACAGCCGGTCGCGGCCCTGTTTACCGAGCCTCAGCTCGACGCGCGCCCGGCCAAGGCTCTGGCGTCCGAAGCGAGCCTACCGCTCAAAGAGCTGGACCCCATCGGCGGTACCGGTGGTCGCGACAGCTATGAGGCGCTGATTCGCTACAACCTCGAGCAGCTGTCCGAGACGATGAAGTGAGCTCCCAGCAGTTACCCAACGTCGAGCGCCGGGTTCACGCCAGCGGCGAAAAGGTACTCGAGTTCGACAACGTGGCGATCAGCTTCGGCAGCCGCCACATCCTCCAGGACATCTCGTTCCACGTCGTGCGCGGCGAGTTTCTGTGCTTGCTCGGTCCCAACGGCGCGGGGAAATCCACGCTGCTCAAGGCGGTGCTCGGTTTGCTCGAACCCTCGGGGGGATCGATCAAAGTGTTGGGCGGACCACCGACCCACGACACCGGCAAGGTGGGCTACGTCCCCCAGCGCAAGAGCTTCGATCGCTCGTTCCCGGCGACGACCATCGAGCTGATTGTCGCCAACCTGCGCGGCCAGTGGCCGGTGCGCATCAAACCAGAGGAACGCGACAAGGCTATGGAGGTGCTGCAACGGGTCAAAGGCGAGCGCCTGGCCCATGCACCCCTGTGGGCGTTGTCCGGCGGCGAAACCCAGCGCGCGTTCATCGCTCGTGCTCTGGTCACCCAGCCGGAGATCATCATGTTCGACGAGCCAGCGGCGGGCGTCGATCCGAGGGGCCGCGCCGAGCTATACGAGCTACTCAACCAGATCGCCGCCGACGACTACTTGTCCGCTCTGATGGTCACCCACAGCATTACAGCGATCTCCCAGACCGCCGAGAAGATCGTCATCGTCGATGGCACCGTGCAAGCATTTGGCCTGCCCGAGGATGTGTTCGGCGATGGCGCGATGATGAACCTGATCGGCGGCCACGGACCGGACGCGGCCCACTGACATGTTCTCCTGGTGGACAGATCACGAGTTCATGCGCCACGCCATCATGGCGGGAGTGTTGGTCGGTGGCATGTGCGCGGTGTTGGGCACGTTCGTGGTTCAGCGCAACATGGCATTCGTCGGCGAGGGGCTGGCCCACGCGGCGTTCGGCGGCGTCGCCCTAGGTTTGTGGTTGGACATCGGCACCCGCTACAGCATCTCGTGGTTCGGGCCGATCTGGATCGCGGTGCCGTTCTGCATCCTCGTCGCCCTCGGCATCGGCTGGGTCGGCAACAAGGGGTACGCGACCGAGAGCACAGCCGTCGGTATCTTCTTTTCCGTTTCCGTGGCCCTGGGCATCGTGCTCGTGTACATCCGCAAGCCGCCGGTCAAGGACCTCAATACCTATCTGTTCGGCAACATCCTCGCCGTGCAGCGCACGGATGTGTACGCCGCGCTGGCCATGATGGTGATCGTCGGTTTGTGCATGTGGCGCTGGTGGAAGTCCATGGCCTACGTCGCGTTTGATCGCGAGCTGGCTCGGCTGTCGGGAATTCGGGTCGAGCGCCTCGACTACATTTTGCTCAGCCTGATGGCCTGCGTGATCGTGCTCAGCGTGCGCACGGTCGGCGTGATTCTGGTGTCGAGCTACCTGATCATTCCGTCGGCCACCGCGCGGCTGATGGGAGGTTCGTTGTTCAGCATGGCCGTGAAGGCGGTGGTGCTCGGCGTGCTCGGCTCGTTAGTCGGTTTGATCTTGTCCTACTACGTGGACGTGCCCAGCGGGGCTACGGTGATTCTCAGCTTGGCCGGTGCGTTCGCGCTCACCACGGTGTGGCGGGTCGTACGCACATGAACGCCGCCTAGATAACTGAAACCGCGCGAGATTCGCGGTTTCAGTCGATTGTCCAGACCGAACGGCGGCGGTGCGCGTCTGAGTAGGGGCCAACCAAGGAGCCCCCATGACGAACGCCCCCAGCGCCAACGATACCGACGTCTGCCCATGCGATTCCCACTGCGACTGCAGCCAATGTGAGTGCAGCGAATGCAACTGCGCAAGTTGCGATTGCCCTGTCTGCGACTGCGCTTAGTACGACGATCGTCTCCTCGATCACCCGTGAAGCCGGAGCGGTGGCCCCGCCGCTCCGGCTTTCATGCGTCCGGATACGACAGCAGGGCGAAGCTCGGCAGCCAGTGTTGCCCGGCGTAGTGGGGCGACTCGATGCCGTCGAGGCCGGCCCGGCGATGGTTGTCCGCGCTGGCCGCCAGGTCGGCCTTGCGGGCGTGACCATCGGGTAGTGTCGCCGCGATGTGGTGTAGCGCCCACGACCTGCTGAAGTTCAGGCCGTCGTAGTGGGCGAGCTTGCCGTCGCTCCGATCCACCACCTGGACCGGCGCGTGGTGGTAGCCGTTGGGCAGAAAGCCATCGAGCCACGCGGCGAACTCGTCGGCGCCGAGCACCCGGCGCATCAAGTTGGCTTCGGCCAGAGCGGGCGACAGAAAGTCGAAGGCCGACGGCTCGTACGCCAACGGCGCGTCGGTGTCGCCGGCGTAGAACTCGCGGGCACGCTCGGCCACCCGGGCGACCAGCTCGTCGTCGCCCGTCGATATCGCCGCATCGATGATCATGCCCATCGCGAACGCCGTCTGGTTGTGCTCGCCGGTGCGAATCGGCGCCGGCAATCGCGACAGCCAATGCAGGAAATGCTCGCGGCGAAGGTCGACCAGCGGCTGCAACAGCTCGCTGGTCATCACGCTGCCGAGCAACAGTAGCCATGCCACCCCGTAGGGCATCTCGAAGCTGGGCCGAGTGCGCGAATAGTCGAGCTCGGCGGCCAGGTTGTTGGCGGTGAAGCTGGTGGCCAGGGCCTGGCGAACGGGTTGAGCCCACGCGGCATCCGGATGCGCCGTGCTCAGGCGCACAAGCGTCCAGTGGCTGTGCACGGCCGAGTGCCAGTCGAAACAGCCAAAGAACATCGGTGTCAGCGCCCGAGGCGGCGCCGCATCCTGGTCTGCGCGCAGGAGGTGGCCGATTTTGTTCGGGTAGGCGCGGTGAATTCCGGCCAGGGCAATCTGTGCCAGCTTGCCGGCAAATGGCTCGTCGAGTTGCATGATCACGGGGCTTCGGCGGTATTCTAACCGTGATGAAGCCGTTGATCCTGGCCGCGCCGGCCGATTCCGAGACCGCCACCGGTCCGTATCTGGCCGAGCACCTGGATGCCGAGCTCGCCGAGGTCACCGTGCGTACGTTTCCGGACGGCGAGGTCTACGTTCGCATCGACTCGGACGTCGAAGGCCGCGACGTGGTCATCGTGTCCACCCTGCACCGGCCCAGCGAATCGCTACTGCCCGTGCTGCTGCTGGCCAATACGGCGCGGGATCTCAAGGCCCGGCGGGTAGGCCTGGTCGCGCCGTACTTGAGTTACATGCGCCAGGACGAGCGCTTCCGTCCAGGTGAAGGCGTGACGTCGATCTACTTCGCCAAGCTTCTGTGCAGCGCCGTCGATTGGTTGATTACCGTCGACCCGCATCTGCATCGCTGGAGCTCGCTCGACGAGATCTACACCATCCCGTCCAAGGTCGTCCCTGCGGCCCCGCACATCGCCGAGTGGATCACCAGCAACGTCAGCGATCCGATCCTCGTCGGGCCCGATAGCGAAAGCGAGCAGTGGGTGTCCGCGGTCGCCAAAGCGGCCGGAGCCCCATTCGTCATCCTGGAGAAGATTCGCCACGGCGACCGCGACGTGAACATCACCGCGCCGAGCTTGGCCGAGTATGGTGGACGCCAACCGATCCTCATCGACGACATCGTGTCCACGGCTCGCACGATGATCGAAGCCATCGGTTTGTTGGCCAAGGCAGGGCTGGGCGCACCGACCTGCATCGGCGTTCACGGCGTGTTCGCGGCCGGTGCCTACGAAGACTTGCTCGCGGCCGGCGCCGAGCGCGTGGTCACGGCCAACACCATCGCCCACAAGAGCAACGAGATCGACGTGCGCGCGTCGATCGTCAAGACCCTGGCGGAAACGCTAGAGGCGCTTTAGCGGGGTAACCCGCAGGATCAGCGGGATGACCTTCTTGTTGGTCACCAGCGCCATGTGGCCGTACTGAGAGCGTACGAACAACACCCGCGAGTTGCGCTCGCGGCGACTGAAACCGCGGAAGCTTTTTGGGAAGCGCTCTTTGATCGCCGCGTACTTGAGCTTCTTGAGGAAGCGCTTGGTCTTCTTCATCGTGTCGTTGGCGGTGACCAGGATCAGCTTGTGATGCTTGGCGCGCTTGCTCGAGTGAATGAACTGGAAGAACTGTTTACTGCCGCCATACAACGAGTCGAGCAGAATCACCTGGGCCAGGACTCGGTGGTCGACCCACTTTTTGATCGTGCGAAACGCGCCGCTATGTCCGACGACGATCGTCGGTCCGTCGGGCATGCGAATCCCCGCTCGGCTGATAGCGCGCTTGAGCTTGGCCAATGACGGCCAGTGCACCGGTTGGCGGCCGTTGATCGGCGCCTCGGGAACCACGAAGATCGCGTTCTGCCGGCTCATGCGGAACTGCTCGGCCAGCTTGTGATACTTCCAGGCTTGGTCCACGTTGGTGTGGTGGCCGTGGATGTAGATCACCATACCGGCGGTCTTGCGCACGTAGCCGTTGGGCACCCACACGTACAGCGGGCCGCGCTCGGTCTTGATGCGCCAGTACTTGCCGCCGCGCATGCGGTACTTCTTCTTGTCGTACTTCTTGCGCTTGTTCTTCTTGGCTTTTCGCGCGCGCTTGGCTTCGGCGCGCGACGCCGTGCTGCTGGTCCGGGCGTGAATGACCGGAGTGGCGATGAAGAACGCGAGAGCGAATAACAAGCAGCGGGTAGTCTTGTGCATTGAGCTGGTAGGTTTTGCCGTGTCCACCAAGTCTGCGCCCGTTTCGCTAGCGTTTGCCAGTTTTTGACCGTCGCGGTTTGCGAGGGTAGTAGATCATCATGTGGCCGTTCTTATTGGCGTCGGGGTAGCCGTAGCGGAACGACAGCCAGCGCTGACGGCGCTTCTCCCACACCTTCTTGATGCGCTCGGACAGGTACTCCCACTGGGCGTCGAAGATCCCCTCGAATTTGCCGTAGGTGACCACGTAGAAGCCCCCTCGCCAGGCGTAGTGAGGCGGAACGCCGGTACTGTCGGACACCATGAACGCCATGTGGCTGGTCAGGTAGGTACGGATGGCGCTGAACGAACGCATCCACAGCAGGTAGCTGGCCGCTTTGGTCATCGCCGAAATCTTGCCCTTGGCGTTGAGGTGTTTTTGCAGCGGCGACTTGTCGAAGTGCTTGTTGTCCAGGTTGGCTGCGATGTGACGGTGCACGATGGTGCGACCGTTCTTGTCCTTGAAGGTGAGCTCGGAGTTGCGGAACGCGATGGAGTAGTCCGTGTTGATCCAGCGCTTCTCGAGCTTGCCCGCTTTGACGTTCTCCAGCCGGGTGATGTCCGCTTTGGTGTGATAGTGCAGCGAGCCGTCGTCTTTGATCTTGAAGAACCGCAGACCGGTGACTTCGTAGTCATTGACCGTGAGCGCGAACAAAAAGAACGCGAGCTGGCCGGGAATCGGCCCTTTCTCCAGTTTGCGCAGGTTGACGCTCTTGTGGTCTTTGACCAGGACGTAGCGCCGGGCGATCTTCTCGAATACGGCGAGGCTCCTGCGCAGCTTGCGGCCTTTGACCTTGCCGATCAGCCGGGGGTCACCGGCGTGCTCCAACGACATCGTGGTGATTTCGGTCGCGTCGGGATAGGTGGTCAGGGCGCTGGCTAGATCGCCGCCGCCGAACGGGTAGACCACACGCTTGGGCAGGTTGGCGGGGCGCTTTTTGCGCATGAAGTTGCCGACCCGGCGAACCCAGCCGTTCTTGAACTTCTTGGCGAAGCGGATGATCGACCGGCAGTGGCGGTCGACGATCTTGGTCGAGTCCGCCGGTACCGTGAAGCTGCCGCCACAGGCGACCAGGCGCTGAAACTCCCGCGCTTCCTTGATGAAGTTGTGTCCCGATCCGGCGTTGGCGGCGGGGAGGGCGATGGCGGTCGTCGCCAACACGGCGAAAACACGGGCAAACTGGCGCACCTTGGGCATGAAAGTCTCCTGGTTCAAAGACGTTCGAGAGTTCGGTTCTATTCGCCTCAGTTCCGCGAAGATTTCTGCGGACCGACGAGGGTGCGCAACGTGGCGGTGGCGACGACGTCGCCGGCTTGATCGCGCATGGTCACGGGCACCTGGTATTCGGTGCGCTCATTGCTGCTCGGGATCGGGCACTCGCAGGTTCCGATGATGGTGCCGCGGGCCTTCTTGATGTAGTCGATTGAGATGCCGGCCACGATGAACCGCGCGTCGTCGGGCATCGAGTAGGCCAGGGCCACGTTGCCGGTGAGCTCGGCCAGATTGACCAGGGCAACCGCGTGGATGCTGTTGAGGTGATTGCGCACGGCCCGGCGATCGCCGAGGCTGACTTTGGAGTAGCCCTCGCGCACGACCTCGACCTGGGCTCCGATGGTGCCGGTGTATGGCGCGGCCATTCCGACCATGCGGCTGAACACGCGCTTGCCGCCGGGCACGCTCTTGAGGCGTTTCCAGGCATTGCGCAGGAGGTTTCCGGGGGCGTCCCCGGATGGGACGAGATTCTTTACAGCGCTTGCTACGTTCATAATCCCGGGGAACCTAGCACGCGCCTCGTACGACTGGTTACGCCTTTTTCTTCGGTGTTGGCTTGGCATTCCACACCTTTATGGCGAGCACCAGGCCAACAGCCGCGACCGGAATCATCAGATAGGGCCAGATCTTCCAGTTGGCGATATCCGAAGCGGCGGGTGTGCCCTTTTTGGGCAGCAGATAACCGAGCAGCACCGACTGGAACAGGGTGCCGCTGTAGACGAAACCGTAGATCAGGCCAACGGCGATACCGGCGTTCTTACTGCCACCGAAGTCCTGGCTGGCGGTGCCGCTGAGCATGCCGTGCACGCCGATGATAGCCATGGACATGAACACGACACAGTAGCCGATGGCGAGCAGTCCGGCGTTGCCGGCGCTGAGCAGCGGGATCATCACGATGGCGCCGACCAACATGATCCCGTAGAGCACCGCGGCGACCGGACCGCGTCGCGAGTTGAACACCCGATCGGAGATCACGCCGGCGAATACGCCGCCCATGATGCCGGCGATGCACAACAGCATGCCCCAGTTCTCGTAGACGAACTGCTCCTTGAGCGACATGCCCTTGGCGAAGTCGCGGTACCAGTGCATGATCGCGTTGCGCAAAAATCCGCTGCAGAACTCGATGAACGCGATGGTGAGGATCACCGGGTTGGTGAGCATCTTCTTGAAGACTTGCAGCGCCGGTAGGCGTTCGCTGTCGTCGCCGCTGGTGGCGTCGTCCAGGTCGAAGTCCTTCTGGCCGGCGTCTGACGGTTTGTCTCGGACGATGAACAAGTCGATGGTGAAGAAGATCGCGAGCAGGATGGCCGGGATGAACCACACCCATTGGGCGCCGTTGGTGACCACGACCGGGATGTCGGGCACCTTGGACGGGTCGCCGCCGGCGCCGAGCAACACCGAGACCGAGTGCGTGGCCGTGTAGTAGGCGCTGCTCAGGTTGGCGATGATGCGATGGCCCCAGTCGAACGCGAAGTAGATGCCCAGCGAGATCAGGATGCCGAACATGCCGGCAAACACGCCGCGCTCGTTGACGTGGAACCACGACGAGTTGACCTTGACGATGGATACCGCGCCGAAGCTTTGGAAGTACATGTTGGCGCCGTAGAGGATCGAGTAGACCAAAACGACGTTGTCGCCGGACGTCCAGCCCGCGATGAAGCCGATGCCCATGAGGCCGTTGCAAATCGCCGAGCCGAAGGCCGCGATGAGGATGGTCTTGCGGCCACCCCAGCGATCGGCGAGCGGGCCGTTGAGCAAAAACGACAATCCGTAAACGGCGGCGCCGGCGCCGAAGATCAAGCCGAATTGCTTGCCGCTGATGATGCCGGCGTTCTTGACCGCCGTGAGGTTGTAGCGCCCCATATAGAGGAACGCGTAGGTCATGCCGAGGGGCAGCCAGTTCATCACGCGGCGTTTGAGGAACGCTTCGTCGTGACCGAGATCGATCTTCGGTAGGCGCTTGTAGACGATCGCTACCGCGATCAGCAGCAGGAAGATCGGCGCGAGATCTGAGGCCCAGGCAGGCATGGCGCGGCACCATAGTGCCGCGGGTGGTTTTGATCAAGTCTTAGGGGCCGCGACGGGAGCGTCACGGGAGCGTCACGGGAGCGGCGGGGAACGCGTGCTAGGGCCGGCGTCGGCGGCGTTCCGGGCGCTGGCCCAACACCAGCTTGAGCTTGAGCCGTTTGCCGGCGCGGACGACCAGAATCTGTACCGGCTCGCCGGCGCCGATGCGCGCGAGCACCCGGCTCAGGGTGCGCTGGGTCACGGGGCGTCCGGCGATGCGCAGCACGATGTCGCCCTTCTTGATACCGGCTTTGCCGGCGGGACCCGTGCCGGCGAGGCCGCGAATGAGCACGCCCTCGTTGGACGGCAGGCCCAGCTTCTTGCGCTGGTCGGCCTGGACGCCACCGGTCATGACTCCCAGGTAGCCGCGCTTGGCCCGTTCGACCTGGACGCTCACAGGCTTGCCGGCGCGGTGCACCACGAGGGTGACTTTGACGCCCGGGCGGATCTTGCGGAATGCCTCGCTCACCGCGTCGGACGAGTCAATGGCTTTGGCCTGTACCGTGTGCACGGTGTCGCCGACCTCGAGGCCGGCTTTCTTGGCCCGGGAGTCGGCTTCGACGCCCGTGATCAGCACGGTGTTTTTGCCCGCTACCAGCTTGGCCTGCATGGCGATGCCCAGCCACGGGATGTGATGGATGAACCGAGGCGCACGGGCCGCGTTGGCGATGGTGTCGGCCACGTTGTAGGCGACGCGCACCAGCTTGGTCATGCGCGGGTAGGCGACCTTGTCCGCGTGATCGCTGAGCTGGTGGTAGTCCTTGTGCAATCCGGTGAAGAAGAACATCACCGGGATGTTCTTCATGAAGAACGGGTGGTGATCGCTGTTGGCCGAGTAGTTGGTACCGCCGAACTCGATGTTGAGCTTGTCGGTGGCGTTGGCTGCTTCGACGATCTTGCGCAAGCCGCTGGCGTAGCCGTCGCCGACGATTTCGATCGGCTTCTTCGGGTTGCGGCCGATCATGTCGAGATTGAGCATGAACGCGATCTTGTTGCGCGGGATGATGTTCTGGTCAATCAGGGCGCGCGAGCCGAGCAAGCCGTGCTCCTCGCCGGAGAACAGCATGAAGGCGATGCTGCGCTTGGGTTTGACCGGCAGGCTGGCGAACGCCCGGGCCAGGGCGAGCACGCCCGCGGTACCCGAGGCGTTGTCGTCGGCGCCGTTGAAGATCGTGTCGCCGGCGCCGTTGTAGGCACCCAGGTGATCATAGTGGCCACCGATGACCACGTACTGGTCTTTGAGCGCCGCGTCGCTACCCTCGACGATGCCGACGACGTTGTGGGCGGTGACCGGTTGCGGCTTTTTGCGTGCGCCCACCGCAAGCTCGGCGGTGACGCCTTTGAGTAGCAGGCTGCTGGGTTTCTTGCCGGCGTCGATCGCCAGTTGCATCTTGAGTAGATCGTGGCCGCCTCCAGCGACCAGCTTCTGAGCGGCGGCGCGAGACAGCCGGATGGCTGGGATTCGCGGCATGCGCCGGCGCATCATTGCGCGGAACCGGGCCATGCGGCTGGCGCGAGCGCCCTTCTTGGCACCTTTCTTGGGCGGCAGGCGCAGGCGGCCGGTCATGCGCAGATCGTCGGCGTCCTTGTGATGGCGCGGGTCGGTGACGAGCAACATGCCTACGGCGCCGGCTTTCATCGCGGCGGTGGCCTTGCTGGTGAAGTAGGTGTGGCGCGATCGGCGGAAGCTGCTGGTCTTGTCTTGCTCGTTGGGGTAGTGGCGCAGGACCAATACGATCTTGCCTTTGACGTCGAGGCCCTTGTAGTCGTCGTGGCCCATCTTGGGTGCGTGAATGCCGTACCCGGCGAACACCACCGGTGCCTTGACGGTTCCGTCGCCCGAGAATGCAAACGGGGCGAAGTCCGCACCGGGATTCAGCGTCGACGTAGCGCCACCGCTGGTCATGCTGACCCGGGTCGTCGCCGGATCAAAACCACCGCTGTGCAGCGTGTAGGGGATTTTCAGCTCGCGGCCCGGTACCGGCTTGAGGCCGTACTTGGTGAAGTGATTGGCCAGGTATTCGGCGGCAAGGCGCGCTCCGGCTTCATTGGTGCCGCGTCCTTTGTACTGATCGGACGCCAGCGTCTCCACGTGGGCCCGAAGGTCAGGCGTGTTGATCGTCTTGATACCGGTTGCCGGCGGAGGACCCGCAGGCTTTTTGGTCTCCGTCGCGGTCGTCGTCTTGGTTTCGGTGGTGTTGCTGGTCGTGCCGCAGCCGAGTGCGAACACGGACGCAATGACCCAGATCGGTAGTCGTGCCATAGCGTTGGGTAGTAGCATGGACCCCGTCATGGGCCCGCAGTCTGCTTCCTCAAACCACCTAACAGTTTGCCGCGTAAAACTCCTCGTCATCATTGGAGTTCTTTCGTTCGCGGTGGGGGCGTGCGGGGCAAAACAAACCCCGGCGAATCAAAATTCCACCCAGGTGCGGCCGGCGGATAAGTACGACGCCAGCGCCGTCGCCGAACAGCCGGACCCCTTCGTCGCCACCATAGATACGGTGGAGGCTCTTGGCGATGCCGGGCGCGAGTTGGTCGCCAAGCAGCTCAAGCTCAAGGGCGCAGTCGTGTTGTGGGTGTCGAAATCGACGCTGCGTGCTCGCATCGCAAAGCAACTGGTTCCGGACATCGTCGGTCTGGCGCAAGTGGAGTGGCTCGAGCCCGCTACCACGACGAACGGCCCGAGGCGATGAGCGATAGCGCCAAACCCCAGCGGTTCTTCGAGCACATGGGCATCGAGTTCGACCGCAGCGATCCGGACAAGACCGCGATCGTCGTGGATGTGTTGCCGCGTCATCTCAACGTCAACAGCGTGGTGCATGGCTCGGTGATCCACG
>SPJJ01024086.1_pt1 | contig 21399 bp, 15 predicted proteins | sample 3741741 | NCBI WGS metagenome assembly SPJJ01 (sample SAMN10925908, study PRJNA522277) | cold seep metagenome | isolation source: Elba SIP-enriched marine methane seep metagenome, extraction at timepoint T1 | place: Italy: coast of Elba, Mediterranean Sea | collected 2014-05 | reverse complement strand
CGACTGCGCAGCCGGCCGCACTCGTGGTGGCGCTGCACGGCTACACCCAGACCGCCGAGGAATACAAACAGACGACCCAGTGGCACTTGCTCGCGGCGCGCTACGGATTCTACGTGGTGTTTCCCGAGGCCAACGCGGACATCGTCAATGCGGGGGGACTACCCGCGGCCTGGAAGTGGTGGCGCGACTTCAGCGCGTGGACGCGCACCAGTTTCAATCAACACTATGCGCCGCTGGTCGGCGTGGTCGACATGATGAAAGCTGCCCACAACATCGACGCCGACCAGGTGTTCATCACGGGGCTGTCCGCGGGTGGCTACATGACCTCGTTGATGTTGGCAACCCACCCGGATGTGTTCGCCGCAGGTGCGTCGTTCTCTGGTGGCGCGCACAACTGCGATCTGCAGTGCACCGACAGCGACAAGATCCAGGACTGGCTGCGGCCGATCGGCTACGTGCCGCCCGGCGCCAACGATGTGATCAACGCGTTTCCGGAGTTCTGGAACGACACGTCGACGCGCAAGCCGCGCCTGATGGTGTTCCACGGTGAGCTCGACGAAGCGGTCAAGCCGATCAATCTCGACGACGCCATGAGACAGTGGACCGGGGCGTTGCGCATCGACGCGACCGCCGACAACGCTGCCCTTGGCGAGCCGGATACTCTGGGCGGCTACGAGTACCGGGCGTACTCGTACGACGGCGACATCGGCGTCGCCACCATTCGCATGACCGGGCTCGGCCACGGCACGCCTGTAGCGCCGGGCAACGCCATCGATCAAGGTGGTTTCGATCCAGTTCCCAGTCAGACGGCCGCCGATTGCAGCAATGTGAGCGACCCTGGGTGCGAGCAAGACTGGACCAATACCGGCGCGGTGTACGGTGCGTTTCACGCGGCGAGATTCTTCAAGCTCGTGCCCTAGCCTGTTGTTTCGCGAGGTTGCGAGAAACATGGAAGCTCCGCCATCCCGGGGCCGACCTGACCAACATGCGACACATTAGAAATCTCGCCCTTTGTCTCGGCCTGCTCGCCATGGTTGCTTGCGGGTCCACCGATGAAGCTACCGAAACCACCGACAACAAGCCGTCGGTGACGGCTGCCGACGGTGTCAACAAACGACGCGGGCGCTGGAATCCGGAACGACGGGTCAAGCGCATGCAGAAACGACTCGGGCTCAGCGACGAGCAAGCCGCAAAGCTTGCGTCGATTATGACGTCGTCGATGCCACGCAGTGAGCGCGGTGACGCGATCAAGGCCATTCTGACGCCGGATCAGTTGGCCGAGTACGAAGCCATGCGCAGTCGTCGTCGCGGTCGCCGCGGTAGACGCTAGTTCCCGCGACACGGGCGCGCGGCCACGGTGCGGCTGTGCCGGTCTTACCGTACAATGCCGCCCGTGGCTATCCCATCCAAGCTTCCTCGCGTTGCCTATTTCTGTATGGAGTTCGGCATCCATCACGAGCTCACGTTGTACGCGGGCGGGCTCGGCGTGCTTGCCGGAGACTTCATGAAGGCCTGCCATGACTTGCACGTTCCCGTGATCGGCATCGGGTTGTTGTGGGACGAAGGCTACACCCGGCAGGTGATCGGCCGCGATGGCCAACCCCGTCATCGGGCGGCGCCCACCCGGCGCGACAACTTGGAGCGCGTCGACGTCGAGCTGCGCGTCGAGATCGCCGGGGAGCGCATTCCGTTATCGGCGTATCGCGTGCGCAACTACCCGACCGCCCCGCTGTACGTGTTGGAGCCGACGCAAACAGGTCACGCCGAGTGGACCCGGAGGTTGTACGGGGGCGGTGTGGAAGAGCGCGTAGTCCAGGAGATGTTGTTGGGCATTGGCGGCGTGCGATTGTTGCGCGCGCTCAAACACGAAGTCGACGTTTACCACTTCAACGAGGGCCACGCGGTGTTCGCCGCCCACGAGCTGATTCGCCAGCAGCGCTACTCCGGCCAGACGTTCGACGAGGCCGTGGCGACGATCAAGAACTCGGTCGTGTTCACCACCCACACGCCGGTTCCCGCGGGCAATGAACAGCATGATACCGACCTGCTGTTGAGAATGGGCGCCAACAACGGCCTCGATCGCGAGCAGCTCGATCGCCTCGGTGGCTCGCCGTACTCCATGACAGCGGCGGGGTTGCGCATGTCGCGGGCGGCCAACGCGGTCGCGCAGCTTCACGGGGAAACCGCCCGCGGTATGTGGAAGGAAATCCCCGACGCCGCGCCCATCGTCGGCATTACCAACGGCGTCCACGTCGGTACCTGGCAGGACGGCAGGACACGTGCGGCAACGGTGGCCGACAAGACGATCGAGCAGCGGCGTAGCGAGTTGTGGGACGCCCACCAGCACATGAAGTCGGAGCTGATCGCGGAGATTCACCGGCTGTGCGGGGTGACCTTGCGCAGCGATCGCATCATGGTCGGCTTTGCGCGTCGAGCCGCTACCTACAAGCGAGCGCCGTTGATCTTCGACCAGCCCGAGCGACTGGAACCGATGCTCGAGGACAGTCGCTTGCAGCTCGTGTTCGCGGGCAAGGCGCATCCTCACGACCACCAGGGCAAGTCGTTGGTCGCGCGCCTGGTCCACGAAGCGCGTCGGCGTCCCGAGCAAGTCGTGTTCTTGCCCGACTACGACATGCGCCTGGGCGCATTGATGACCCGCGGCTGCGACGTGTGGCTCAACAATCCCAGGCGACCGATGGAAGCGTCGGGCACTTCAGGGATGAAGGCGGCCATGAACGGTGTGCTCAATCTGAGCGTGCTCGACGGTTGGTGGCCCGAAGGTTGTGTCCACGGTGAGACCGGTTGGCAGATCGGTCCGGGGGAGACGACCGACGATCCCCAGGAAGTCGTCGACGCCAGAGACCGCACGGCACTGTACGACGTACTGACCAACGAGGTACTTCCTCGCTACTACGACGATCGCGAGGCGTGGGTCGACATGATGCTAGCCAGCATCAAGATGTCCCAGTGGCGGTTCTCTTCCGCGCGCATGGTCGAGGACTACTACCGGCTGCTGTACACACCGCCAGCTGATTAGCGTTCGCCAGGCTACAGCCGTTTCAGCCGCGACCTCGTCGCGTCTCATCTTGTGACGTTTGGCGCCGTTGTCATTTCGCCCGCTGCGTGGCTAGATGCGCCCATGACCAGACAGCTTGGCAGTCTCGCGCTCGTGGCCGCGTTAGTAACGTTCACAGCGACCGCGTGCTCGTCACCAAAGACGCTTCAGCTGGCGTATCCGACGACCCAGTCGTCGATTCCCACAGGCACCCTCGGCGTCAATATTCAACCCCACGCCTTCGACGGTCATCTCTATGTGGACAAGCAACGGGTGTCGTTGGCTCATGGAGATGGGGTCGGCGAGGTGATCGTTCAGAAAGTGCCCATCGGTCCGCACACGGTTCGAATCGTCAATGCCAAAGGCAAGACTCGATCGACCGCGAATGTGGTCGTCGACCCGGGCAAGATCACCACGATAACGGTTCGCGGAGCCGGCGGTATGACCGCAGGTGGTAAGGCCGCTGCGGGGATTGGCACGGCGCTCGTCATCGTCGCTGTGGCCGCGGTGGCTTTGTTCGTGTGGTTGGTTAGCTCGGCGCTCGACTCCCTCAGCGACTAGGCGCTGCGCCGCTGGGCGGGCTCGACGGTAATCGGTCGGCGCCGCGGCTCCATGCGTCGCCGAAGCTCGCGCATGTCCGGGGTAACGGATGACCACGCCAGGTCCATGATGAAGTCGTCTCGGCCACCGGCCTGGTCTCCGCGAAGCGCACGGGAGCAGGCGGCGAGGTCGCCGCTCACGACATAGCCAACCCGCGCGCCACCGCGATCTACAGCTGCCAGCCAGTCCGCCGCCGCGGCATGACCACGCAGACCACGCTCGGCCAGACGTTCGCCGATCGTCGTTACTTGATCGAGGTCCAGTGGCGACAACCATGCCGCCATGGATTCCGCCGTGGCGCTCGGCGTGGCACCGCTTGCCAGGGACACCGCGGCGTCGATGACTTTGCTCAGATCCGCGGCGTTGCGGAACACGACCCGCGCGATACGGTCGCGACGCAGGTTGAGCAGCTGCCGGGCGAATGCGAATGCCAGCGCGCGTTCGTCGGGCTCGGTGCGCAGCGCAGGGGCGCCGAGCATTACCACCGGCCGTACCCCTCGCTCGTCGCGACACAAGGCGATCCGGCATGCGCCGCGCTGATCCGGGGCGACGTATACGTCTGGCATTTGAATGCCTAGACAATCGGCCACCCAGAATGCGAGTCGAGCGAACCGGCGACGATCGGAACGGCCTATCCGGTGCTTGCTGCGCAGGCCCAGCTGATGAGCCGAGCGACCGCGCAACGCCGAGAATCCGGGGGCCGCGATGGCAAATAGGTTGGCCAGCAACCGGTCGATGTCGCGGTTGGTCAAGTCGGTCCAGGTGGAGCCGTCGACTCCGCGGGGCGCTGCGTCCAAGTGGATGATCGTTGCGAGCGCTGCCGGCTCGTCTTGCGCGCGAACTCCGAGCACGTCGATCGCGTTGGCGCAGGCGGTCTCTGCTTCGGTCTGTTCCGTCAGCCGGTAGAGGCCGCGCAAGGCATGGTACGACGCCATTCGGCCTTTGTTGTCGCGCAGGATTACCTGGTGCTGCTCGATGGCTTTGGTGTAGTAGTCAGGGCCGCTGTTGACATAAAGATTGGCCAAACGCGCACGCCGAGTGCTGTTGCCCGCATCGAGCCGCGCGGCGACTTCGAACGCGCACAGCGCATCGTCTCGATCGTCGAGTCTCAGACATACCTTGCCCAGCTCGGTCCACGCTCGAACTCGCTCGTCGCCAGCGCCGCTGATGGTCTGCAGCGTTTCGAGCCGCGCGTAGTAATAGCGAACGAGCTCTTCGTCGTCGCCGCGATCGCTCAGGATCTCCTCCAGGTCGCGGGCAATTCGCTCCGCCGTGGGATCGTCTTCGAGGGCGGCGTGCAGCATGGCGATGGCGTCGTCCTGGCGACCGAGTTTCTCAGACAATACGCGTGCCCCTACGTGGCGGTATTTTGCGCGTACGAGAGGGTCGCGCTCCGTTGCGATCAGCTGCTCGCGCATGTCGGCGCTTTGCGTCCAATCGCAGTGGTCGAGGACGAGGCCGAGGCACTTGTTGAGCAGGACATGGTCGGTGGGGTCGTAGGCCAGCGCGTCCCGGTACATGGTCCGGGCTGTGACCTTGTCGTCAAGCACCGTAGCGTAGTGGTCGCCGATCTCGGCTAGCAGCGCCGCCCGAGTCTCCGCTGGCGACGAAGCGACGAGGGCCAGTTTGTCCGCAACGATCTCACTGGGCCCGCCGTTGCCGAGTCCGACCCTTGCCAGTAGCGAGGGGCGGTGATGGGGATCGAGAGCGAGTGCCGTCGAGAATTGCAGGTGGGCGCGATCGCTGTGACCGCTTTCAAGCTCGCAGCAACCAAGACGGTAGTGTGCATCGACGCAGTCGGCGTGAGACAGACTGTCTTCGAACCGTTCGAGCACCCCACTGAGCACGGCCCCGGCTCGCTGCCAAAGGCCACCGGCCATCAGGAGGCTCGACAGCTCGAGGTGTGTGTTTGCATCGCCTGGGTCCAGATCGATCAGCCGCTCGAGCACCCGCCGAGTCTCCTCATCGTCTGCGAGCTCGGTGGCGACATCGAGCAGCTGTTTGAGTAGCCGGCGCTCCTGCGTGGGTTTGGTGGCGCGCTCGGCCAACGCCCGTAGGTGGAAGCACAACTGTTGGCGCTGATCGGTGCGCGTGTACAGCTCCACCAGGGCCTCATGAACGCCCTCGCTGTTGTCGTTCGCCTCGAGCGCTTGTTGATACAGATCGATCGCGGTTTCGGCGTCACCCATGTCGTTGCTGAGTTGGCCGAGTTGGCTCAGCAGCCCAGCGCGTTCCGCGGCAGATTCGCTGCCAACGAGTGCTTGGCGCATCAGAGATTGGGCACGTGATAGGTCGCCACGATCGGCGGCGATGCGACCGAGTAGGGCGGCAACCTGTGGGTTCGGCCCCAGCTCCAGGGCGCGACGCAACAGGGCCTCGGCGTGGTCCGCGTCGTGGAGCTCTTCCAGGGCGATCGTTCCGGCCTGGCTGAGGCATGCGGCCTGCTCGCCGACGTCGTCGCTCAGCTCGGCGCAGCTTTCGAGAGCTTCCACCGCTTCGTCGAACTTTTCGCGAACGACGTCGAGGCGTGCGAGGGAGCGCACGATCTCGACCCGTCCGGGGTCACTGCGGTTTGCCTTGTCGTAGAAATCGATGGCTGTACCGATGTCGTCTAGCTCGGTTTCGTATATGCCTGCGATCTGCGCGTAGATCCAGCAGCGTTCCGAGGGCGCAGAAACGTCAGCGTGGCGGCAGTAGACGTCAATGGCCGCGCGCCACCTGCGCTCGCTGCGATAGATGCGCTCGAGGGAGCAGAACGCGATCTCGTCCGGCTCACAAGACAATACCCACTCGTGGTAGTGAGCCGCGCGATCGAGGTTGCCGACACGTTCGCATTCGGCGGCCATCTCGCGATACATGGTCGCGCGTTCTTGTAGGTCTTCGGTGATCGCCGCCAACTCGGCTAAGACGGACATGCGGTCACGGATCTTACCGATGTCGCGATAACGCTCCGCCAATGTGGTTAGCACCGATGCGTCCGGCGGCGCTGCTCCACGCAGCTGTTCGAGACACGCAATCTCCGCGCCTGGATCATCGAGACGTTGTGCGTGGGTCGCTGCGAGTGCGCGCAGGATCGCTACCCGATGATGGGCGGCGGCGGCCGGAATGCTCGCTGAGAGTACGTGGGCGAGCTCTGACCAGCGCTCACTGGCGTCGGCTCGGCGCACCAGGTGGTCTACCAGGGCCGCTTGAGGCAGCTCGCGGAACGCTTCGAAGCTCACGGTCAGGGCCCGGTCCGCATCGTCCAGCTCGGTCTCGAACAGGTCGGCGAGCGCGCTCAAGTGGAGTGCGCGGGTCGGGCTGTCAATCGCCGCCGTGACGCGGGCCAGGTAGACATCGACCAGCTGTTCCCATTCACCGGCAACGCGTAGATCATTCTCCAGTTGGTCGACTGCCACCACCGCGTCGTCGTCATCGGGGTTGGCCACCAACTCGCGTAGCACCTCGGCCATGTCGATGCCGAGTTGCTCGGCTGCGAGTCGGCCCAGAGCACGTTCGACCGCCACGTGTACCGTCTCCGGTGCTAGCTGTGGCAGCTCGAGGAGCAACGCGTCTGCAAGAGCGCTGACATCCTCTACTCCGAGGGTAATGTTCCGGCGGGGCACCCCCTTGGTTACGCAAGCTGAGTGCCAACATCTGCACCAACGATCTCGGCCTGCTACGTCGCGCCGCGCTCGATACCTGGGGGCCGAGCGACCACTTGCCCACCCATTACCCCAGGGTTCGCCGTAAGACGCCGCCCCGGTGGTTGGCCGAGCGCCGCGGGTCCTGTGTAAACTATCGTTACGTATGGGGACAGGTCTGGACATTCGGGTTAGCGCGCGGTCCGGGGGAGCGCACATCACTGTTTCGGGCATTGTCGACGAGATAGCGGATTTGTCGTCGCTCAAGGATCTCGAGGGACGGCTCGAGTTCGACCTCGCCGAGGTGAAGCGTCTGAATTCGACCGGCGTGCGCAAGTGGGTCGACGTTCTTCGCGACCTGGCCACCCGGTCTTCGATGGTGTTCGTGAATTGCTCGCCAGCGATCATCGATCAGCTCAACATGATCCACGGGTTCTTGGCGAGCGGTCGCGTCAAGTCGTTCTATGGCGAGATGATTTGCGACCACTGCGATGCCGAAGGCACCCACTTGTTCGACGCCGACGAGTGTCGCGCACTGGATCGTCTTCCCGCGGTCAAGTGCGATGAGTGCGGGCGCCAGATGGAGCTCGACGCCAGCGAGGATCAGTTCCTACTGTTTCTGCGCGAACCCACGCGCGTGCACATGTAGCCCGGCTGGGCTCAGCGAAGCAGGCGCGCGATCTCGTCTCGCGCCGCGCGTTCGTCGTCGACGATCCGCTCGTCCATGCCGATCAGCAGGTCGATCGAACGCAGGACATCTTCTCGGTGTCCTTTGAGCAGCTCCATGTCGGCCTGGGGCAACTGGCTGGCGTCGACCAAACCCCGGCGTAGGGCTTCGCGCTCCTGTTCGCTGACTCCAGATTGTCCGGCGACACCGAGGATGTAGTTCATCTCTTCGATGGAGACCTCGCGATCCGCCCAGGCGATTCTCACGAGTAGTTTCAACGTCTCGAATGTGATCCGGTTGTCAGCCACGGGAGCCCATCATGCCATGTTTGGCCCGGCCGTGTTGCCCCGATTCACCCATCACAGGTAGGGGCGGGGTTACCCCGTGCTCGTGCCTGTGTACGCGGCGTTAGTTCTGACCCACGAGTCGTTGCCACCGCGGGGTGTATCGGGCTTTGTTTTTGGCGACGTCGACGGCGCGGCGTTGTAGCGCGATCGCTTCGTCGGTTCGGCGCTGAGCTTCGCGAATTCTCGACAGCACCTCCAGGGTGGCTGGATCAGTCCACTGGACGTGGGCTGCGGCTAGCGCTGCAGCCGTGTATGCCACTTCGAGGTCGCGGGTGGCCACGGCCGGTGCGGCGAGGATGTGGTAGGCGAGGCCGACCAGAAACTCGGATTTGTCCCGGAGCACAGTCGCCATCAGCGCGCGGGCGAGTTCGTAGCCCTGCTTGGGCTTGGTCTCCAGCAAGCTCACCACGCGTTGAGAGTACGGGACGGCCAGCCGCTGTCGCCGGGCCTCGCTGCGTGCAGTGTTGGCGCGCCAGCGCTTGTGAGCGATCTTGTCCACGACGCCCGCGAGATCCTTGGGGTGGCCAATCCACGCGATGTGACCGCTGCGGTCGATGACGAACGATGCGGGCAGGCCACGCAGTCCGGCCGCCTTGATCCAATGACGGTCCATATTGCCGCTCCGGTCGTAACCCACGCTGTAGCGCAGGTGTCGCGAGTGTTTGGCGACGAACGTGCGCACGTCGGCGATTTCGCTGTCCTCCACGTTGATGGCCGCGACGACCACATCGTTGCCAGCGTGGCGTTCGGCCAACTCCGATAGATGGGGCATGGCGTCGATGCACGGCTTGCACCAGGTCGCCCAGTTCTCGATGACGTAGACCTTGCCCCGAACGGGTACGACCGCGCGGCCCTTGAGCCAGCCCTGGACATACAGCTTGGGCGCGCTGCTGGTGATATGCAGGGACGGCTCCGTGTCGGCGATCGCCTGTCGACGCAGTATCTGGCGCGCCTCGGCGACCACGGGGGCTGCGACCGCGAACGCCGACGGCTCGAACGGCGGTGGCGATGAGCCGCGGACCGGGGCGGCCGCGTCCACTACCTGGACCGGTGTCGGCGATTGGTCTGGGCGAGGGCCGCTGGCCGACTCGCGATTGCACGAGCCGGCCAGGGCGGCGATGACCGCAAGCGTTAGGAGCGGGGGATGTGAGCTCACGTGTCAGTCCCGGCGGGTGGTTAGTTGGCCACGGTCTTGCGGTCTTCAGCGAACGGCAAGCCTTTGGCCATCGGTTTGATCTGCTTGTCGAGCGGCGTGCGCGCCATCTGGTTGGCGTAGTTGGACATGACCTTCGCGGCAACATTGGCGACCACGTCGAGGGCCTGAGCCCGGTTGTAGCCGGCGGCGAGGAACCGTTTGAACTGGGCGTCGGTCACGCGACCTTTGCTCTCGTACACCTGCAGGGCGAAGTCACGAAGCGCGTTGAACTTGGCTTCGGGCAGTTTCGCCTGGGCTCGAATCGCCTCGAGCTGAGCCGCCGGACTCTTGAAGAACACCTTGCCCGCGAGGGTGTGGCCGGCGACGCAGTACTGGCACTTGTTCTCCATCGCGATCGACATCTGCACGATGTTGTCCTCGGGGGGGCTCAGCGAACCGATGCGCTGCAAGTTGAGCTGCAGCAGGTAGTACGAGTTGAGTAGTGCCGGCGACTCGGCCATGACGCCGGTGAGGTTGCCGATGAAACCGAAGTTGGCCATGCCGAAATTCAGCGCGGGCATGGTGGCGGCCGGCGCCGACTTCATGGTGTGAATCGCAAAGCCGCGCTCGGTCTTGAGCTTCGGCATGGCGCGGGGCTTGGTCTTGGCCGGGTCGAGGATCGTTACGGTGGTCAGTCCCGGGTTGCCCGGCTTGGCGGCGGGCTTGGTCGCGGCTTTGGTCACTTTTGTATTTGCCGTCGCCTGCACCTTCTTGGCCGTGGCGGGGGGGCTGGTCTTGGCTTGCTTGGACGCCTCGGACTCCTTGCTCTTGCAACCGGCTGCGACTGCGGTGGCCAACAGAAGAAGGCCGAGAGTGTGTGCGGATTTCATTCGTGTCTCTCCTCGGGTTGTCGGGGGGCGGTCGGGGGCCGAATCACCCCCGGACACGATTTCGACTCTAGCTGGTGCGTTTTGGTATACAATGGGGTTGATGCTCAACATCGCTGATGCAAAAACAACAACAAAGCTGCTGCCCCACCTGGCGTCGTTCATCGCGGTGGTCGAGGCAGGCAGTTACAGCGGCGCAGCGCGGCGGTTGGGCATCGACAAGACGTTGTTGAGTCGGCGGGTGCAAACCCTCGAGGAAAAGCTCGGGGTGCGTTTGCTGCAGCGGACCACACGGCGCCTGGCACCCACGGAGGCCGGGCGCATTCTGTTCGAGCGTGCGATGGCCCCGCTCAACGAAACAGTCGCCGCGTTGTCGCGGGCTGCTGACCCAGGACGCATCGCCGGCACCGTGCGCGTGGCGGGCTTCGCCGCGCTCACTTCCCAGTTGTGGGCGCCGGTGATTCGCAAGCTCAAAGTCGACCACCCCGAGTTGTGCATCGAGCTGCGCGCCTCCGAGGAGTTCATCGATCTCGTGGGCGAGGGCATCGACTTTGCTTTGCGCGCTGGCAACATGCCCGACTCGACCTACTCAGCGCGCAAGGTGTGCACCTGGGAGTACGTCCTGTGCGCATCGCCGGGGTTCATGGCCGAGCACGGCGCGCGGATCAAAACACCGGAAGACATTCGACAACACTGGATGCTCTACCGCGGAGTACCGCGGGCGAACCGGTGGACGTTCGAACGCGCGGGTACCAAGTTGGAGATCGCCACTGGCGCTACCGTCGTCGTTGACAGCGGCGAAGTCTTGGAGCAGTTGCTGTTCGCCGACATCGGCGTGGTCGCCATGCCGACCTATATGGTTGCGTCGACCCTCGCGTCCGGCCGTTTGGTTCGGGTGCTACCCGAATGGAACGTGGCCCACAGCCACGCCTTGTGGATCGTCACCCCGGCCCGAGAATTCGTGCCTCCCCGGGTGACCGTCGTCATCGAAGCGGTGCGCGCTCGGCTCGAAACTCTGGCGCCCGAATGGCATGCCGTGCTACACGGCTGAGCTGGCACGCGACAGTACCGGTCAGTTTTTTTTGAGGCCCCGTCGCCGTGTCTGCAAATGCGGACATCGTCGCGCGAACCACCCGCGATGCTTTGACCGCATGATGGGGCTAAAAACGTAGTGCCTCGAAACCGCCAGAACGGCTCAAGTATGTCTGCATTTTTTCACTTGTCCGTTTTTGATCGCGTGCAGTAGCTTGCGCCCGTCGTGCTGATTCGTAGTCGAAGTTTTTTGATCATCGCAGTTGTTACTGCCACGACTACGACCGCGTCGGCCGGCGGGTTCTACGTTCCGGAGATCGGTCCGCGGGCGCCCAGCATGGGCGCGGCGATGACCGCACAGAGCGCCGACTCCAGCGCGATCTTCCACAACCCGGCTGGTCTGGTGGGCCAGGACGGTACGCAGGTGCAGCTGTCGTTGAACCTGTTCGTACCCAACCTGAGCTACTTTCGGCGCCCCGTCGCGGATACGAACTCGCCCACCGGTGATCAGATTCGTTTCGCCGAAGTGCAGAACCAAAACGCCCTGCTGCCGGCGCCGTATCTGGGGGCAGTGAGCGACCTGGGCAGCGATAAGTTGGCAGTCGGCTTTGCTGTGTACGCGCCCTTCGGCGCCGCCATCCATTATCCCCGCGACGGTGCCCAGCGTCATGTGGTGACCAGCGTGGACCTCAAAGCCATTCACGCCAGCTTTGGCGCCGCGTACAAAATCTCCGACCGGATTCGAGTCGGCGCCAGCGTCAATTACATTTTCGCCGAGCTCGGGCTCGAGCAACGCAACGCCATCCAGTACGTCAACGGCGATCCCGAAGTGTTTCCCGATCCGGATCCTGCGGTAGAGGGGGATACGTTCTTGACCGCGACGGATCCGTTCTCGGTGAGCGCCACCCTCGGCGCCATGTACACGGACCCGGCGGGACGCTTCAGCATCGGCGTCAGCTTGCTCACCCCGGTGACGCTGCGCCTGGAGGGCGACGCCGATGTTCGCAACGACGCCATCACGGCGCTGATGGACGAGAACGGCAACATGGTTCAGGGGCCTGGCCAGCGCAGCGATTCGATTCGTACCTCGCTGCCGCTGCCGCTAGTCGCTCGGGCCGGTGTCACGGTGAAACCACATCCGCGGGTGCTGGTCGCCTTCGACGTCAATTGGCAACGCTGGTCCACGTTCGAGCAGCTCGAGATCGACTTCGAGAGCGAGCACGAGCTGCTGCCGTCGCCCGGTGTAGAGCTGTACGACGTGATGATCGAGAACAACTGGCGCGACTCATTCAGCGTGCGCCTGGGCGGACAAGCGAAGCCGTTGGCCGATAAGCCCCTGTTGGTTCGTGCAGGCGTGCTGTTCGACCAAAGCCCTATCGACGACGATCACTTCGATCTATTGACGCCCGACTCGGACAAGTTCGGCGTCGGTTTTGGCTTGAGCTACGCGCTCACGTTCGGCGGCAAGGTGCTCGAGCTCGATCTGGCATATCAGCATCTGTTTCTCGCCGAGCGTAACGTGGCCGATAGTCAGAAGACGATCCTCAACAAGCCGGCGCCGAGTTTCTACAACGGTGTTACCCGCGCAGGGTTCGACAACCTCATGCTCTCGGGGAGCATGAGGTTCTAATAGCGCCACCGCCGTGGCATCGAGTTGGCGACGTTAGTCGTCTGTAATGAACATTCGGGAGGAAGTCGTATGCGTCGGATAGCGATGACGGGAGTCGTGTGCCTAGTGTTTTCTGCCTGCGGGAGCAATGAGGATCCGTTCGGCAATCAAACGGGTGCCGACGGCGCAGTCGTGTCGACGCCGGACGCGAGCGGGCCGGCCGCGGACGCGGCTCCATCGATCGACGCTGGTAGTCTGTCATGCGCGCCGAAGCCGACGCGCCTGGTCGTACTGGGCGACAGCATCACCGCGTGCTCGACCATCGGCGGAATCAACGGCGACGGTTGCAGCCCGAAGATCTTTCACAGCTACCTCGATGGCAGTCACGCCGCTGGCCTCGATTACCAGAACCACGCGGTCGGCGGCGCAGTCACCGATGACGTGCCCAATCGCCAGCTCGATCGGATCGCCACCGGCCAGCCCGGTCACGTGCTCGTGTTGATCTACATCGGCGGCAACGATCTGCAGCCGTACATCTTCATCTCGGATGGCGCGGCCGAATCGCGGTTCGAAACCGACATGCCGCGCATTCTCAACGAGTGGACGCGCATCCTCGACTTCTTCGACGATCAGACCAAGTTCCCGGACGGGGTCACGGTAATGATGAACACCCAGTACAACCCGTTCGACGATTGCACCGCCTCGCCGTACAACTTGAGCGCCTACAAGATCGATCTGTTGGGTCAGTTCAACAACAATCTACGGACGGTAGCCGATGCGCGCGACAACGTCGTGCTCACGGATCAGCACTCGCCGTACCTGGGCCATGGCCATCACTACAACGTCGATAGTTGTCCCCACTACGCGTCGGGCGCAGAGTCGTGGATGGCTGATCTGATCCACCCGAATCGCGCAGGCCACGCCAACCTCGCGGCCCAGTGGGCCGACACCGCGGACCGCATGTACCAGGACTGCCAATAAGCCCCTCCCGCGGCGGCTGTTAGCGAATGTTCGTGAACAGCTGCCGCGGCTCTGTTACCGTGCGACCGCGCAATGCCCACGATCGTAGTCGATAGGTCGCAATGGCCGGTGGTCTGGGTAAGGTTCCCCAGCGAGCCGCTAACCGACGCGTGCTTTCGCGACTACCTCTCGGAGCTTTCGGCCATCGGTGAAGAGGGCCGGCCCTACGCGACGATTTCCGACTTGCGGCCGATCCGCGCCCAAATCACCGCGGCGCAGCGTCTGATGTTCGACGAGTGGATGCAGCAAAACATCGAGCAACTCGATCGCGTGGCCGTTGGCAACGCGTTGGTTGCGTCCACCGCGGCGTCGCGGCGTCTGGCCAATACGGTGTTCTGGCACTGGCGCGACCCGCCGAAGTTCCGCCTGTTCAGCGCGGAGCAAGCGGCGCAGAACTGGTGCCGGTCTCGCCTGCACCGAGTGGGGGCGACGCGCCGGCGACGTCGTGTTTCGACCTCGCCGCCTCCCACGACCTCCGGCCCCATGGCCGGCGTGATCGATATGTTCTCCGAGCCGGCGTTCTTGGTGACGCCCGATGGAGATGTGGTGTTTGCCAATCGGGCGGCCCGCGAGGTGTTTCCGCCACCGCGTCCGTGGCTGACGCCGGCGGTCTGGCAAAACGACGCTGGCTCCGACATGCCCCTGCAGGTAACCCGGGTGTCGATCGACGACCGTCCACTCAACCTGGTGGTCGTCGGCGAAGGTGCAGCCTTCGCAGGGATGCAACCGCGCCTACTAAATATTGCTCGGTTGATCAGTGCCGGAAAGACTGACAAAGAGATCGCGGTGTTTACCGGGCTGGCCATCAATTCGGTTCGCACCTACGTGCGCAGGCTGTATGCCAGCGCGGGGGTTTCTAGCCGTGCCGAGCTGATTCGTATGTGGTTCCTGCGGTCCCGTCGCGATTAGCGCCGTCGACCGCTCAGCTCGCAACAATTGCGTGGGCCCATGGGCTGAGCGCAGTTTGTTCAGTCGCTGCAAACTCAACCGCGCCTCGAACGCGCTTAGGTGGCACGAGCGTTGCAATTTGCCAGGGCGTGAATTCCAACACCGCGCACACTACGCTCGACGGAACCACGGCCGAACGGCCGGCGGGCTTCCTGGCGCGCGTGTTCTCCGGCACGACATATCGTCGTGAGCTCGCTGACGAAACCGTGTTCCTCAACCGGCGCGTGCGGTTGTTCCTGGGCGTGCTGTTCTGGTTCTTTCTGGTGTTTACCGTCGGCGTCGGGTTCAAGTGGCTCGCCTTCGGCGGCGCTGGTGATCTGGGTCGAGCCGCGGCGATCGCGACCGCCATCATGGCCGGGATTACCCTGTTCTTCGGTGTCGGCTGGCTTCGGCATCGCGAGCCATGCGGCTGCACGCCGTCGAGCATTCAGACCTACGAGGGCGTCGGCACCGTGCTCGCGAGCATCGCGATTGGTTGTATTGCGCTCGTTGTGCCCGCAGGCGTGCCGGTGTGGAACTTGCCGTTCACCATCGTGCTCGTGTTGGTCATGCGCGCGGCGATCGTGCCCAGCCCGGCGTGGCGCACCGCGGGCGTTGGCCTGTTGGCGACCCTCGCTGTGACCGTTCCGGCGTGGTTCTACACCGCGGACTCTGCCAGCATGTTCGACCGCTATGCGTGGATTGCCATCGCGACCTGGGGCCTGATCTTCACGCTGGCGACCGCAATCGTGTCGCGCATCATCTACGGACTTCAAGTGTCGGTGCGCCGGGCGATGCAGCTCGGCAACTACACCCTCGACAAGAAGATAGGGGAGGGCGGCATGGGCGTGGTCTATCTCGCGCGACATGCACTGCTGCGTCGGCCGACCGCGGTCAAGTTGTTGCGCCCCGATCGCATGGGCGAGCACAGCATCGCTCGGTTCGAGCGAGAGGTGCAACAAACCAGCCGGCTCGAGCACCCGAACATCGTCGTCATCTACGACTACGGTCGCACCCCCGATGGTCAGTTCTACTACGCCATGGAATATCTCAACGGCCTGACCCTGGGTGAGCTGGTCGAACGCGAGGGCCCGTTGCCGCCAGGGCGAGTGATCTACATCCTGGCCCAGGTGGCCCACGCGTTGGCGGCTGCCCACGACAACGGACTCATCCACCGGGATGTGAAGCCAGCCAACATCGTGCTGTGCAATCGCGGCGGCGTGGCCGACCTCGCCAAGGTAGTCGATTTCGGCCTGGTCAAGGACATCGAAACGCCGGCCGAGCCGAGCTTGAGTGCGGCGAACGCGATCACCGGCACACCCCTGTACCTGGCGCCTGAAGCTCTTACCGACCCGGACTCGATAGACGGGCGCGCAGACCTATACGCCCTCGGCGCCATTGGCTACTACTTGCTTACTGGCGAGCACGTCTTCACCGGTCGCTCGGTGGTCGAGATCTGCGGCCATCATCTGCACTCACCTCCGCCGGATCCGTCTCAGCGGTTGGGCAGGGCACTGCCGCAGGATCTCGTCGACGTGCTGTTGCGTTGTTTGGCGAAGGACCCGGAGGGGCGTTTCGGCGATGGCCGGCGCATGCGCGATGCGTTGTTGTCGTGCCGGTCGGCGACGACGTGGAGCCTGACGGAAGCGACGGCGTGGTGGACGGGTAACGTGACCGAGATCCGCACCCTGCTCGACCGCAAGGTGACCGACGTGATCGCCCACGAGGAGACACTGGCGGTGGCGCGCACGCTTCTCGACGAAAACGTGTCTCATGCGGCGGGCTGAGCCGCGAGCTAGCGAACCGACCTAACCCGGGATGTAAGCGTTCAGTTTGTTGCCGTCCAGATCACGGAAGTAGCCGCCGTAAAAGCCGGTGCTTCCGCGTGGGCCAGGGGCGCCTTCATCGCTACCGCCGAGCTCGAGGGCTTTGGCGTGGACCAGGTCGACTTGCTGCTTGCTGGCGACCTTGAGCGCGATCATCACGCCGTTGCCGATCGTCGCCGGGTTGCCGTCGAACGGGGCGGTGATGCACAGGGCCGGGTGTTCGCGCGACGGTCCCCATGCGGCCATGGAGTGGATCTTCCACAGCCGCTCGATCCCGATGCTCGCGAGTAGCTCGTCATAGAAGCGCAACGCACGGTCGAAGTCGTTGGTACCAACGGTGACGTAGCCGATCACGGTTGCGCTCCTTGGCTCATGCGACGTTGGTCAGACCCTTGAGCGCCGCGCGCTCCTCGAGGTAGGCCGCGTAGTCGATGGGGCGGTCGATCAGTTTGCCGTCGCGAATCTCGATGACCCGGTCGGCGAGCGATTGGATGAACTCGACATCGTGGGATGCGAACAGCAACGTGCCGGTGTATTTGACCAGCGCGTTGTTGAGCGACGTGATCGATTCCAGGTCGAGGTGGTTGGTCGGCCCATCGAGCACCATCGCGTGGGGATCCTCGAGCATCAGCCGGGAGATCATGCAGCGCACTTTCTCACCACCGGACAGCACACTGACCTTCTTTTTGGATTCGTCGCCAGTGAACAGCATGCGGCCGAGGAAGGTACGCACGAACGCCTCGTCCTGGTTCTCGGAGAATTCGCGCAGCCAGTCGATAAGGTCGAGGTCACTGGTGAAGTAGTGTCCGTGCTCCTTGGGGAAGTAGCCGTAGCTGACCGTCTTGCCCCAATGAAACGCCCCGGCGTCGGCGTCCTGGTTGCCGGCGAGGATGTCCAGAAGGGCAGTGGTGACGACGCTGTCGTCGGCGACGAACACGACCTTCTCGCCCTTGTTGATGGTGAAAGAGATGTTGTCGAACAACGGCACGCCATTGACGCTCTTGCTCAGGCCCTTGACCGAGAGCATCGACTTGCCCTGCAGCTTCTCGGGATCGAACACGATGTGGGGGTACTTGCGCGTGCTCGGCGGGATGCGCTCGATGTCGAGCTTGTCCAGCAGCTTCTTGCGCGCCGTGGCCTGTCGCGACTTGGCCGCGTTGGCGCTGAACCTGGCGATGAACGCTTTGAGCTCGGCCGCTTTGTCTTCGGCCTTGCGGTTCTGGTCGCGCCGCTGGCGCAGGGCGAGCTCGCTGGCCTGGTGCCAGAAGTCGTAGTTACCCGTGTACAGCTGGACCTTCTTGTAGTCGATGTCGGCGATGTGAGTGCACACTTTGTTGAGGAAGTGGCGGTCATGGGAGACGACGATCACCGTCTGCTGGAAGTTGATCAGAAACTCTTCGAGCCAGAGGATCGAGTCCACGTCCAGATGGTTGGTGGGCTCATCGAGAAGCAGGATGTCGGGCTCGGCGAACAGCGACTGGGCCAGGAGCACGCGCACCTTCTGGCCATCGTCGAGCTCGCTCATCTTCTTGGTGTGCAGAGCGTCGGGGATGCCGAGTCCGCTGAGCAGAATCGCGGCGTCTGACTCGGCGCTCCAACCATTGAGGTCGGCGAATTCGGCTTCGAGCTCACCGGAACGTACGCCGTCTTCCTCACTGAAGTCGGGTTTGGCGTACAGGGCGTCCTTCTCCTGCATGATCTCGTACAGGCGGGCGTGCCCCATGAGAACCGTGGATAGTGCCTCGACCTCGTCGAACTCGAAGTGGTCCTGGCGCAACACGCTGACGCGAAGGCCGCCGGGGATCGATACGACGCCGGAGTTGGGCTCGATCTCGCCGGAGAGGATCTTGACGAAGGTCGACTTGCCGGCGCCATTCGCGCCGATGAGGCCATAACAATTACCGGGGGTGAACTTGAGGTTCACGTCCTCGAATAGGATTCGCTGGCCGAAGCTCAGCGTCAGATTGCTGGTCGTAATCACGGAACTGCCCTGTCGTAAGGTGAGAACGTGCAAATACATGTTTCCGTGGCGTTTGTCTCGGGAAAACTCGGCTGAAACCGAAAAACTCCGGCCCCGAGACGCTAGTGACACGGTTTCGCCCCGGCAAACGCGCCCACCCGTGGGGCAATTTCGGAGTTTCGGCCAGTTGTCGGCTCTGCCTGGGCCATACTGCGCCCATGGCGGCGGCTGGTAGCGATGACCCCGAAGTGTGGATCGGCGTGGTGCATTTGCTGCCGGATGGCGAGCGCTTCGCCGTGGCCTGGGTTCGTCGCAGCGATGAGTGGTTGGCCGATACCGGCATTGCAAAACGTGGCGAACAAATCCCGGAGCTTGCCCGCATGTACCGCGACGCCGTCGCCAAGCGTGGTCACGCGCCGGACAGCCTCAACATCCGAGCGGCACTACACGCCGATGCCTTTCGAGACATCGTGGCGGCCGACGTCGACATCGTCGTGGGCTTCGATTCCCTCGCCCAGGAACTGAGTGACGTCGCGGCCTCCTCGGTCGACGTGATCTTCGGGGCGGAGCTGGAGTTACGAGAACGCGAGCAACAGCACGCGGAGCGAGTTGCCAAACAACAGGCACTGATCGCGCGGATGTGCTCGGCGGTGGAAACGCAGGTCGCCGAAAACGATCCGCCGGCCGCGGCCGCCGCCTTGTCGCGTTTGCAGCAGGCTGGGTTGACTCGCGAGGCCGCCGTGCATGCGCTGGCCGGTGTGCTCATGCGCGCAATGCAAAATGCGGTGAGGTCGGCGGGCGAGTTCGACGATGCCGCCTACGCCGCGGCGCTGAGCCAGCTCGAAGCCCCTAGCCGCGGCAACTGAGCCGGCGCTCCCTGAGTGCATACACCGCCCTTTCACCGCCCTTACATCTCGACCGCGGCCCCGCGAAGCGCAATCAATATGCGCCAGGTCGCCAACTTTCTGTTAGCGTGCGGCTGTGTCCCGTCAGCTGATTGTTGTCTGTACTGTATTGTTCGCAGCCGCGTGTGGGGGGGGCGATGCTGATCCACGTATCACGATTCATGCGGACCCGGCGTCTGCCCAGCTGATCGAGCAGCTGATCCGCTACGTTCCCGACGATGACATCCGCGTCATCGCCAGCGACCAACCGGAGGCCGAGGCCGGCAAAGGCTTGAACGTCGCCGTCGTGTCCGATCTGACGTGCAGCGAGTGTTACCGAATCGAACGTCTCGAGGACGGGTTCGTCGTCCATGGCGATGCGCCTCTGGGCGTGCAATACGGGGTGACCCACCTGCTGGAACAGTTGGGCTACCGGTTCTTCCAACCCTGGTATTCAGAGGTACCCGACGAGCTCGGCGCCGTCGATGAAGCGGTCATTGGCCGCATGCACGAACCGGACATGAGCCTGCGTGGGATTCACCTGCATACCATCCACCCAATCGAGACCTACTACATCTTCTGGGAACCCGGCGAGCACATCGACGAGGCGCGGCGGGTGATCGACTGGGTCGTCAAGAACCGTGGCAACTACATCGAGTGGGTCGCGTTGGACGACATCCAGGCGCCGGATGCCGACCCCACTGCCTGGCGCGCTTACACCAAGGAGATCATCGACTACGCCCATCAGCGGGGTGTCCAGGTCGGTCTCGGCGTGCAGTTGTTCGGCGCGTCGAACTTGCAGCAGGGATTCGATCTCACCGACAGCGACGACACCAGCGTGCTTCCCGAAGCGGAGATCCGCGGCAGGCTGCCGGTGATCTTCGACGGCCTCGGCCTGGATCGTATCCACCTCAGCTTCGGCGAGTTCTTCGGCACCGATCCGCAGCACTTCGTCGACACCCTCAACCTCGCCTACTCGCTGATGAAGGAGGCGTCGCCCGACATCGACGTGGTCACCAAGATTCACGTTGGTGATACCGAGGATCAGCGCGTCGACTACATGGGCGTGAACATCATCTACTACTTCCTCGTCCAGTATGCCGACCCGGAAATCGTTCCGTGGATCCACACGGTCATGTACTACAACCTGTTCGAAGACGCCGGTGGCGCCTACCACCACGAGGACTTTGCCGAACATCGCACGTACCTTTTCGACCGGTTGACCGCCGGTGAGCGCGTTGGTTACTACCCGGAAACGGCCTACTGGATCGCCTTCGACAACTCGGTGCCGACGTATTTGCCGTTGTACGTGCGAACGCGCTGGCTCGACCTGCAGCGCATCCGCGAATCATCGCTGGTCAACGGCCACGCGGATCTCGACGAACACGTGCTGTTTTCGTCCGGCTGGGAGTGGGGCTACTGGCAGCAGGACTACGCGAGTCTGCGCGCCAGCTACGAGCTGCCCAGCGACTACAAGCAGTTGTTTCGCGACATGTTCGCCCCCTGGGGCGCGCCCGCAATGGTGGTCGCCGACAAGTTGGTCGAGTTGGCCGAGCTGCAGTACACGTACTTGATGGACAAACGGTTGGCGGCTTATTGGGCAGGCCGCGATTTCTACCTGGACCTGGGCCGAGAAATCGACATCTTGTCCCAACCCGATCGGCCGCTGTTCCCCGAGCTCGTCGACTGGACCCCGGTCGAGCGGGTCGGCTTCGTGACCAGCGTGATCGAGCCCCTCGAGCAGATGGTGCCCGAGCTGCAGCGCATACTCGACGAAGTGCGCGCCACGGGACTCGACCCCAACCTGCGCTGGTATCGCGAAATCGT
>SPJJ01014363.1_pt1 | contig 21608 bp, 21 predicted proteins | sample 3741741 | NCBI WGS metagenome assembly SPJJ01 (sample SAMN10925908, study PRJNA522277) | cold seep metagenome | isolation source: Elba SIP-enriched marine methane seep metagenome, extraction at timepoint T1 | place: Italy: coast of Elba, Mediterranean Sea | collected 2014-05 | reverse complement strand
CAAGCTGCGATTGAAGACAAGTTGCTTGAGCAGCAATATTTTGATTTATTAACAGCATTAAAAGCAGGCGTGCAAACTTTGGCTGTGCTCAGACAGCGATATTTTAAGGATTTTAAAACTGAATCTAAATCTGTGATGTCTTCAGAGGCTGCTTATTTACTCGAAAAAGTGGATTCGCTTAAACAATTGCCTGCATTAGGTATTTATAAAAGTGAAGAAGATGACATAGGTGATTTGAGTGATTTATTAGGGTGGGAAGATGCCAATTCTGAACACGCATCGGAAGACCTTAGTCGCGTACAAATTGAAGAGATTTCCATGTTGTTGGCTCGATATGAAAAAGAAGTTGATAATGTAAAAAGTTTTATACAAAACAAAGCGCTTGTTCGTAAAAAAACGCAAGACAGCTTAAATGCTTTGAGCAAAACAATGGATGATTTAGGTGAGCGGGTCAGCGAACACTATCGTGCGACTGAACTAAAGCTATATGCCGTAATGGCATTCAGTTTACTGGTGTTGATTGTCGTGAGTGTACTCAGTGCGCTGCTAAAGTCTCATTTAATGCATATTCTTAATACGACGAGTCGTTATCTTGAACAATTGGCTTCCGGCAATTTATCGTCGGGCATAGATTTAGGAAATAAAATTACCGAGGCTGGTGTGCTGAAAAACTCTGCAGATAAATTGCAGGCTTATTTTAAGGGGTTACTCAATGATATTGACAGCGCAACATGTGTGTTGAATGAATGCAGGGATGTTGTCATTAATGGTACGCAGCAGATGGAAAGCATCGTTGCTGATCAGCAGCAATTAAGCGTTATTTCCGCTGAGCAGATGAAGCAGCTTTCTTTCTCGTTTCAGGATGTGGCGAATAATGCTGCCGATACCAGAAATGCAACGGCAACGACCCATGAGAATATAGAAAGCGGTGTGTCATTGATGGAATCCACCTGCCAACAGGTGGAGGAGCTATCCGACGTAGTGGATAACACGGCCACGTCATTGTTAGCGTTGCAACAAGATGCCAAGGAAATTGAAGGGGTTTTGAGCGTCATTGAAGGATTTACCGATCAGACTAATCTGTTAGCGTTGAACGCAGCAATTGAGGCGGCGCGTGCCGGTGAACATGGACGTGGATTTGCAGTAGTTGCCGATGAGGTACGTAAGTTGGCGAACCAGATCGCTGCATCAGCCGGTGAAATCCATCAGATGATTGAAAAATTTAATAAAGCAACTAACCAGACTGTTGAATTAATGCAGGCGCAACAACAATCAACAATATCGACGACGCAATCGGTTGAAAAGGTTAACCAGGTGTTTTCAAGCATCTTTCAGGCTATTGCCGACATCAGTGAAAAAAATTCCTTGATTGCGTCATCTGCAGAAGAGCAATCATTAGTCGCCATTGAAATCAGTAAGGGCATCATGCAGACAGCAGATTCGTCAGAATTTACATTAAGAGAAGCCCAAAAGAATAAACAAAGTGCATACAGGTTGGTGGATGTTAGCGACAACCTTAAGCAGTTGGTGGCACGGTTTTCAGTTGGATAAATTTTGCGGCATGATGCCTAAGTGTCTCCGGTTTTGATGGTGCCAGCCGCTCAATTATAAGCGTTTTATAGCAACTCAACTCTAACCTCCATGTTGGCTAAAGTACTTCCCGCGCCAAACTGATGAAAAATTGATACATCAGCAGAATCCCGTCCGTAGGCAATCGCTATTCGCCCGCCACACATTTCAGTCTGAGTCGGATCGAATGTATACCAACGATCACCAATATATGCTTCGAACCATGCATGTAAATCCATGGGGTTTAAGCCGTATAGGTATCCGACAACCAAGCGTGCGGGGATGCTGATGCTGCGACAAAACGCTATGCCAAGGTGTGCTAAATCACGGCAGACACCCTGTCCACGCTCGTTGACTTCTATTGCAGATATTGGAATCGGACTAGACCCCGGAGAAAACAGAATGTAATTCTGAATCCAGCGATTAATACATGCAACTTGATCATAGCCTAGTTGCTCACCGGCTACGATTTCCCGCACAAGATCACCAAATCTATCAGACTCACAGTAACGACTGGGAAGTAAATACGCGAGTACGGGTTCAGGTAAATTTTGAATTTCAACAAAGTAATTGCCCGGCGCTGTGTCTATATGATCGGAGGTCATTACTTCAGCTAAGGTTTGAATGGAGAATTCTCCAGGCGGTGAAACTAAACGTTGGCAGAGGTTACCATAGATATCCGTATATTCCATAACAGGAACATTGGGCGTAAGCGAATAAGATTCGCACTGCACCCATTGTTGTGCACCACTACGTGGGCGCAGCATCAATATTAATGGCGTCGGAGTTTCGACTTGAAAGTCGAGAATACAGGTTGTTTTGAGCCACATTTATTTAATTCACTATGAAGATTGTTGAAATTGATTTAACAATATCCAAACGTGCCAGGATGCTGTCCATGAACAGGCTGGTTTATTTTGCTCAAGCTTGATGGTCAGCCCCCATCATTAAAACGCCCGGCTATTCGTCTTGAAAGATCAAAAAACGCACGGTTTCCGCACGTTTCGCTAATCTCTTACGCTCTCCTATTGAGCTTGGTCAGGTCAGTGTCAAAAAAAGCCTGTTCGTATTTGATTAAAACTACACAGTTTTTAAAAATTCAAAAAAACTATCAGAGAATTTCTGCAATGAATACGATGAGCACTAGAGTGCATGGTGCCCAGGGACAGAATCGAACTGCCGACACGGGGATTTTCAGTCCCCTGCTCTACCGACTGAGCTACCTGGGCGTGGAATTGACTTTCCGAAAGGAATATTAGATGGTGCCCAGGGACAGAATCGAACTGCCGACACGGGGATTTTCAGTCCCCTGCTCTACCGACTGAGCTACCTGGGCGCGCCAAAAGACGGGTATTAAACTAATTTATAGGTTTTTAGTCAAGTAAAACTTAGGTCGGCTATGTGTTGGGAGGGGCGCTGCTGGTTTTTCCCGAAAACAAATTTCCCAAAAAACGGAAGACTTTTTTTATGCCAGTCCATATTTTGGGGAGTAACCAAATCATCACTGCAATGAAAACAGCCAGTGCGATTAAAAACGCGACTGGGTAATTTAGACACGTCCACAATCCACCCACAACAGCAACGTCTTCAGTCACGGAGGCTGCCCAGTTGGTAAAGGGTTCTGGCGAGGTGTTTATAAGTACCCGGCTGCCTGCTTTAGTCGCGTGTGAACCGGCGGCCAGGCCACCGCCCATAATGGCTGCCGCCATTTCTACAGCAGGGTTTAGCTCGCCTACGGCACCGGCGGCTAATAATGCGCCGGCGGGAATCCGTACAAACGTATGAAGCGTATCCCAGCCGGTATCAACACCGGGGATTTTGTCGGCAAAAAATTCGACACAGTACATTAAGCCGGCGGCACCCATAACGGCTGGGTTAGCGACGATGTCAAGATCGGGTGGGAGCTCAATATTGCCCGTGTTGGATAAATAACCAAGCACAAAAAGTGTGGCGTACAGGTTAATGCCGCTGGCCCAGGCAACGCCCATGGTGAGAGCCAGTGTGGTGGATATTTGATCAAATGCGTCCATAGCCAATACTCAAAATAATGGATACCGAAAGCATACCACTGAATACTGAATCAAGGATGACTATATTTCGTTGGATGCATTACAGGCGGGACGGGGGCAAAAAAAACGCTATGCCCCTTTAAAAAGCTAATCGAATACCCAATAGTATGTTTTACATGTAAAATCCTTTAGTTTAAGAAAAGAGTGGAACGGTCGTGAGTTTAAGAGGAACAACCATATTATCAGTACGCCGCAAGGATAAGGTCGTGATTGGCGGAGACGGTCAGGTATCAATGGGCAATACCGTGATGAAAGGCAATGCCCGAAAAGTCAGACGTTTGTATCACGATAAAGTGATTGCCGGATTTGCCGGTGCGACAGCTGATGCATTTACCCTGTTTGAGCATTTTGAAGGCAAGCTGGAAAAACATCGTGGCAATTTGACCCGCGCCGCAGTTGAAATGGCTAAAGACTGGCGTACAGATCGCGCTTTGAGAAAGCTGGAAGCTTTGTTGCAAATAGCAGATGCTAAAACCTCGCTGATTATTTCCGGTACCGGTGATGTGATAGAGCCAGAATATGATTTGATGGCAATTGGTTCGGGTGGGACATTCGCCCAATCAGCAGCGCGTGCGTTGTTGGAAAATACAGACCTGAGCGCGCGTGAAATCGTCGAAAAATCACTGAATATCGCTGCAGATATTTGTGTATATACCAATCATAACCTGACCATCGAAGAGTTGGACGCTGAGCCCAAAGAGTAAGTTAATGAGCCAAATGACCCCAAAAGAAATTGTAAGTGAGCTGGATAAACATATTATTGGCCAGGGCAATGCCAAGCGATCAGTCGCCATTGCATTGCGCAACCGCTGGCGTCGTAGCCGGGTGGATGCCAGTTTACGCGAGGAAATTACCCCTAAAAACATTTTGATGATCGGCCCGACGGGTGTGGGTAAAACCGAAATAGCGCGGCGTTTGGCACGCCTTGCCAATGCCCCGTTTATCAAGATTGAAGCCACCAAGTTTACAGAAGTGGGCTACGTTGGGCGTGATGTTGAATCTATTATTCGCGACCTGGTGGATACTGCCGTTAAGATGAATCGCATGTCGGCGATGGATAAAGTTCAAAACCGCGCGGCAGATGCGGCAGAAGACAAAGTCCTGGATATTCTGTTGCCTTCGGCGGAAGGCGGCATGCTGTCTGACTCTGAAGCCTCTACGCGGCAAAAAATGCGTAAAAAACTGCGTGAAGGTGATTTAAACGATAAGGAAGTTGAAATTGATGTGAATGCACCTGGCGTAGGTGTAGAAATTATGGCGCCGCCGGGCATGGAAGAAATGACAAATCAACTGCAGGGCATGTTTCAAAATCTGAATACCAGCAAAACCAAATCGCGCAAAATGAAAATTGTGGATGCCTTAAAAGCCTTGCAGGAAGAAGAAGCGGCTAAGTTGGTGAATGAGGATGAGATTAAATTATCCGCCGTAGAATCTGTGGAACAAAATGGCATCGTGTTTTTGGATGAAATCGATAAAGTGTGTAAACGCTCTGATTTGGGTGGCAGTGGTGGTGAAGTGTCGCGCGAAGGGGTGCAGCGTGATTTGTTGCCACTGGTGGAAGGCAGCACCGTCAGCACCAAATACGGTATGATCAAAACAGACCATATCCTGTTTATTGCTTCTGGTGCGTTTCATTTAACCAAGCCATCAGATTTAATCCCAGAATTGCAAGGCAGATTCCCGATTCGGGTGGAACTGGATGCCTTGTCTGCCAAAGATTTTGTCCGTATTTTGAGCGAGCCGGATGCCTCTTTAACAGAACAGTATCAAGCCTTACTGAAAACGGAGGGCGTGGATTTGAAATTTACTGAAGATGGCATTAAACGCATTGCAGAACTGGGTTGGCAGGTGAATGAAACCACAGAAAACATTGGAGCGCGTCGCTTGCATACGATTTTGGAGCGCCTTTTGGAAGAAGTCTCTTTTGCTGCGCCCGATATTGTAGAAACATCGGTCATCATTGATGCCGCGTATGTAGACAGTCATTTGACAGAATTTGCGGATGACGAAGATTTAAGTCGATATATCCTTTAATATGCGAATAAAAGCTGAAGAAACTGGGCGTATGCCGACAGAAATAAAATTACATCAGGCTTCCAGAATACTGGAAATTACGTTTGATGATGAGCGTTGCTTTAAATTACCCTGTGAATACCTGCGCGTGTTTACGCCTTCTGCAGAAGCGCTGGGGCATGCGCCGGGTCAGGAAATTTTACAAGTGGGTAAGGAAAATATTGGTATTACAGAGATTCGCCCGGTGGGCAATTATGCCATTGCCCCTACTTTTAGCGATGGGCATAATACCGGTATCTACAGCTGGGATTTGTTATACAAGCTGGGAGCCGAGTATGTTTCGCTCTGGACACACTATTTGCAGGAATTGAAAGCGGCAGGTCATGCCCATTCTCAACATTAAGCAGGAAATACTCTATGGCAAACGAAAATACTACGCATTTCGGATTTAAAGATGTACCTGTCGATGACAAGGTCAGAATGGTTCGCGGTGTGTTTGATTCTGTGGCGGATAAATATGATGTCATGAATGACTTGATGTCATTGGGGATTCACCGCATCTGGAAGCGTATTGCCGTACAGTTGGCAAATGTTCGGGCGGGCGATCATGTGCTCGATTTAGCTGGAGGCACCGGCGATTTAACCGCCTTGTTTGAAAAGCGCGTGGGCAAAGACGGGCAGGTAGTGTTGGCAGATATTAATGCCGAAATGCTTAGCAATGGTCGAGACCGAATGATTGACAAAGGCTTGGTGGGAAACCTGCGCTTTGCCCAGGTGAATGCAGAGTGCTTGCCATTTGCCGATAATACATTCGACTGTGTGTGTATCGGTTTTGGGTTGCGAAATGTGACAGACAAACAGGCCGCATTGCATTCAATGTACCGGGTGTTGAAGCCGGGTGGCCGGGTGATTGTATTAGAGTTTTCGCACCCGATAGATAAAGTGACAGAAAAAATATACGATTTTTATTCATTCAATTTGTTACCCAAAATTGGTGGATTGGTGGCCAATGATGAAGAAAGTTATCGCTATCTGGCCGAATCCATTCGCATGCATCCTAAACAGGATGAACTTAAGAAAATGATGGAAATTGCCGGTTTGGAGCGCTGCGAATATTTTAATATGACGCAAGGCATTGTTGCCGTACATCGCGGTTATAAATTCTAGTTCGAGGTTCATTGTGATTGCAAAAGCCCTCATCAGTGGCATTTTGGAAACATCCTTGAATCAATATTTATCTCTTGATGAAGATATTGAATTTTTACTGAAACCGTTAACGGGCAAAGTGATTGCAATTGTGATCGAGCCATTTTCGCAGCGTTTGTTTTTATGTCCTGCAAAAGACAAAATTCAGGTATTGGAAGACTTTCAGGGCGAGATTGATGTGACTATCAGCGGCACGTTAGCGGCTCTTGGTATGATGGGTTTAAATGCAGATTCTATGCGCAGTGTTTTTAAAGGCGATGTGCGAATTGAAGGAGATACCCAGGTTGGCCACCAGTTTCAACACTTGTTCAAAACATTGGATGTGGACTTGGAAGAGCAGCTATCTCATATTACTGGTGATGTTGTTGCACACCAGATAGGCAATGTTGCGCGCACAGGTAATGATTGGGTTCAGCATAGCATGAATAGCTTGCGTTTAAATGTGCAAGAATTTTTGCAGGAAGAAACGCGTGACCTTCCAGCGCAGGGTGAGGCGGATATTTTGTTTCGCAATATCGATGAATTGCGTGCAGATTTTGATCGCTTACGAGCCCGCGTTGAGCGCTTACAAAGCCAAGCCTGATAGAACTGATAAACCAATATTTCCCAGCCTGGGGACGGCTTAAAAAGACGGATTCAGGAAAAATAATAAACAGGCTGAGCTAGAAGCCAGTTGGAATATGGAGGATTTTAGTGTGCCGAGACAAAGTCGGTTCATATCCGCGCGTCTTACTACGCAATTCATGCGCCGACAGTCACCTGGCTGTACCCAGTCAAAATAAAGGTCAAATACGTGATACATCCTAAAACTATACTGCGCCTGATTCATATTAATTGGGTGATGCTGTCGCATGGGCTGGATGAAATTGTGTTGAAAATGCATTTTTTCCGCTCGATTCAATTCTTGTTTTTTCTTTCTCCAAACCATTGGTTACGCACATTGCCTCACTCCAGGGGGGTGCGTCTTAGGCGTACACTTGAAGATTTAGGGCCTATCTATATCAAGTTTGGACAAACCTTATCAACGCGAAAAGATTTGCTCCCGGAAGACATTGCTGACGAATTGGTTAAGTTGCAAGACAGAGTGCCACCGTTTTCCAATGCATTAGCGCAGCGCATTATTGAGGAGCAATTAGGACAGGAGGTTCAGCAGGCCTTTGCGGAGTTTGAAGAAAAACCATTGGCGTCAGCCTCTGTAGCGCAAGTGCATTGCGCGACACTGAAAACAGGCGAGAAAGTCATAGTGAAGGTGTTGCGCCCGGATATCGAAGATAAAATCCATTCCGATGTCGCCTTATTGTATGAATTGGCACGCATAGCAGAGCGCTTTTGGGATGATGCCAAGCGGCTTCGTGCCATGGAAGTGGTCGCCGAGTTTGAGAAAACTATTTTGGACGAACTGGATTTAATCAGGGAAGCCACAAATGCGACTAAAATTCGTGAAAACTTTATTGATTCTGAAGCCTTGTATGTGCCAGAAATTTACTGGGATTTAACTCGCCAGAAAGTGTTGGTAATGGAACGGATTTACGGCATTCCGGTGGGTGAAATAGAGCAATTGCGTGCCGGTAATGCAGACTTTAAAACCTTGGCTGAACGCGGCGTGGAAATTTTTTTTACGCAAGTGTTTCGGGATAATTTCTTTCATGCTGATATGCACCCCGGCAATATATTTGTGCAGTTACCCGATAAATATTTGGCGGTAGATTTTGGTATTGTCGGTACGCTGACGGCGAGTGATCAGCACTATTTGGCAGAAAACTTTCTAGCTTTTTTTAACCGCGACTATCGCCGTGTGGCACAAATGCATATTGAATCCGGCTGGGTGCCTGCGCATACACGTGAAGAAGAATTTGAAGCGGCGATCCGCAGCGTGTGCGAGCCGGTTTTTGCCAAACCCTTAAAAGACATCTCCTTTGGCCTGGTATTACTCAGACTGTTCCAAACGGCACGGCGGTTTGACATGGTGGTGCAGCCACAACTGGTTTTGTTGCAGAAAACCTTGTTGAATATCGAGGGCTTGGGTCGTCAGTTGTACCCTGAATTGGATTTATGGCAAACCGCTAAACCGTTTCTGGAAAACTGGTTTAAAGAACGCATGGGGCCGCAGGCAAAAATCAAGCAAGCGATGGAGCAGGTACCGGTACTTGCAGAGAAATTTCCAGAATTGCCTAGTTTGGTATTTCAAGCGATGGATGGTGCAGCCAGCAGCAAGGCGAAACTGGAAGAAAATCGTCGAGAAATTGAACTGCTCAGACGCCAACTGGAAAGTAATCACAGAACCACGCTGCAAACTATTATTATCAGTGCGTCACTGATTGCCGCTGCAGTATTGTGGTAATCAAATTAAGCGTTTCTTGATTTCTTGAACATGACAAAATTGTAATGTTTGCGTCATGTTGCTGTGTGTCATGCCGCTGTATCATTTTCGACTATAGAAAATGAAAGGATAGAAACATGACACACACATCTCAACGTCATAGGCTTTCTTTGCTTGGCATGGGAATGCTTAGTGTTATCGCCAGCCCGCTTTTCGCGCATACAGATCACGAAGCTGACACGTATTCAGATTTAGGGGTATTGCAGGTGACTGGGCGTGCTGCAGATTTATTGGGGCAAACTGACTCGGCTTCGGCCGGCTTTGTTGGTCAACCTGAGTTTGAATTCAGACCCTTATCGCGCCCCGGCGAACTGGTGGAAGTGGTGCCAGGCATGATGGCGACCCAGCACAGCGGTAATGGTAAGGCTAATCAGTTCTTTTTGCGTGGTTTTAATCTGGATCATGGCACCGATTTTTCAGCCATGATTGATGGGGTGCCGTTAAATATGCCAACGCATGGACACGGCCAGGGCTACCTGGATTTAAACAGTATTATCCCCGAGTTGATTGATGTGGTTGAATTTGGCAAAGGTCCCTATCATGCGGAAGTGGGGGACTTTTCGTCTGCCGGTCATGTGCGTTTTCATACCAAACACCGTCTGGATAAAGCCTTGTTGAAATTTGGCTATGGTGAATATGAATATTATCGTGGCGTGGTGGCAAACTCCCACGCCGTCGGTGAGGGTGATTTGCTGTATGCAGGTGAATTCAATTTTAACAATGGCCCGTGGGTAAAAGACGAAAAATTAAACAAGTTTAATGGGCTACTGCGTTACACGGTTGATGAAGGCTACACCGGTTATGCCTTGATTTTTAATACCTACCACAACAACTGGGATTCAACCGAACAAATCCCGCAACGTGCTGTAGACAGTGGCTTGATTGGTCAACGTTCAACCCTGGATGATTCAGCCGGTGGGGATATGGAACGCTACAGTTTTACAGCTAACTGGTGGCGCGATTCAGAATATGGTACGACTGAAATCAATGCTTTTGCAGCCTACAGTGATTTCAATTTATATTCTAATTTCACATATTTTCTCGATGATTCGGTAAATGGAGATCAGATCACTCAGCGTGATAGACGTTATACCTTTGGTGGAGAAATCAAGCACAGCCGCAATGACGAATGGTTAGGATTTGATTGGTTTAACACGATAGGGGTGCAGGTGCGTCATGATTACATCCCGTTGGTTGGCTTATATAAAAGCCGTTCGCGCGAAATTTTGAGCACCGTGACGGAACACGATGTCAGTCAGACCAGCGTTGGCATTTTTCTGGAGAATGAGGTTCAGTGGCACGAAAAATTCAAGTCGATTCTGGGCTTACGAGGTGATTTTTACCAATACGATGTCGATAGCCATAATATTGCGGTCAACTCTGGACGTGCTGATGACGCACAGTTTAGCCCAAAGATCAGCCTGGTGTTTGGGCCGTGGTTTGATACAGAGTTTTATGCCAATGCTGGCTATGGTTTTCACAGTAATGATGCGCGAGGCACTACGATTCAGCTGGATCCGGCTACATTAACAGCCGCTCAACAGGTTGACCCATTGGTTGCCAGTAAAGGAGCTGAATTTGGTATTCGCAGTCAGGCCATAGACGGTTTGGTCACCACGTTGTCATTATGGTGGCTGGAGCTGGATTCGGAGCTGGTGTTTGTTGGCGATGCGGGAGGCACGGAAGTCTCAGGAAAAAGTCAGCGCTATGGTATCGAATTAACCAATTACTACAAGCCTGTCGATTGGTTAACGCTGGATTTTGATGTGGCGTTAAGTGAGTCTGAATTTACCGATGCAGCAGCGAATGCACAAAATGTCCCCAATTCTGTCGGATTGACCATTGCTGGTGGCGCGACGGTTGATTTGCCGAATGGTTTGTTTGGCAGTATGCGCGTCAGGCATTTTGACGATGTGCCGTTAACTGAAGACGGCTCCGTAAAGGCGGGCTCTACCACGGTGGTCAATTTGGGTACGGGATACCGGTATCATGATGTCAAAGTTGAGTTAAATGTGTTGAATCTGTTTGATTCCAAAGATCGCGATATTGCTTATCATTATAAATCGCGCTTATCAGGTGAGGCAGCGGCAGGGCTAGATGATGTGCATTTTCACCCGGTAGAGCCACGTTCCATCCGCGTACAGGTGAGTATGAATTTTTAGGGTCAGTCGGTCTCTATAGTATTAAACTCAGCCCTCCTCACATCGAGGAGGGCTGAGCATAGAATATAGGCTCTTCTTATTCCCATGCTCTGAGTGGGAACGCCGTAAGACTAGGGGCCATCTGAATGAAACTTATTTGCTTTTGGATTTTGCCGGATGAAAAAATAATTTCAAGTGATCGTTCAGGATTTTTTCTGCTTCATCGATTTCCAGGTCTTTATTTTTCAAGTATTGCATACGCCGGCGTACGACAGTTAGCGCAGCCTGCGCACGTTCTGGGTCAGATTGGATTAATGCATCAAATTGCCTTAAATGCTTTTTCATGTCGTTGATATACGTGGGCTTTGCCTCGTTATATTCAAGCGGTTTATCCAGGTTTTGTTCTTTCAGTGCGTTTAATATGGCGGTCGTAATTTTGGGTGCGGCAACGACAACGGTTTCTGGTTCGCTGCTGGGTTTTAAAATAAAAAACAAAATCACAATGAATACGGCGATAGCAACATGGTATATGTTGATGCCATTTTTGAAGGTAAGAGTAAAGCTTTTAGATTCCATATTTTTTTTCGGTTGATTCGTATAATCTAATTGTAACCTGAATTTGTAACTTCGATGTGGATTCAGATGTCACTAAGGCAGGCTTAATGAGATAAGGGTTCTTGTTATGGGGGTATAAGTCTACCGGCAATTTATTGAATGGGGCTTGATATAGGGTAAGCCGCCTGAAAAGAATGTTCAGGGGTATCGCACTGCTTTCATGCTGCCCGAAGTGCAGGGGAGCCGGTCTCCATCAGCTCCCCAAAAGATTTACAATTTTTCCACGTATACAAAAGACAGTTTTTCAGCCGTATGGTCTTTGGTGAAATCCAGTAAAACGTAGTTGGTGCCTACCCAGCACTCGAATGCTTGTTTAGCACCCGTTTGCCCATCAACGACTTCAAGTAAGGCCGAGCCATTTGCGTTGATTTCCTTGATTTGGGCAACGACGGTGAATTCTTTAGATAAAAAAGCTCCCCGGGTTTTTTTTGCTTGAAATTGAATTTTCAGTTTATCGCCAGGGCGAAAAACCTCTTCATTAGAGACACTGAAAAACCCGGATTTAGTGACCAGTTTGCCGGTATATTCAGGCACAATTTTATATGGCACCAAAAAGTCAGAATCCCAGGCAAATGGCGTACACATGACAGGTCGGGAGTCCTTATAAAAATTAATCACATAACTTTCCTTGTGCATACGTTTAATTTTTCCCTTGCTGAAAAAGCCATGACAGTTTGCTAAAACGTCAGAGCCTACGGGCAGATGCTCGGCATAGGCGGGTGAGAAAAATAATGCAGATAATACGATAAAATTAATGCAAGTCAGTCTTTTCATGGGCTTTCTCCTCATTTTATTGTCGTTATAAGTATTCTTGCCAATATATGCTGGACTTAATTTCGCCATAATTAAGCATTCGATGCAAACAAGCAGGTTTAATACGAGTATATTCGACGTAATAAACCAAGACCACAATAAACGCCCTATTGATTGGGGTTTGGGGTGTTTATAGATTTTAATCGTTGTACATTTTCCTGCATAATGCTTAAAAAATCTCCAGAATCTGGCTGGTTTGCAGCTGGGTTAAAGACAATGCTATGCACGCCTAATGACTGCAGTTTTTCGACAGTTTTTGCATCCGGCTGGGCTTCCCACAGCATCCATTTTGCCGGATGGTTTTGCAGTAATTGCTCAAATGCCTGCCACTGTTGATCATTTGGGAATGACTCTGGTTCCCAATGTACGCTTTTAAGATTTAATTGATAGGCTCTTTTTAAATATTGATAAACCGGGTGGGAACCGATTAGCGCTGCACCTTGTAGCGCCGTTCCACTTTGTTTCAAAGACTCATCCAAGGACAATAGCGCTTCTTGTAATGGTATGAAATTTTTAACGAATTCTGATTTATAGCGAGGTCTTTTTTTACTTAATGCTTTGTATACGGATTTAGCTTGCAAAGCCGCCTGGTTAAAGTCCAGCCAGGTGGTGAAGGCGGTGCCAGTGTGTGAATGTTCGCCACCAGAGCCGTGATTGTGAGTGATTGATTCTTGCAGCGGTATGTAGGCATTGCGAAAATCTGATGACGTGTTGACCAATTTAAAAATGGGTAAAGAAACCTTGGGTAACCATTTTGCATAATAGGCACCATTAAGCAGAATCATATCGACTTGCTGCAGTTGACTAATGTCGTTAGCCTGTGGCACCCAGTAAGCCGGGTCAATTTCGGCGGGCATCGGCAGAATGACTTCAGCATGTGTCCCCGCAATCGTCTGTGTAAAAAATTTGAGAGGGTAGTTAACCGTAGCGACTTTTAATCGTGGTGAGGCGGCAACACCATATCCCGAAAAAAGCAGGCTGAGGCAAACGGCAGAAAATATAGAATTAAATTTCATTGTTATTATGTTTGTAAGTTCTTATGAAATAAAAAGCTGATGAACAATATCACTTTGAAAGTGGCGTAACAGTAGCAACGATACACTGCATAACGTGGCACTGAATAATGCAATGATAATTATTTCAGCAGCGATTAATTGTATAACGGTTCCCTGACTGCAGCCCAAATGAAAAATCGTGTTGATTTCATTTTGACGTAAGCGGTATGACAGACTGAATACCAAAAAAATGGCCAGTATCATCGCTAATGCCACGATCATCACCACTGCATCAATAAAACTTTTGATTTTAAAAATATTGTTGAGCAAATCTGTAATGACTTCATCAGGTCTGACTATTTGTTCGTTTTGATGTTCCGACAAATAACGACCTCTGAGGATTGTGGCTGACCTTTGCTCGGTTGGGACAGCAATGATGGCGGTCAACGGGTAGATTGAAGGGTCGCCATGAAAATGAAATGAATCCAGGTTATTACCATCAATTTCAGTATATTGTTTGATTTTGTTTGATGTCGTGACAGTTTTATCTGAGCGGTTTAATACCGTGTCACTATCAGTGATGGTTTTGACATCCTGGTGTCCGTGACCTAAGCCTTGAATCACCCAGGCAGTTTTTAAATCGACAAATACCGACTTATCATCGGCAGAATGAGATTTTTTTAAAATGCCGGTGATGGTCATTTTTAATGGATAGACGCCCGCCAGGTCAAACAGGTTTTCAGGAGAAGAGAGGATTTTATCGCCCACGTGAAGGCCGCGTTGACTGGCGACATCGGCGCCAATAATACATTCACCCAGCATGGCAAATAAGCGTCCATCTGCAATGTTTAACTGGCGAAAATTAAAATAATCGAGTGACGTACCCACAATGGGGTGGTGACCGGCCATGAAGCGTGCATAAAGCGGAATAGGTAGTGCCAGACCGGTATCATAAACCTGCATGACAGATGCCATTTTTATAGACTCGGGGCGCTCATCTGCGAAGTACAGAGAGTTCATGACCAAGTCGAGTGAATTGCCTTTGGCACCCAACAATAAAGGCGTGGTTTGTGCGCGGGACATTAACTGCTGCTCGCTTTCGTTAAGAAGCATTTTTAATGCAAATGGCAAAACAGAGATTAATGCAATGCAGGTGATCAGGGTGAAGGTTTTAAAGCGGTTATAACTGATATAGCGCCAGGCCAAGTAAAAACTATCAGTCATGAGCATTTCCCTGTTGGTAAAATTGCTTGAAATCAACCACGCGATCAAAGCGCTCAAGTAGTTCGTGATCGTGAGTGACGGCAATCAGGGTGGCGTCTCGCTTGTCCACACTGCGAAACAGGGCGTCCAGTATTTTGCTTTTATTCGCCGGATCAAGGTTGCCTGTGGCCTCATCCGCTAAAATGACATCCGGTTCGGGCAGCATGGCACGGCAAATGGCCACGCGCTGCTTTTCACCTTGAGATAACGATTGGCTGAGCTGTTGCATTTTATTGGAAATGCCCAGTTCTTCAGCCAGTTCAGCGCTGCGGGCACGTACCTGTGCGTTGAGCTTTAGTGCTCGGCTGATGCGAAAAGGGTGCAGGATATTATCCTGAGTGTTGAGGTATTCCAGTAATTCAAAATCCTGAAAAATAATGCCGATACGACTGATTCTGAAGTCGCGTCGCTGCGCATCAGATAACTGGTTGATGCGCGTGTTGTCTACAATGATTTGACCCTGCTGGGGAAGTAGAATACCGGACAACAGCTTGAGTAAGGAGGTTTTGCCAGCCCCGCTGGGGCCAATGATAGCAATTTTTTCTGCCGCTGCAATTTCCAGTTCAGGAATGGACAGAGAAAATCCCTGGCCAGTATAAGAGAAAGAAAGTTGTTTTATGGAAATCAATGCTGTGTGCCTGCTAGACCGGGATTAGTGAAATGCGTTGTCGTTGTCTGCGTGGTCTTCAAAGCTGGCGGGTTCGCCGGGAATTTTATGCGATTCACTTGCCCATTCACCCAGATCGATTAATTTGCAGCGTTCGCAACAAAATGGCCGAAAAGGATTATCACTTCGCCATTCGATATGTTGTTTACAGGTTGGGCAGAGCACTTTAATATCCGATTGCTTATTCATTAGAACATGCAGCAAGTCAGGTGAAACAGGAGGTCTTCAGAGGTTTGAGTCGGGCGATTATTATCAGTCGAAGGGTTCATGAAACGAATGGTAAAACGATGTTTGCCACCGCTGATTTCAGCGAAATAGGGCGAATCACCATCCATTTGCACACGTAATAATTGTATGGGTTGACTGCTATCCAGTCCCAGTTGGAAAAAACCGGCTGTGGCGCTTTGCTGTTTTGGAACGCTGCTTTGGCGAACAAAATTCAGAACCAGGTCAATGGCTGTTTTTATGTTGTTAAAGGGTTGAGTCCAACGCTGAAGATCAACCATTTTTTCAGCTTCATTTTGTTCCAACCAATAATGAAAGGCGGGAAGATCAAAGGAACAACTACCACCAGGGATTGAATTGCGTTGTGAAATGCTTTGAAACAAGTCACTTTCCATGACATTAATGCCGATTTTACCATTTGCCTGGTGCAGTTCTGATTTAACCTGATGTAACTGATCAAGCACCTGTTCCAGTTTACTGGTGTCCACACCTTCGCTGTTAGATAATTGGCTGAGAATTTTGATATTGCGTTCCAATTCTTTTAATAACTCTGACTTGAGGTCGTTGCGACTGAATATTTGCAAAATATCGAGTAATACAGAGATGGCCGCACGGTTATCATAGATAGAGTTTCCTGCTAAAAAATGGCCTAATTGTAGAAACAATTGCTCAAGCCGCATGAAAACACGAATCCGTTCATTTAGCGGAAACTCGTAAGTGGTCAGTGTATTCAAACCGGGGGTGTCCTGGGGTTATCTAAATTGAAAGTGTGTCGGGTGTTTGTTTATGAAAGCATTTTCTTTTTGCCTCGGCGCTGAAGCAAAACAACCGACAAACAACGCCACAAACTAAGACAGGTTTAAATACTGATTGTGCAGTTTTTTTACTTGTTCTGCAAGTGAATCCAGAGAATCACTATTATCAATAATGTCATCGGCTTGAGATAGCCGTTGTTTGCGTGAAACCTGACTGGTAATAATACTGTCGATACGTGCATCAGATAGCTGGTCACGCTGCCTTACTCGCTGCCGTTGTTGCGCTTCTGGGCAATCTATAACGAGTACACGGTCAACCAGACGGGTCTGTTTTGTTTCAAGCAATAATGGAATACTTAAAATGCAATAGGGATGCTGATGCCCCAAGGTTTTTACGTGTTCATCTATGCGTTGATAAATGAGCGGATGCATGATGGATTCCAACAGTTTTTTTTGTTGCGGGCTTGAGAAGACCTGGTCGCGTAAAAAGGCGCGATTTAATTGCCCATTGCTTTGTAATATATGGGTGCCAAACCTATCTTTTAATATGTCTAATGCCGGTTGGCCGGGTTCAACACACTGATGGGCAATGACATCAGCATCGATGACAGGAATTTTTAATTGTTCAAACAATCGGGTCACGGTTGTTTTGCCGCAGCCTATGCCGCCAGTTAAACCAATTTTAAGCATGGGGAGTAAAGGAATAAAGATGATTTAGGTTGAGTTTTAGTGTTAGTAGTATGAATCTTCCAATCATTTTCGTTAAGGAAAGAATTCATCATGTCATATAAAAACGTTGTTATCACGCTCGCCTTGTGCTTTTCTTCAAGTGCGTAAGCCAATGTCGTTATGTTAAGTGAGATAGCGCTAGAAACCTACTGGTCAACACTAAAAAAGAGTGGTGCTGTTATGACGCCTACGACTGTAACAGTGCCAAGTGAGAGTCATACCCCCATATCTACGGCTGAATATGCAGGTATAGAATATTCGGGCATTGGAGGAGTTAAAACAAGTGAAGACGGAGCATTTAATGGCGGCACGACGCTGACAGTTTCTTATGCCTCGTCTGCGCAAAGTCTTCTGGCAGAATCTGATGATGATGAAGTCAGTTTTGCATCATCGGGCGTTGCAGAGAAAAATGCGAGTGGCCTGGCTTATTATGGACGCAATTTTTTATTTAAAGCTGGAGAGGATGGAACAGCAAAGTTTGCTGTAGAAGCTGCGCTTTCTGGGCAGCTTTATTCTCCGCTAGCGCCGTCGGCCACTTATAGTTTAGGTTTTGCGGTTTATAATTTTGACCAATGGAAAACAACGTTTGAACAGGCCATCAATGACGGTAAGGACGAAGAGACTGCAAGCAATGATGCCGATTCTGCCGCATTATTGATTAAGGCCGCTAATGCCGGTGAAAAACACTGTGCAGAAGCGCAATGTATTTATTCTGATGAATTAATCGAAGCGTTGATTGAGTTTGATGTAGAACAATCGCGGCACTGACCCGCGAGCACGGCGTATGGAAGTAGGCTTGCCTACGAACATACGACGCGCGCAGTCGGGTCAAGTGGCTTGTTCTGGCGCAAGGCGACAGAATAAGGCGCTTGACGAAGTCAGTGCCGCGATTCTCGGCGGCGTAGCCGCCGAGAACAAGGGACTTATCTGCTTGAAGTTGAAGGCGAGGTCTCTGTTTCATCTGTGCCTTTACCGGCATCACTCTGGATGTTGATGAGCGGAATTTTGGGCTTGCAAGGGTTCAGGATGACGCGCAAGAAATCTTAGTCTTTTTTGCTATGGTAAGTCACCGACCAGAGACAGGTCATCCGGCATAATCTGATCGGTGCTTGCTATTTACATGTGCTCTACAAATGACTTTAAGTCACGTTTTATATTATCTGAAACCTGGCGGATTTGTTGGCTGAGGTCATTCATTTCTTTGGAGATGACACCAAAACTTTTGCCAGCGTCTCCGGCGCGGGCAGCTTCAACCGAGGCGTTCAGTGCCAGCATTTTTACAGTCAGGTTAATATTGTCTACGTCACTTAATGAGTCTTCCACTTCTTTCGCCAGGTCGCTAATGCCTGCCGATTTGTTATCACTTACTTTATTTAGTTGGGATTCAAAAAAACTGACTATTTTGTTTAGCGCCGCCAGCAAATCAGTCGCAATGAGTTTTAAAAAGCGTTGCAACGAACTTGATGTTGCTTGAGTTGCTGTGGGTAAATTTTCACTAAGTCTTGATAATTTTGTTATGAAGTCGCTGATGACTGATTCAATGGAATTCTCATTCTCAGCGCGCTTATGCAGCAATGCATGAAATGATTGGGAGAGGTCTGCGTCATTGGCCACTTTATCGACAATGAGTTGGTAACTGGTGTGGAAATTGGTACTGGTTTTTTCCAGTTCATCACTAAACCAAGGGTCAGGGGATGAAGAATGACTCACAAACGATAAAAGCATGCCGGAGCGATGGGAAAGCATGCGTAACCGCCCACTCTGATTAATTAAGTCACTGATTTCACTTTCTTTCAACATGATAGGCCAGTTGTATAATGGTTAAAACAGCGTTGTGTGTTTATAAAGCAAGAAAATCTAAATAATAATTATTAATTTGTTCGCCCCATAACAAAGCCAGCCAGCCGGCGGCGGCCAGGTATGGCCCATACGGAATAGGGATATTGCGATCATGTTGGGTGAGTAATACCATGCTGATGCCAATGGTTGCCCCCACCAGGGATGATAACAAGATAATCAGGACAATGTAGTGCCAGCCCAACCAGGCACCGAACATGGCTAACAGCTTAAAATCACCAAATCCCATGCCTTCTTTTCCGGTCAGCAATTTAAATCCCATGTACACCGACCATAAACTTAGATAACCGGCGATGGCACCGATAATACTGGCGTCAGTGTCGGTAAATACATCGAATAAACTGAGAAATATACCTAGCCAAAGAAGAGGCAGCGTCATTGAGTCAGGTAATAATTGATGATCAATATCAATAAAGCTTAAGGCAATGAGGCACCAGGTTAAGAGCAGGGCAAAACACATGTCAACGCCATAGCCAAATTGCCAGGCAACCAGGGCAGAACAGATGGCTGTCAAGGCTTCGATGAGGGGGTAGCGAGGGGATATGGGGGTGCCACAATGCGCGCAGGTACCTTTTAGAAAAAGATAGCTGAGCACGGGGATATTTTGTTGTGGCAGGATTTGTGTATTGCAGTGAGGGCAGCTGGAGTGTGGGAGAAAAAGGTTAAATGTTTCTTGTTCTGGATCTGGTGCTAGTTCAAGGTATTCCAGACACTCCTTGCGCCAGTTCCGGTTCATCATGATGGGCAAGCGATAAATGACAACATTTAGAAAACTGCCTACCATCAAACTAAAGATAAACGTCAGACTGATTAATAGTGTCGGTGATTCTTGGAGTAAATCTAATATCGGTTGCATGAAAAGTGTACGTGTTTTTTGATTAACCCGGATAATCTATCAGGGCGATGAGCAACTGGGACATTTGAAAAAAACAGTGCTTTCAGTCACCTGGGAACACTGTTTTTAAAATAGTTACATAGTCGGAAGCTTTTTGTTTCCACTATGTATAGCGTAGTCGGCTTTCTATTTTTATGGACAAGATTAATTGTTAACCAATGGCGGCGCCCAGTTTAAAAATTGGTAGGTACATAGCGACAATCAGTCCACCAACCAGGATGCCCAGGACAGACATAATAATAGGTTCCATCAGGCTGCTCAGGTTGTCAACAAGGTTATCAACCTCTTCTTCATAAAAATCGGCAACTTTATCCAGCATCGCATCTATTGAACCTGACTCCTCGCCAATCGCCACCATTTGTATCACCATGTGTGGAAAAATGCCGACTTGAGACATGGAAAATTGTAGCTGTTGGCCTGTCGCTACATCTTCCTTCATTTGCATAACGGCATCATGGAAGACGATATTGCCACAGGCACCGGCTACTGAATCCAGTGCTTCGACTAACGGTACGCCCGCCGCAGACATGGTTGACAAGGTACGGGCAAAACGCGCAATAGCTGATTTGTCGAGGATCATGCCGACCACTGGGATTTTCAACATGGTGCGATCAAGAAGATGGTTAAAGGCTTTAGAGCGTTTCTTGAAATAGCCAAATGTGTACACGGTGGCAAAGATCACGCCGACGATAACCCACCACCAGGTTTGCATCCATTCCGATAAACTGATGACAAATTTAGTGAATGATGGAAGGTCTGCGCCAAAGCCCTTAAACAAATCTTCAAAGACCGGCACGACAAAAATCAGCAAAATGGCTGTCACCACAAATGCGACAACTAAAACAGAAATCGGGTAGGTGAGGGCTTTTTTTACTTTTTTCTTGATGGATTCTGATTTTTCTTTGTAGGTCGCTATTTTATCCAGCAGTGACTCAAGCACGCCAGCTTGCTCGCCTGCATCGACCAGGTTACAGAATAGGTCGTCAAAATACAGGTTTTTGCGCCCAAGGGCTTGAGCCAGCGTATCGCCCCCCTCAATATCGGCTTTAACAGATAACAGCATCTCAGACATGCTGGCATTTTCATGACCTTTGCCGATAATTTCAAAGGACTGTACCAGTGGCACGCCTGCTTCCAGCATCGTGGCCAGCTGTCTGGAAAATACAGCGATATCTCCTGGGGTGATTTTTTGCGCCCGTTTGCTAAACATTGATTTAGGCTTGGGCTTAACTTTTAAAACGCGAATACCCATTTTGCGTAATTCTGCGCGAGCGATGGTTTCACTGTTTGCGGTGAGTTCGCCTTTGGTTTTATTACGTTGTTTGTCGAAACCTTCCCAGATGAAGTCGATTTGTTGATCTGCGGTTTTTGCTGCCATAATTATTCTTTGGTTACTCGGTCAATTTCTTCCAGTGT
>SPJJ01036607.1_pt1 | contig 21758 bp, 30 predicted proteins | sample 3741741 | NCBI WGS metagenome assembly SPJJ01 (sample SAMN10925908, study PRJNA522277) | cold seep metagenome | isolation source: Elba SIP-enriched marine methane seep metagenome, extraction at timepoint T1 | place: Italy: coast of Elba, Mediterranean Sea | collected 2014-05 | reverse complement strand
TCGCCCCACTTCTCGTCTTGAAGCATGCGCTCCGTCTTGATGTCCGTAAATGCGGCTTTCTGGGGGTCTGTGACGATCATTATCCGACTCCTTGGTAATTCGGGCAGGTGGCCATGTGGCCGTTCTCTGAGTTTCTGAACCGGTCGGGGCAGGTACACCCAGACGCATCAGCTGGACGTACAGGCGGCTGAAGATCCAGCGGGTCCGGGCCGCGGTCGTCGGGCTGAGCCAGCTCCTTTTCCAGCCGTTCCGCCGGGGTCTGGGACTCGCGGAGCTTGGCCCGCCTGGCTACCCAGGAATCTCGTACCTTCTTCTTGCCCTTGCGTAGCTTCTTGATGCGCTCGGTCAGCTCTGTGGCGTTCAGGGCTTCCTCGGTATCGCACTCTGCGATGTCCGCGATGAGCGCCGCTACCGGGTCTACAGACGGCTGGCTATTCTCGACGTCTACTGGGTCATCTGTGGGGATACAGAATGCCTGCAACAGTGCGTATTTGTGGGCGGTACTCATGACCTTTCCTGAATTCTTGTCGGAGTAGTCGATCCCCTCCCCCAGAGACCGCGTCTCTACGTAGCTGCCGTCCTCGTGAACGAATCGCCATGTGAACAGGCAGCGGACGTGTGTGCCTTTGCCGATCCGGTCAAACGACAGGACCTGGATGTCTGTGGCGACGCTGAAGACCTTGTGTTTGACCAGGACCTGCTGGAGCGTCGCGTAGACATCGTAGATCCCCCTGAACTTGTAGGGGACTCCGGCGCCCTGCTGGCTCTTTGCGATAGGCTTGGCGTCTCTCATGACGCCCACCATCGCCTTGTAGATCCCCTGCTTTGTTGCGGTTCCCATGAATTCTCCTTTCGCCTCTGGGTTACCAGGGACGTCTGACAATGGGGCGTGTTATGACCGAGACAGAAGGCTCTCTCGCTTTCAGGCCGGCCTGGTGGCGTGCTCCACCCGTACCCCCGTTCGGGTCCCACCCCGCCACTCGGTCGGCCACCTTTTTCCCGAATCAGCGCTATCGCTCCCGAGGCGAACCCGGTACAGGTAGAGCTATGAGCGGGGGCTACATTCGACTCCATCGGGGGATCGTTAACTCGGACGTATGGAATTCCGGGGACAACGTTCTCAGAGCGTTTCTGTACTACCTCACCCGGGCCAACTGGCGCCAGCACACCTACAAGGGGAGGGTCGTCCAGCCGGGCCAGCTAGTCGGCTCATGGGACCGAATGGCTGCTGCCGCAGGCATGACAGGACCCCAGCTGAGGAGGGCCACAGCCCGTCTCGAAAACATGCACGTACTGAGTCGAGAGGGCGGCAGGTTCGGAGTCCTGATTACGATAAAGAATTGGGCGACTTACCAAGGTCGCGACGACCAGCCCGTCACCAAACCGGCACCCCAGCCGGCACCTAGCCCGTACCCGATCAAAGAAGAAGAAGAAACAGGGGCAACTCAATTCGGTCTTTTTTCGGATGAGCCTAGGTCGGTAAGGGCTGACAAGAAGGCGAGAGACCGCGAGCTGGGCTCTAGGGTCCAGGAGGTAGTCTCCCGGTTCAACGAGGTATTTGGCCGGAGGCTAGGGACCAAGGCCTACACGCCGATGCTGGGCCGACTGTTCGCCGCCGGCCATACGGTTGAGGAATGCCGAGCTGTCATCTGGTGGGCCCAGTACGAATGGCCCGAGGGACACGAATACCGTCCAAAGCTGAGCCCGGCCACCCTCTTCAAGCTCAAGGGAGCTAATCGGACGTTCCCGGTATACCTGGACCTAGCCAGCGACGCCTGGCGGGAGACAAGCGGAAAGGAGCCACCATGGATCAAGTAGAGAAGCCCTGGGATGACACGATCGCCACCGAGAAGCCCTGCCACCGATGCGGGAAGACCACGGGGATCACGCAAGCAGCCCTGGACGTCGCCCATATGTTCAACAAGGCGCTGCGGAGCAGTAATGGGAAGCTGTTGGGATGGAGCGACATTACGCGCTGCGAGGCCTGTACGGCGATCTGCCGGGCCGAGGAGAACGAGGCGGCAGCGAAGCGCCTGGGGGCCGACGCCGACGCCTGGAGGCGCTACTGCGACGGAGAGGCGGGAATGACCGAGAGCGCCCTGCTGGCCATGGTCTCGGATCCGCGGTTCTATCGCGGACTCATCAAGCGCATCGAGCAGAGCGCCACCGCGAAGACCAGGGGACCGAAGAGGAAGCTGGAGCTATGACGATGCACGGACTTGTCAATCTAGGTACACGGCTATTCTGGGCCCAGCTGGCATGGGTTGGACATCTCATAGTAGCCTACGAGGCTGGGTATCAGGCGGGGAGGGATCACTCATGATGCCCTGTCGTGTCCTGGTGGCCGATCCTCCTTGGCTCTTCCGAGATTCGCTACCTGGCAAGGGTAGGGGCGCCGAGAAGCATTACGACTGCCTTTCGCTTCCTGATATCGCGGGTTTCGACCTGCCGCCCCTTCTGGACGACTGCTACCTGTTCCTCTGGCGCGTAGCTGCGATGTCGGAGGAAGCGTTCGCGGTATGCCGAGCTTGGGGTTTCGTTCCCAAGGCGGAACTGGTATGGCTGAAGCGTACCAAGCATAACAAACGGCACTTTGGGATGGGGCACCATCTCCGAGCCGAGCACGAGGCCTGCATTGTCGCCACACGGGGGAAACCAAAGCCAAGATCGCGAGCTATTCGCACGACTTTCTCGGCGAAGACGGGGCCACACAGCCGTAAACCCGACGAGTTTTACCGGCTGGTTGAGGCGTTCAGCGACGGCCCCTATACCGAGCTATTCGCCCGGCGACACCAGCCCGGGTGGCAATGCCTCGGGAACGAATTGGAGTAAAGACATGGAGAAGCGCACAGACCCCCTGATGGCCGCTGTTGCGGTCGTCGTTTCTGGCTTCGCCCTAGGAGGGCTCATTGAAAGCTGCCGGGCACAGGCCAGCAGGGCGCCGCTGGCATGGACCCGAGTCCTGGCGACGAGCTTCACCCACATGACAGGCCCAGACGCCAAATGGAATGGTTCTGGGTTCTTCTGCGCCAAGAAGCCCGGCACGAACCGCTGGGCGGCCCCTGGTACCCCGGGGTACCGATACGTGCGCATGAATGGCCACGAGGTATGCACTGCGCACCGCACGCTGCCCTGCGGCACCCCTGTCTCGATCCGACACAAGGGCCGCACGGTCACCGTTCCCGTATGCGACCGAGGGCCCTACTGGGCGGCCCCTGTTACATGCCAGCCCCGATGGAGGTACGCCTGCTGGAAAAAAGGCAAGCCCATGGTTCGCCTGCGCAAGGGGTACTACTACCTGAACACGCTGGACATTTCTCGCGCTGCCGCCCACTGGCTCCGATTTGACGGGCTGGGTGCAGTCGAGTACCGTACCGGTCAACGTCATAGGGGGCTGGTACATGCAGAGGCGCAACGGGGGTCGAATTGAGCGAGCTGAAGCGACAGGTAATCATCCGACACATCGAGGCTACGCGTGTTGACCGATGGGTCCGACAGCGACTCGCCCGGCGAATGGCCTTCTGGGGCGTCACTGGCTTTGCTGCCGGACTCCTCGTACTCTGGGGGTATGGAGTCCTGTGATTGCGGCAACCCCAGGCCGGCTGATGCTTCGGTATGCGACCGCTGTCGCTTCCTCGATGGCGATCACTGTAGCCAAGCGCGCATTATCGGTGCTCTCCGCCTCGCTGGACCATGTGATGTCTTCACGATCGCGAGGGTCGCAGAGGTAAGGCGGCGGACCGTTGACCGGGGCGTGATACCGCTCCTCGCATCCGGTCGCGTAAAGAAGATCAGACGTAAGGGTGAGCGGTCCCTCTATTCACTACAGACGGAGAGATACAGTCATGGCGAAAAAAGCAGCCAAGAAGAAGCAAGGGACACTGAAGGGCTTCGAGCGGCCCACGATCGACGGCCTGGACCAGGCCTGCCAGGACGCACGGGATGCGCGCGACCAGCGCATGGATCTGACCAAGCGCGAGGAGGAGACCAAGGCCCTCGTTCACGACGAGCTGCTCAAGCACCAGGACGCTCTGCCGAAGGACAAGAACGGCCGAGCGTACTACCGCTACGAGGATTCCGACGGCAAGGCCCGGGACGCCGTGTTGATTGTGAGGACCAAGGTCAAATTTATCACCGTCGCAGAAGACGACAACAAGCCGTCTCTGGAGGTGGTGGACTAGTCACCCAGGTACTGCTGAAACGGGGGATCATGATTCAATTCCAGTGCGTAGGCCTGCCCATGCCCCAGGGCAGCAAGACGGGTTTCGTTGTCGGCGGTAGGGTTAGGCTGGTTGAGCAGGCCAACCGGCCCACCAAGACGCGCAAGGCCGGTGCGTTGAAGCGCTGGCGTGCGTCTATCGCCGAGCAGGCCCGGGTAGCCATGGGTGGCAGGCCCCCCTGGCAAGCGCACTGTCGCCTCTCGTGCGAGTTCGTGTTCGCCCGACCCGCCTCGCACTGGACCACCACTGGCAAGCTCAGGAAGGGTGCCCCGGATTTCCCGGGCGTGCCCGACCTGAGCAAGCTGGTGAGGGCGGTCGAGGACGCGCTCACCGGCATCGTGTACCGGGATGACTCACTGGTGTCGTCCTATGGAACCATGCTGAAACGGTACACCAAGCGCAGAGACGGCAATCCAGGAGTGGTTGTCGCTGTGGAGAAGGTGTGAGCGGGGCCTCGCCCTACAAGGGGATGTGGTCGAATTTGCTATGGCAGTGGGCGTGCGCCGTAGTAATCAAGAAGCTGTGGGTGGTCGATTTGACTGGCGACCCCGAAAGGAGCGAACGATGGCAGCGAACCAAACACCTCTACCGGATAACCCTCTGAAGACCGCCCTGCTTACGCTAATGGCGGAACACGACATTTCCAGCCTCCAGCTCGTGTGCGCGACCGCCCAGATCCAGCAGGAGCACATTGTCCAGGAGTACAGCAACGGACTGCTCGAAGAAAACGCCCAGCTCCGGGCCGAGATCGACGAGCTGCGGTCCGTCCTGGACGAGTATCGGAAAGCGATGGTGGAGTAATGGCGTTCCTGGATTCCCTCGGCAGGCGTAGCCCGAAAGCGCAGATGAACGCAGACATCCGCATGGTGGCCAAGCGCGCCATGGATCATCCCAACGCGCCCAACCTCACCATCGACCCACCCGATCGGCCCGAGCTGATCGCGTGCTTTAAAGGCGATCAGGATAGCCGAGGCCGGCGTGTGTTCGTAATCAAGAACGCAGCCTCGGGCATGATGGCGACGCTCTGCCTGGCTACCGATGGTAGCTACACGAGTCACATCCGCGGTTGCTGGGACGATGGAAGCAGTCCCATCTCCGGCGCGACCTACACGAATTTATTTGATGACCCAAAGCCCACGGCCGCGGCGCCTCTGGATATCCCAGACGACGCACCCCAGCATCGCCTCATGAAGCCTCAGCCACTGACTGTGGCCGGGCAGCGGGCACGAGCCGACTACATCCGCGCCCAGCTGGCCGAACGGGCCCAAGTACGGAAAACGAAAGAGAACGGACACTGGGGGCCCCATGACGAAGACATCGGCTGGTAGCGAGAGGGTACATCCAGCAGCTATGTACTATCTCCAGCCGGCCGCCTTGGCGTACAGCTACAACTGGCCCATTGAGCCCATTAAACCGCAACAGAAAGGGATAGAGAATATGAGCAGAGAACGATTTGGATGGCAGATCTTCGACGACAAGAGCTGCATGACAGTACGCTACCAATCCATGTACCTCGGGTTCCGAGCGAACGGCCAACCTAAAGCCGGCTGCTGCGACCAGGGGTACGGGGACGGGCTAGAGATCAAGCACGGCGGCGGTTCCATAATCATGAGCCGTACCGACTTCAAGGCCCTGGTAGCCAAAATCAACGACCTCTGGGACGAGTAGCATGGAGGACCGCTGCTATATCTGCGGGTACCCACGACGGGACTGCGTGGGGCACGTAGGCCTGCCGTCGTACCTAGAGCCGTTCCGCAGGCCGACCTCCGAGCGACGTATCCAAGCAGCAGTACGTCACGCCGTCTCAGAGGCCGGCAAGCGGCACCAAGCGAACAAGAAGGCCTCATAATGGGACTCTATGAGATCAAAAAAGGCACAGTCTTTGGCCTGCGTACCGTTCTGGGCCAATCAGGGCTCAGGGGTGGGGTTATGTACTACCGCTGCAAATGCATCTGCGGCCAGGTCAAGGCTGTATCCATACACGCGCTTCTGCGCGGCCTTTCTCAAGGCTGTAGGTCATGTACCCAGAGCCGTAGAACGGACGACAGAGGTCAAGCCACGCGACGAGAGAAGGAGAGACTAGATGGTTGATGACCGCAAGCCCCTGGATCCCCAGGAGTACCAGGTAGCCCTGGGGCTCAGCGAGGCCATGGATCCGCATCCTGGGCAACAGCTGAAATTCATGCTCGAACGAGCGACCGGCAACGACACCGAGGGGACATTCGCTCGCGCCGTACGCCAGGCCATGTACAACGCAGACGCCATGCCCCAGCTCTACGGCCTGCCTGGCCATGTAGCCACAGAGGGCCAGGACGACGTCTCCGAGCCCGACAGCTTCGTTGTCCACTGAGCCCATCTCAGCCCTAGCAGGCTAGGCACCAGGGCATAGCCCCACTGGCCCCACCCACCAACAGGCATGGGTACGGAGCGCCGCCGCAACACCAACCCGCTCCTACCCAGCACTCTCACCATCCTCGCCGCGCACATGCCATCCAGCGGCCTACATGCGTGCAGCACACGCGGCCCCGGCGATAGCCCAGCGCCCTAGTACAGCAGGCTGATTCCCTAGGCACACACGCGAACACGCAGCGCCTGCGCATCCACTGTCCCTGGTCACCTATACCCCCCCTCCAGGCTGCCCGGCGCACACGCTAGGTACACCGAGCCCCACCGGCACCACCACCCACCCACGCTAGCGTGCTCGTGGGGTCATGCTACCCAACGCAACGCACGTTGTGCATAGTGGGCCTGCCAGACCCACCGTCCTGCCAGTGGGGACGGGGTGGGGTCACGTTGCCGGGGCACCCTGTACCAGACAGGGTAGGGCCACGTGTACCCTGGGGGTGCAACCCCTACCCCTACCCTAGTCAAATCCGACGGTTACGGGTCCCACCAAACGCCCCAAATCGAGTCGCGCGGGTTAATACCCCGAAAAAAGGGGGCTTTTGTCCCCGTTGGGCCTCCTGACCCAGCCAGGGGGAACCGCAGAGCCCCACGTAGCTGGACCGCGGATGGGTGGCCAGACGTAGCCGTCACTACACCGGGATGCACAAGGTGCGCTGGGGCCAGGAGTCCAGTCCCATGTGGCGATTGACGCCTTGCGGCACGAAAAAACCGGCGCAGAGCGACGCTGGTGAGGGGACCTGGCGGAGGGGACCGGGCGGTGTCTGGGCCCTAGTCCTACCCGGTATCCCCCTCCCTCACGGGTCGAGGCCCTCCGGCCAAGCCCGCTGCCCAGGAGCACGATAGGCTACCGCCCGGCAGATCGCAAGCCAGGGCCGCACGGGCACTACGCAAAAAGTAGCGAGGGGCACTACGCAAAAAGTAGCGAGAGGCTAGCCTCTGGGCTTCCAAGGAGCGCGTAAGCTCGCGCAGCTCTTAGGGTTCGCCTCTTGGTACGGCAGGCGCATCAGTGTATGGCCTAACGCACGACCCGCAACGGAGGCCATCATGACCACGACCGACGACATCCAGACCCTTATCGACACCCATCCCGACAACCACGACCCGGTCGAGGGCGTAGATTTCGTCATCGACAAGGACGGCGCGCCGGTAGCTCCGCCCGCCAAGAAGGCCGCGAAAGCCGCCAAGAAGGCCCAGAAAGGACACACGACCATGACACCGACCCAAACCGTCACTTCGATTATCGCCCTCGCGACCGTTCTCCACGACGAGCGCACCGACCGCCAGCTCGCGCTGGCCTGCGCCGACGCGCTACTCGCGCACAATGACGTCCTGCGCCGCCACCGGGACGCCTGCCCGCGCTGCTGGATGGACGACCACACCCCTCCCGGGGCCGGCAAGGACATTCCGCACCGATGCCACACCATCACCCGCGACAACCCCGACCTCGACGCCGCCGACCAGATCCTCGCCGACTACCTGGAGGCCCTGGACGCCCAGCCGAGGGTTAGCTAATGCGCCGCTGGGTATGCCCCACCTGCGGCAAGGGTAAAATCGCTCCCGCACGGCCGGCCATCGACGACACACGGCGCTTCTGCCTCCCCTGCTCCGAGACGACCGGCAGGCTCGTTTCGCGGCACTGCCCGTCACTGGAACGCGAGCAGCGCGAGCGCCGGGCTCGGGCCGAGAAGGCCAACGCCGCCACCGCCGAGGCTGCCGCCACCGCCGTACTCCCCCTCCCGGGCACCGACCGAGAGAACGTCCTGAAGGTTACCCGATGCCCGGAGCGCGCGGAGGTAGCCACGGCGGTCGGCACCCAGAACCGACGCTGCCGGCGGCCTGAAGGCCACTCCGGCGCCTGCCAGTTTATGACCCCGGCGGCCAGCCGCCACCACCGACCGCTCGACCTCGACTAACGAAAGGATCCCGACATGACCAGAGCAACCGACAAAGCCGCCTCCGAAGCTATTCGCCCCCTCGACATGGACCTCGACGGACCACCGCAAGCGGACCCTGCGACGGCACAGCCGGCGGAGGAGCCCGCTAGCGCGGGCCCCTCCCCTCATGCTCTTTTCGACGCCGCCGGTCGGGTTCGCCGCCAGGGCCGTTCGGCCCCCAAGCCCCTCAAGCTCCAGCTCCGGGAGGAGAAGGCCGAGGTAAAACGCCTGCGGCGACTCCTTCGCCAGCGCGAAGAGATGATCCTCGCCCTGAATAGCGGCGAGGGCGGCCAGGAGCGCTGCCTGGTCCTGACATGGCAGGGCCGCGGAGCCATCACACTGGCCGACTGGCGTAAGCTCGCGACGGCTGCGGGAATGCCCGAGGCATGGCACGCCAAGGCCAAGAGCCCGGCCGTCCAGATGGGCCGCGCAGCCCAAACCATCGCAGGCCGTTCGCAGCTGACCGCACGGGCAATCCTGAAATCCTCGCTCACCAGCCCCGAGGCGAAGGAAGACGCCAAGACATGGAAATGTCTATGGAAGATGCTCGACATGCACGATAGCGAGACGCTTACACCCGGGCAGTACGGCGACAAAACCGTATGCCTCGTCGGCATCGACAACGACGGCAAGCCGTTCCTGCGCTACCAGGAGGCGGATGCACGGGCCCAGGCGGTCGCCACCGACATCGAGAACGAATGGCTCCGCCTGACCGCGACGGATATCCTCATCGCCGCGGACCTGACCGACTGGATCAGCAGCTACATCCAGGAGGAACTGGGCGGCGAGCAGGTAGGCAAGAACCATTACACGCCGTCCTGCGCGCACGCCGACACGATGCGCCTGCAAGCCGCTGTAACGGAGCACTGGGTCCGCATGACCGCCTACTCCTGCGAAACCGCCGGCGGTATCCTCGACGACCTGCAAGCGGTCCTGCTTCGGGATATCGCCCGACTCACCAAGGAGCTAGCCGACGCGCACGCCGACAGGAACCGCAACAGGGAGCCAGGCGAGCCCGAGAGGCCGGTTACCCAGCCCCGGGCGCAGGGCCTCCTCGACCGCCTCGCCCTGATCACGGGCAACGACGATACCTCCCGCCTGGGGCGCCACCGCGGCGTCCTCGGGAAGGAGCGAACTAGAGCCATAACCCGGGCCAGCCGGAAGCTGTCCCGGCAGCTCGAAGCACTGGCCCCCGAGCGGGCCCTGGAGATGGACTAATGATCAACCCCCACGTACCCCACGCCCTCACCCTATGGGGGCTCATCCTCCGATGGGTCGCCATAGGCGGCCTGGCCGCGCTGTTTCTCACCTGCGCGGCCTGTTCCGAGCCGAGCGACACGCCTGCGCCCGATGCTACGCCGGCACAGATCGACGCACAGCCCGCCTCGCCGGATGCCCGCTCGGCTGAATGCACGGCGCCGAACACCTGCCCCCATGGGCAGATCTGCGTCGGCGAGGGCTGCGCCAAGCTATGCGACGCCGAGCCCTGCCCTACAGGCTTAACCTGTACCGACCTGCTCGTAGGAGGGAACCTATACCCGGTTTGCCAGTAGGAGGCGAGCCAGTCGGCCTCGACTCGCGCCGGAGGCCGGCGAGCGCGCACTCCTGCGCACGAAAGGAAAGACACACCATGAGCATCATCGATGAGCTGGCCACCGAGATCCAGATCCTGATGGCCGATCCCCGAGTCCTTCGCAAGAGGGAAGAGGGGTTTAATGTCAAACCGGTTTTCTCCTTGGAAGACTGGGAAAAATTCAACCTTAGGGAGCGGCATCCGGGCGACTGGCGCTACAGCGCTAGGCTGCCGCCCGGCTACATCTACGCCAGGTACAAGCCGTATATGCGCATATACCGCGTCACTGCCGCGACCCGTAAGCTCGACCGGGAGCGATGGTCCGAGGCCGCGATCCTGGGCGTCCCCCTGGAACGGATCACGGTCTATGACCCCGAGGCGGATGGCGCCCCTGCCCAGGGAGGCATATATCAGCGACTCCCCCCTGCCGTTCAGAAGACCCGACAGGACTACATAAGGGCCAAGCTTCGACAGAACGCCAGGGGCACCACGCTCACCATATACTTCGGACACGAGGCTGAGGAGGACGGCACATGGCCATCAGGCAGCTAACCAAGCAGGAGATCTTCGACCGCGTAGCCGACCACCTGGCCAAGCAGGGCGCCCCAGCGGTTGGCGAAATAATAACGGACGCCGGCGGGGAACCGGCCTGTCAGTACCGAGCCCCCAATGGCCGCAGATGCGCGATCGGGGCCCTCATCCCCGACGAGCTGTACGAGGTCCGCCTGGAAGGCTCCTGGGCGTCGCAACTCGGAGAACGGTCCTCCGAGTTGTTCTTCTACGATAAATGCGGACTAGGGGGAGTCCGCGGTTATTTCCTGGATTGCCTCCAGAACGTCCACGACGAAGCTGCGGAGGATTACTCCGATCGCAACCCAAACGTCCCCAACATCGAAACGCGGGACCTATGGGCCATAGGCCTAGCGGAACGGGCGAAGCAGTTCGAGCTGATCTTCGACCGGGAGGCCTGGGAACGCAAATACAACCACACGCTAGCTGTAGGGCCCAGTGCCTAGGCACGACGAGATGCTCATCGCAGTACAGAAGCGGCTGGCGCGCATCCAGCGGCGACTGGAGCGACTCGGCCAGAACCTAACCAAGCGCGATCTCGACTGGGTAGACGAGCACCTGATCGAGACGGAAGACATGCTCGTATTTACCGAATTCGGACCACAAGGAGACCAAAATGGCACCATTTCCCGGACAAGTAACGGGGGCAAAGGCACCCGGGAGCACCAAGAGCAAGGCGGACAGCAAGATCCGCGAGAAGCGGGCCCTGGCCCTTCTGAGCAAAGGCAAGACCATGACCGAGGTACGGAAGACCCTACAGGATGAGTTCGGCCTGGGCTTCGGCTGGAATAGACTGCAAGCGCTGAAGAAGAAGGCGCGCAAGGGCTTACCCGGCAAGGCCAAGACGGACAAGGCACCCCGAGAGGCCTTCGTTTGGACCCTCCTGCACCGCCAGCCATGGCAGAACAACCGCTACCTCCAAGACGCCTGCCGCAAGGAGTTCGGCTGGGGTATCGCCCCAAAGGTCCTGAATGCCTGGCGCGTAGCCCTGGGACACCAGACCCGCAGGGGCCTCCCCCCGGTCATGATAGACGGATCACCGATCCCCCACAGGCCTATCGTACCCCAGAACGGGCACAGCCGCCGGTCACGGGCAGACCAGGCCGTCACCAGGATGGCCAAAGCCGTCGAGGCGGCCCAGGGTACAGCCGAGGACGCCCAGGCCACGGCAGCGGCTGCCGAGCTACTCCGCAACTGCCCGTTCATTAAGGCGATTCTCGTCACACGAACCCCCGACGGGCAGGGGTTCACGGCCAACTTCGACCGTATCGAGGAGAAGATCGTCCAGGTACGGACAGAGGGGACCATCTGATCGAGCTGCGCGACTGCATCAACCGCCTCTTCTCGTCCCTCTAGTCCCTCTAGTAACCTGAGCGCCCCTCTTCGGAGGGGCGTACCCTGTGTTACCGTCTGCCCATGGCAGAGACCCCGCACAATGCCGTTGCCCTCCTACTCATCGAGGGTGACGACGATCTCCGGCGCGTTGCCGCCGCCTGGACGCTCACACAGGACCGAGAAAAGATCTCGTGGCTCACAGACCTAGATCCCGACGAGGTGAGCGAGAGCATCGACAGGCTGCGGACTCTGAAGCTAATCAGCGCGCATGGTGAGCTATCGGCCGAGATGCGGTCGTACCTCCATCGCAAAACGGCCCAGCTGCTACGGAGGTAGGGAGTGCACGAAGCTACGTATCGCGAGATGAAGGTCAAGGACATCAGTCCGGCCGATTACAACCCCAGAACCATCGCAGAGGAGGCGCTGGACGGTCTAGGGAACGCCCTTGATAAGTTTGGGCTCGTCCAGCCGCTAGTCTGGAACGAGAGAACGCGCACACTAGTCGGAGGGCATCAGAGGCTTAAGGTGCTGATCTCCAAGGGGGTCAAGAAGGTAACCGTGGCCGTCGTGGACCTATCAGAGACCGACGAGAAGGCCCTGAACGTCTCCCTGAATAACCCAGCCATCGCCGGGCAGTTCGACGATGGACTCCAGAGCCTTCTTCTAGAACTACAGGTGAACGACGAGGACCTATTTTCGGATCTGCACCTAGAGGCACTCCTCGACAAGTCCGCAGATCGGGCCCAGGCCGTGGCCACGCTACAGCAGCGATTCGTTGTGCCGCCACTGTCCGTCCTGGACGCGAAGCAGGGCTACTGGCAAGACAGGAAGCGCGCCTGGCTCAACCTGGGCATCGATTCCGTCGAGGGACGCGAGCAGGACCTAGCACTGGGCTCAGGTGACAACGACGTGGGGCACAAGATCCGCGCAGCGGGCAGCACGACGTCCGTGTTCGACCCTGTGCTCTGTGAGGTGGCCTACAAATGGTTCTGCCCGCCCGGAGGTCGCATTCTTGACCCGTTCGCCGGCGGCAGCGTTCGCGGCGTGGTCGCGGCTCGGCTCGGGTACCACTACACGGGCGTAGAGATACGCCCAGAGCAGGTCGAGGCGAACCGCAGGCAATGGGAGGACATCGGGCCGGCCCCAGTGCCCCCCAAACCGACCATTGACGACAACATCGTGGACCGCACCCCCATCGAGGAGCACGGCGGATACCTGGTGAAGCGCGATGACGCCTTTGTGGCCGGCGGACAGCCCGGAGGTAAGGCGAGGACGTGCTACTCGCTCGCCAAGGGCGCCCCAGGTTTGGTGACCGCAGGATCGCGCCAGTCGCCGCAGGTGAATATCGTCGCAGGCATCGCCAAGAAGCTTGGTGTGCCCTGCCGGGTCCATGTCCCCGCCGGCGACTACACCCCTGAACTATGGGCTGCCGAGGCTGCTGGGGCAGAGGTCGTCCAGCATACGCCTGGCCACAACTCGGTCATCGTCAAGCGGGCCAGAGACGACGCCAAGGAACGAGGTTGGCGCGAGATCCCGTTTGGGATGGAGTGCGAGGAGGCTGTGACCCAGACCAGGGGCCAGGTGGCTGACCTGCCGGCGGCAGTGAAGCGAATCGTGATCCCTGTCGGCTCAGGCATGTCACTGGCCGGCCTGCTTCATGGGTTGCGCGACCAGGGGCTAGAGATCCCCGTCCTGGGTGTCCGCGTCGGCGCTGCCGTCACCAAGCGGCTCAACAAGTACGCACCCGACGGCTGGAAGGACATGGTGACGATCGTAAAATCCAAGCTCGACTACCACGCGCATGCTCCTGATGACTCTCTGGGCTCACTGGTTCTAGACCCGGTCTACGAGGCGAAGTGCCTTCCGTTTCTCGAAGAGGGGGACCTGCTGTGGGTCGTGGGATGCCGAGAGACGACGGCAGTGAAGAACTGGGCGCGCGAGCGGTCCCCGACGGCGAAACAGTGGAAATTCTCGGCCAAGTGGGGGCAAAAACGCGTCAATTGCACGTTGGACGGCATACAGAAAGTCTGTGGCGGTATTTGTTGCTCCAACCCGAAGTTCTGGCCCCCCAAATCGGGCACAAAGCAGTCTCCGAAGTGTGACCACTTAGGCGTCGCCGGCTGTACGCTGGCAGAGCCAGACAAACCGTTCACCTGCCTCCTGTACCCCTACGTGCTCAACAAATCGGACACTCTTGTGATGCACCGCCGCGTGCCCATGCTCAGTGCGCCCTGTGGGAAGAACTACGGCAACGGGCCGATGCTCGTGGAAGCTGTACACGAGAATCTGGTCACCCTGTTCGGCCAGGTAGCCGCCGACCGCGTCCTGGAGAATACTAAGGCCGGGATCGATACGTGGGTGGACGTCACAGCGCGCATGGTACGCGAGCTGGCCCGAGAGAAGACGTGGACCGCCGGCAACGTGGTCCCCAAACCGCGCAGGAGCGATGAGGACCTACCCCACGCCATCGAATTGACCGAGGGCTCGACCGAGTGGATCCTCGGCGACTCCGCCCAGATGGACGAGCTGGTCCCCACAGACGCCGAATACGACATGATCTGGGCCTGCCCGCCGTATTTCGACCTAGAGGTGTACTCGGACAACGAGGCTGACGGGTCCGTGTTCAAGGACTACGACAAGTTCATCCACTGGTACCGAGAGATCTTCAGATCATGCGTTGCGCGGCTAAAGGAGAACCGGTTCCTGGCCGTCGTGGTCGGCGAGGTACGCGCCAAGACCGGCGACAAGGGCGCGTACCGCGGGTTTGTCCCGGACACCATCCGCGTGATGACCGAGCTGGGCCTCCACTACTACAACGAGGCCATCCTGCTCACCATGATGGGCTCTGTGTCGCTTCGTGCGGCCCCTCCGTTCAAGGCTGCCCGGAAGCTCGGGAAGACCCACCAGAACGTCCTGGTGTTCTACAAGGGCAACCCCCGCCAGGTCGGCGAGCACTTCCCTGTGAGCGACCTGATCGTAGACTCGGGCCCAGAATAGCCGAATGGTTAAGTGGATTCGGATACGGGACAGCGGGCCGCGGCAATTGAAGTGCGTGACGTGCGAGCACGAATTCACCCCTCCTAAGCACTGCCGCTGTGCCCCGACCGTGCCGACAGAGCCCCACCCCGAGGCTCCGGTCGAGCGGGTGGTCATTGGGGACAGCGACCACCCGCTCTGTACCGTTCCAGGATGCGTCGAGAGACTCATCGAGCTATCAGACCTGACCCGTCCCCGCGGGCGCCGGAAGCCAACGCTCACCGAGGCGGAGATGCGAGCCATGCGAGAGCATCGGCAGACACTACAGGCCCTTATGGCGGTCGCTCAGTTCGACAGGACGGCAGACCTGGTAGACCGTATCGAGGTGCTGGAGCGAGAGATCGGCAGGCACCGAGAGAAGCGGCAGGGACATGCACAGCGATCTGACAACGCGGTTACGCCGCGCGTTACAAAGAACAGATCATCTAACTAGCGGGGATCGCTATGTAGATTTCGGCGTCCAGGTTTGGGTGGTCGAGCAGGACGACGAGGGAGACGTCCTGATCCCGTCCACGCCGAAGTGCGCCGCCATGCCCGAGCACACCTGGGTAGACGAGGTCGGCACACTGCGCACCAAGTACGAATTTGGGGGCATGTACGACACCGTAATGCACGAGTGGACTGGCCCCTCCGAGCGGCCCACCGTCTGGTATGCCAGCGAAGTCCAGGCGAAGATCGCGTTGCATGGCCCCGAGCTGCCCGAGAAGATCCTGGCGTACGGAGCCATGGGTTCCGGGAAGACAGAGGGGGCTCTGTCCATGTGGGCTCTGCTCCGGGCGCTGGAACTGGCCGGCCAGGGTCGGCGGTATGAGGGTGGGCTCACTGCGCCGACCATGGACCGGGCAGCCCTAATTCTCACGGCCCTGATTAAGCGCTGTCCGCCAGAGTGGTACTCGTGGCGCGCCAAAGATAAGCTGTTCGAGCTGAAGTGTGGGATCGGGCTCAGGCTAGCCACCACGACCGTCCACTCGGAAGAGGTGGGGTCACCAATTCAGGGTTGGAACTGGGCCTTTCACGCCGGCGACGAGCTGCAGGATCAGACGGACCAGCTCGACAACATCCTGGCCCGTGGACGTACCGCTCCCGGCGGCGTCTATCGCCAGCTAGGCACTGCGACCGCCAAGGACTCCCCCAAGTGGCGCACGGCCCGAGACAAGCTCAAAACGGCCAAGATGCCCGATGGAACGCCTGTGTGGTCCGTGATTCGCATGGAAGGCTGGACCAACCCCTTTGTCCCCGTTTCGTTCTGGGCGAAGATGAAAGCCCAACTGGACCCCAGGACGTACCAGCGCATCGTGCTAGCGATGGACGTCGGGCCCGAGCTGGCCTGCTACCCCCACTGGCGCAGAGACCACCACCTGCGGACCGTGCCGATCATGGCCAAGGACGTTACGCGCCAGGTCCTAATGAGGCACGGCTGGGGGCCCAATCTGGACCTTCTGTGCGGACACGATCCCGGCACGCTCCAGGATGTCACGGTCATGCTCAAGGCCTTCGCCCTGCCCAAACGCTACATGCTAGCAGAGGGGCTAAAACCGTCGCCCTACGTATGGTTTGTAGTCGATGAGCTGACCACCGACATGACCTCCACAGAGGTCCACATCCGTAAGCTGAAGGCCCGGCTCCAGGCGAAATGGGGGCTCCACCAGGTGGACTGGAACAACCGCGAGCTACCTGACAGCCCCCGTGCTCTCATCCTGATCGATCCGTATGGCGACAGCGATAACAAGACGGACAAGACCGTGAAGGACTGGTTTCAGCTTAAGAACCTGGTTGCGCTCAACGCCGCCTCGGGGCGCGCAGGCCGGAAGCACGGGAGAATCCCCAGGGATCCGGGCATTAAGATGGTGGATCGGCTCATCTCGGTGGATCGGCTGTTCGTGGACTGCGACGAGCGCCGCGGCCCGGCCGCAGAGAAGTGCGTGGAAGCGATCGAGCTAAACGAGCGCGAGCAGGTGACCGGCGAGGCCGAGAAGAAACGCCGAGATCGCCCAGATCTATCACACTGGGTCGCAGCTATCCGGTACGCGCTTTGGCTACTGGAGAAACACCCCCTCGATATCGATGAATCATACGTGAAAGCGATCGCACATGGCTGAAATCCAAGGAATCCGACAGTGGCTCGCTGAGCTGCCAGGTGGCCGACAGGGGAAGGCCCTGAAGTGGGAGCAGGTTGGCGCCTGGATCAAGAAGACCGCTCTGGGCCGCGAGGCGAAGGCTGAGCGCCGCAGGGCCAAGCGTCGGCACGAGTTCTATATGTCTGGCGGAGATGGCCACATGAACGCTCGCATCACGGGTATCTTCAAGGACAAGCAGGTGGCGGCCAAGCGACGTGACTGGATCGAGATGGCCAAGATCAACAACGTCTGGCGTCGGTTCGTTAACGAGCGGGCCACTGTCTATAGCGTGCCCGCCGATCGCCAGGTCCAAGGCGAGAAGAACCAGGAGAACTACCTCGAAGTAATGCGGCTCTGTCGTCTACACGCGATGTCTCAGCGCTGGAACCGCTGGGGAACACTCCACCGCAACCTGGCCATCGGCGCCCGGGTACGCCAGGGTCGCGGCAGCCGCCCCAGCCTCCCGATTGTGGACATCGTTGCCCCAGATGCCTTCTTCACCATCCACAGCCCCCTCGACCCAACCGAGCTGCTTGCTCTGGGTATCAAGATCGGCGCCAAGGGTCCCTCCATCGACGAGGAACCCCCAGCGTGGGAGGTATGGACCGATCACGAGCGGTTCTTCCTAACCAACAGCGGCCTTGTCCGCGATCCCGTGGTCCACGGATTCCGCCGCATGCCGTGGGCCCTGTTCAGTATCGAGCCCCCCAGCGGGAAGCTCGTAGACTCCTCGACCGGCAGGGAGGTAGACGCGGCGCATATGGCTGTGTGGTTCCTCCATATCCTCCTGCTCAAGGAGGCCAAGTCGGCCACCAAGATCCCAGTCATCGCCGGCGATCTAACCCGGACGGCCCGGTCGCAGGCCGCCGACAGCGAGGTACCTGTCGAAGTGAAGGATGGCACGACGGTCTCTGCGGTTGATATGTCCATGGACCTGGAGCTGTTTAAGGGCACAGCATCCGTGATCTACGAGACTGCCGCCGCCAACTACGGGATCCCGCCTAACATCCTGAAACACCAAGGGGTTCAGAGCGCCGAGGCTCGGGAGCTGATGCGGGCTCCGCTCAAGGAGCTGCGCCGCGACCAGGAGATCTACCTGCGGGAATTCGAGCGGGAATTCGCAGACATCCTCTCCATGGTCGTGGCCCGGGATCTCAGCGAGTTGTCATTCTCCACAGACGGATGGTTTATCGACTTCAAAGAGGGTGGCACGCCACTCGACCCAAAGAAGGAGTTGGAGGTTTTCGAGCACGCCAGGAAGCTAGGTGTGACGAACACGTTCGACTTTGTTCGTGGGCGGAACCCGGACATGACGCTGAAGCAGGCGATCGAGTTCGTGAAGGTGAACATCCAAGCCGAGACCAAGAGAAACGAGCTGTTGCGGCCACTTCAGCGCATCTCTGGCTCGGCTGCCGCCCCTGTTGGCCCAGAGGACGGCAAGAGCGACGACGGCTCTCCACCGGTCGAGAAGAGCGACGCCGGCTTACGGGCGATTCCAGGAGGGAGCGAGTAACCCATGTCTGAACCGCAACACGGCAACACACCACCGAATCCGGGCGATAACCAAGGGAGTGCCGCCGGCTCCGCGAATGGTCAGAGCGGCATCACACGGGCGGATTTTGACGGCCTGCGTGACAGCATGTTTTCGACCATGAGAAAGATGATCTCGGACGGTATGGCGCAGATTACGGAACAGGTAGCGGCTGCCGCGCAACCGCCTGCCCCCAAGCCGCCGAAAGCGGCACCCAAAGCCCCAGAGGCCGCCCCTCCGGCGCCAGACCCCCAGGTCAACGCCCGGCTGGAAGCCCTGGAACTGGAGAACAAGTTCCTCACAGCGAGCGCAGGCCTTAGCCTGGCGCCCCAGCAGAAACTCATGCTCCAGCGCCTATTCATCGCAGAGAGGCCCGACGATCCCGTCGGGTGGCTCACCGATCAGGCTAAGGTGTTCAATTCGGCTCAATCTCAACCCCCCGAAGGCGGCCACCAGGCCCCGTCTCCGCCATCGCAGGGTGCACCCGCAGGCTCGACCAATGGTCAGACCCCTGCGCGCATCCTGGACCGCTCTAAGTCGGAGCAGCTCCACGACTTCGCGATGAACGCGCCCGTGCCGACCGACAGGTACGACGTGCGCAACAAGAAGTACTACATGGAGTTGAACCGACAGACGCGCGGAGAGCTAGCGGACACGCAGGTCTACATTGGGCCGCCAGAGGACCCAAACCGGTAAACAGGAGCCAATAAAATGGCCAATGAATCAACAACCACGAGTCTCAATGACATCGTGTACTCGGCGTGGATCGAGCTAGCCTGGCTGGGCTACGCGATGGACTGGATCGTATTCCAGCAGTTCTGTCGCCGCTTCAGCCTCATCGGCAAGCCATCCGCCTCGCTGGATGTTCCACGTTACGACAGTGACATGGGCACGGTAGGCGATACGGGTACTGGTGTTGCGACGGCTTTTGACGCGACCGAGGGAACCGACCTCACCGTTACGCAGGCGACGACCTCGAAGGTCACGCTCAGTGTCTCGGAGTATGCGATCATGCGCGTGCTCACCGACGACATTGGCGAGGACTCGGTGTCCGGCCTGGACGTCATGGACCGCATGCTGGCGGATGCTGCGCGCATCCTGATGACTGCGTTCGAGGACGACGGCGTGGGCCTGTTCGGGTCACTGTCGAATACTGTCGGCACCACGACCGCCGATCTCACGATCGCCCAAACCCTCGCGGCGCACGTTGGAATCCGCAAACGCGGCCACGTTGCCCCTGATGGCGTTGTGTACGTCCTTGACGAGCAGCAGGTAGACGACCTGGAGGCGGCCCTGATCGCCACCTCGACGTCTGCGGCTAGCTACGCTGGAGCGACCGACCGCCTCCTGGGTGTGGACCGCACCGCGAACAACGGCCTCGGCAACGGCCACGTGATGAATTTCCGCGGGTACCCTGTGTACTCCTCGGGCCTCACTGACACCGCCAACGCCGGTGCTGATGTTGTAGGCGCCTGCTTCGTGCCTTCGAGCGAAGCCAACAACCCGCAGGCGACATTCGGGGTCCTGGACAAGCGCCCGTTCCGAGTCGAGCCCCAGCGAGACGCGTCCCTGCGCGCCAGCGAGCTGGTCTTCTCCATGCGCAAAGGCGTGGGCGAGATCACCGACGGCAGCGGAACCGCGATCATCACGGACGCGTAGGAGGACACCATGCCCCAGTTGATGGGAACCAAATCATCCTCTGGTGGCCGTGTGACCGCAGACAATGCTACCGACCTGGTGGCCGGGGACTTCACCCTCGGCGCCGGTTGGGGCACCACTCCGGTCCTGGCTATCACTGCCGGCTCCAACGACGTGTCTGGGCATTTCACCATCACGTGCGACGCCACTGCGGCCCAGGCTACCGCCACGGTCGTGATTGCGTTCACCGACGGTGACTACCCGAATACGCCACACGCCATCGTTACTATGTTCAGCGACAACGCCATCACCGACTCGGGCTCCGTCCGAGCCGTGTGCACTACGTCGCAAATCACCATTACCTGCGACGTTCTGCCGGTAGACACGAAGGTCTACACCTTCAGCTACCTGGTGATCGGCAAATAGGAGGAGAGATGCCCGAGGAAGCCAAGAAGGCCACTAAAGCCAAGGCGAAGGCCAAGGCGGCGAGGGCCCTGCCCAAGAAGCTAGGCCTGCTGCCGCTCAACCCGGAGCCTGGCCGCGAGACCGATCCCCGTATCGATCCCACGGCCAACCACGGCCCCAAATACGGGTTCGTGAAGCCCCTGACCGAGTCCTGGCGCCCCTCCGCTGATACGTGCAAGGCCAAGGGAATCAACCCCCGAGATGCGCACGTGCGGGAGCTACAGCCTCCGCTGGCACCACCAGAGCTGGTCTTCAACAACCGGACGGGTCAATTCGACCCGAAACCGCGGGAGATCGACCGGGACCTGCCGGCGTATAAGGCGTGGGCGAAGGCCCTGGCCGACAAGGGCTTCAAGCGCGTCAAATAGCTTGCCAGACCCGTTGCGGGGTCTGATTGCCCGGTCGGGGGTTTCCTTTCCCCTCGGCCGGGCCTTTTTTATGTCCGGGCATCTCTGCATACTCCAGCCATGCACAACTTGAAGATCACGCACTACGTGCGAGTGTTTGCGGGCAATGCGCACAACTTGGCGCATTGGCCGGAGGGTGGACCCAAACGGGCGGTGAAGGACAAGCACGGGCGCCAGCTCTACCAGGAGGAGGGGAAGGCTGTAATCGAGAAGATCCCCAGCGCCCCCCACGTCGTTTGCCTGTCGCCGGCCGGCAACGAGACCTTCGTGGTCGTCCGCTGTGGCTCAGGAAAGCCGCAGATGAAGGACCTGCACGGGGACCAGAAGATCCAAGAGAAGATGGACAAGGGGTTCTTCCCAAAGGCCAACTGCCCGAAGGAGCTAGGCCTCTCGCGGAATTTCCACCCGCAATTCCCCGAGGAACTACTGGAGTCGGCCCCATGCCAGAACGGTTCTCTGCTCATCCAGAAGACGGACAAAAAGACCAAGGAGGTCACCTATGAGGTTCAGGACGTCGAGGAGCTGG
>SPJJ01041318.1_pt1 | contig 22014 bp, 28 predicted proteins | sample 3741741 | NCBI WGS metagenome assembly SPJJ01 (sample SAMN10925908, study PRJNA522277) | cold seep metagenome | isolation source: Elba SIP-enriched marine methane seep metagenome, extraction at timepoint T1 | place: Italy: coast of Elba, Mediterranean Sea | collected 2014-05 | reverse complement strand
TGTTGTGTATTTTGGTAGAATCATCCGGGATTAAGAATGTGTTTAATTTTTTGCGGAATACTCATGGCTATAAAACTCGGAATGGTAATGGATCCCATTAGCAAAATAAATATAAAAAAGGATACAAGTTTCGCCATGCTGCTTGAGGCCCAGTCGAGAGGCTGGGAGCTTCATTATATGGAAATGAATGATTTATGCTTGGAGAATGGCCAGGCATTTGCGCGCACAAGGTCACTGCAGGTTAAACGTGATCCTCAGGGTTGGTATGATTTTACGGGCGAAAATCAAATTAAATTGGCTGAGCTGGATGCCGTGATTATGCGCAAGGATCCGCCATTTGATCCAGAGTATATTTATGCGACGTACATTCTGGAAAGGGCTGAGCAGGAGGGGTGTTTAATTGTGAACAAGCCTCAGTCCTTGAGAGATGCGAATGAGAAGCTGTTTACTGCCTGGTTTCCACAGTGTTGCGCGGATACGCTGGTTACCCGAGATGCAGACAGGATAAGAAAGTTTTTGGCAGAGCAAGGTGAAATAATTTTGAAGCCATTGGATGGGATGGGTGGCACTTCAATATTTCACGTTAAGCGTGATGATCCTAATTTGAGCGTAATTCTTGAAGTGATGACAGAGCATGAGACGCGATTTATTATGGCACAGCAATACTTGCCGCAAATCAAGCAGGGAGATAAACGCATTTTAATCGTTAATGGGGAGCCGGTTCCGTATGCGTTGGCAAGAATACCAGCCAGTGGTGAAACGCGGGGTAACCTTGCCGCAGGAGGGCGTGCCGAAGGGCGTGAGCTAAGCGCTAGAGATAGATGGTTGGCGCAGCAGGTCGGTCCTGCACTTAAGGAAAAAGGCTTGATATTTGTGGGAATTGATGTGATTGGAGATTATTTGACAGAAATTAATGTGACCAGTCCAACCTGTGTTCAGGAACTGGAGCAGCAATATTCAATCAATATTTGTGCACAGTTAATGGACTTTATTGAAAACACCTTATAAGTTATGAATTTTTATGACACCTCACCCCCTATTTCACAAACAGATTCGTTTCTGGTTGCACTTTTTTTAGCAGCACTTTTACATGTTTTTATTTTGCTGGGGATGGGTTTTAGGATTCCTGAACCCGAGAAAATCAGCCGTTCTATAGATATTACGATTGTTAATACGCCGTCTAAGAAGGCACCAAAGAATGCGAAGTTTTTAGCGCAAAATAATCAGCTGGCTGCCGGGCGTGACAACCAAAAGCCCAAGCCAGCTCAACAAAAATTGGCTAGCCGAGTTGTGGGAAATAAGAAAAATATGGCGCAGCATGCGCAAGCCAGCCAGCCAAAAGCGCATGAAAAAAAATTGGTGGCAGCCAATGTACCGGTCAAAATAGAGACGGGAAATCAATTTAAAACGTTAAATTCAAAAAAGCCTAGACCACGTTTAACGGCAGAAGCGTTGCAGCAGCAAATTGCCCAATTAGGCGAGCAAATCAGGCAGACGGATAACAGTTCTCAGTTAAGTAAAATTAAATTTTTAAATCAGGTCAGTGCACATAAATATGTTGCAGGACAGTATATTAAAGACTGGGAAAACAAAGTTGAACGAACTGGGAACATGAACTATCCTGAGGTTGCGCGCAAACAGAACCTTTCGCGTTCTTTAATCATGGATGTCGGTATTAAAGCGGATGGAAGCATTTATAGCATCAGGGTTACGCGATCTTCAGGAGATCAGGCTCTGGATGAGGCTGCCAAAAGGATAGTTCGCTTGAGTGCCCCGTTTGCCGCTTTGCCTGGAGAGCTTTTACAGGAACTGGATGTTCTGGTCATTACCCGGGTATGGAAGTTTTCCGATGAATCAGGCATGACAACCCATTAGATGACTATGAATTCTACGCAATATCTAAATGATCAGTTTTTAATCGCCATGCCGACCATGGATGATCCTAGCTTTAGCCACACCGTGACATATCTATGCCAACATAACGATGAAGGCGCACTGGGTATCGTTATCAATAAGCCTTCTGGCTTGATGCTCAGTGATATTTTTGAACAGATGAATATCAGCTCGCTTTCTGAGCAGGTTAATAATACCCCAGTATATGCCGGTGGGCCGGTTCAACAGGAGCGTGGATTTGTAATTCATAATGCTTCTGAAAGTAAATGGGACTCAAGTATTACCACGTCAGACTCCACCTCTTTAACCAGTTCCCGGGATATTTTGGAAGCTATCGCTGCAGGCGAAGGGCCTGACCGGTATTTAATTGCATTAGGTTATGCAGGCTGGGGAAGTGGTCAGCTAGAGCAGGAAATTATTAATAATTCCTGGTTGAACACGCCCTGCGGAGAAAATGTTTTGTACAGTACACCAGTGGAACATCGTTGGAATGAAGCGGCCAATCAATTGGGTATTGATATCAATAAATTGACCACGCCGGCCGGGCATGCATGAAAACGCTGGTTTGCCGCCACAAGCCACCAATACGACCTATCTTGGTTTTGATTTCGGAAATAAAAAAATTGGTGTGGCAGTGGGGCAGTCTGAATTAGCGACGGCCAGCCCTTTGCGTACGTTGCGTTCGCACAATCAGAAACCGGATTGGGAGGGCATCAGTCTGCTGATTTCAGAATGGCAACCAGCCGGGTTGGTCGTGGGTATTTCTCGGCAGGCGGATGGAAATGATAATCCGGTTACGCCCAGGATGTTAAAATTTTGCCGACAACTGGAAGGTCGTTATAATTTGCCTGTCCATCAAATGGATGAAGCCTATTCAACCTATGAAGCCAAACAACTTTTGTATGATGAATTAGGTGTTAATGCGGGTAAGTTATGGGAAGTTCAAGATCAATTAGCGGCACAATTGATTCTACAAAGTTGGTTAAACCAAAATCTCAATCAATGACAATACAATCTCAAGATTTACCTCGGCTGTTGGATAAATTGGAGGCGGAGTTGCGCCAACAAATCATCACAAGACATATGTTAGAGCCTTTGATGATCGGGGTTCACAGCGGTGGAGTGTGGGTCGCAGACATTATGCATCAACGTCTAAAAATCAAAGAACCGTTGGCAAAATTAGATATTTCATTCTACCGGGATGATTTTTCTCAAATCGGCATGCATCCCAAAGTCAAACCCAGTGAATTGCCACCGAGTGTGGAGGCGCGAAATATTATATTGATCGATGATGTTTTCTATAGCGGACGTACTGGGCGCGCCGCATTAAATGAAATTTTTGATTTTGGTCGTCCACAGCAAATTGTATTTGCAGTGTTAATTGAGAGAAATGGGCGGCAGATACCTGTGCGCCCTGATTGTTGTGGGGTTAACATCAGCTTGCAACAAGGCCAGCGAATTAAATTGACAGGTCCTGGCCCTTTGGGAATTGAAGTGCAGACTTTATAGATGGCTAAATTGATGACGGAAAATCTACAGCTGAATGCAGAAGGTAAACTTAAGCATTTTTTAAGTATTGAAGGCTTTAGTCAGGCGTTGTTGACTGAAATTCTGGACACGGCTGAGTCATTTTGTGGGATGGCATCAACGTCGACAAAAAAGGTGCCATTGTTAAGAGGCAAAACCATTTCCAATTTGTTTTTTGAAAACAGTACGCGAACGCGAACGACATTTGAGTTGGCAGCGACACGCTTATCGGCGGATGTGCTTAATATAAATATTTCAACGTCTGCCACCTCAAAAGGTGAAAGTCTGCTGGATACGATTCGTAATCTGGAGGCCATGCATATAGATATGTTTGTTGTCAGGCATTCTTTGAGCGGTGCGGCGCAGTTTATTGCTGAAAATTGCGCGTCTCATGTGAGCGTTATCAATGCCGGAGATGGACGGCATGCCCACCCAACCCAGGCTATGTTGGATATGTTTACTATCAGGCAGCATAAAAAAAAGTTTTCTGGACTGGTGGTGGCAATTGTTGGAGATATTTTACATTCGCGAGTGGCGCGCTCGCAGATTCAGGCACTGAACACACTTGGGGTTGAACAAATTAGAGTGATTGCACCCAAAACCTTACTTCCTGTGCAGGTGTAGCAGATGGGGGTGACGCCTTATCAAAACATGCGCGAGGGGCTAAAAGGTGTCGATGTGGTTATGATGTTGCGATTGCAAAAAGAGCGCATGAATTCCTCCCTGTTGCCTAGTGAAAGTGAGTATTTTAAGTGTTTTGGGTTGACCGGGGAAAAGCTCAGGTTGGCCAAGCCGGATGCTATTGTTTTGCACCCAGGGCCCATCAATCGTGGTGTGGAGATTGAGTCTGTGGTTGCAGACGGTGAGCAATCAGTCATCTTGCAACAGGTGAGCAACGGCGTTGCTATTCGTATGGCAGTAATGGCAATGGCCATGCAAAGTAGTGGAGCATAGAATGAGCAAGTTGTTAATCAAACAAGGCCGGGTGATTGATCCGGCGAATAAGATTGATACGCTTGGCTCAGTCTGGATTGCAGATGGAAAAGTAGTGTCTGTGATTGATCAGGTAGATAATTTTACACCTGATAAAGTCATTGATGCGTCTGGCTATCTTGTTTGTCCTGGGTTTGTTGACCTCAGTGTTCGTCTCAGGGAGCCGGGACATACCCGCAAAGGTACAATTGTTTCCGAAACGCGTGCAGCAGCAGTAGGCGGGGTCACTTCGTTATGTCTGCCGCCTGATACCAACCCGGTGATTGATTCACCTGCGGTCGTTGAATACATCAAGGATAAGGCAGAATTTGCTGGTGGAGCACAAATCTTCCCGATTGCCGCGCTGACTCAGCGTCTTGCAGGGAAGGAGTTGAGCGCTATGTTTGCATTGCAACAGGCGGGATGCATAGCGGTGAGTAATGCTGATGCGCCATTGAATGATTTGCAAGTGCTGCGCCGAGCAATGGAGTATGCAGATAGTCATGGATTACTGTTAATTTATCGGCCTAACGAGAGCTCGTTGAGTGCGGGCGGGTGCGCACATGAAGGTGCGGTGGCCAGTCGCTTTGGTTTGCCCGGTATGCCGAGCGCAGCGGAAACCGTCGCTGTGGCGCAATGCCTGGAGTTGGCTGAATTAACAGGATGTCGAGTGCATTTCAGTCGTCTCAGCTGTAAAGGCTCGGTGATTAAAATTCAACAGGCGATAAAGTATGGGCTGGATGTAAGTGCTGATGTGGCCATACATCAATTGCATTTTACTGAAGATGACATGCAGGCTTTTGATAGTTCCTATCATGTCATCCCACCGTTTAGAAGTCGTGACGACCGTGATTATTTAATTGAAGGGGTAATGAATGGCACGATTGGAGCCATTTGTTCTGATCATCAGCCGCATGATGTGGATGCAAAGCTGGGGGCCTTTCCTGAAACGGAAGCAGGGATTTCTTCGCTAGAAACGCTGGTGCCTATGTTGTTAACGTTGGGCATAGATAGTGATATTTCTCTGTCCAACGTTATTGCGGCGGTCACCCATAAACCAGCAGATATCTTGGGAATTGCAAAGGGCAGATTAAATCCAGGGGATGATGCCGATATTTGTATTATTGATGCACAGAAAAGCTGGCAAATCTGTTCAGACAACTGGATCAGTGCAGGGCGAAATACACCATATTGGCAGGAAACTTTACGAGGGAAGGTGGTTTATACTTTTCTCCAAGGTGAAAGTATTTTTCAACTTGATGAGGGGTGATATGAAGTCTATAGCTGTGTTTGTTGTGAATGGATTAATGATGTTTTTGTTGGGGGCATGTTCAAGTGATTATTCCCCTACCCCACAAGCGACTGGAGAAGAAATTTACCAGGCGGCTTGCCAGGAATGTCATCAAGCGGATGAGCAGGGGTTTATTTTTAACATAAATAAAAAAAATGCCAATGCAAATTATGTGGGCTATAAAGTGAAGACAGGCTCATTAACCATGCCAGCATTCAAGAAATTGAAAGCTGAGGACTTGAAAAAGCTGAGTGAATTTGTTTTGGAAAAATCTAAAATAAAGTAGTTTTTTTGGATCATTTAGAGGGGAATTTATTTGCTATTGGACGTGCTTGTAATAAGAAGGGTTTTCTCTTAGAATCCACCGCGTGAAAAGTGGCGTGGCCTCTAAATAGACAAAAGGTGATAACTTAAAATGCCGATAGAGCAAAGTAGAGAAGTTTTGGAATCCAGTCATATTGAATCTTCTCAAACGGCTATACAGACGTATGAAACACTGGAAAAAACTGAAGTTGTGCCGTTGGCTCCTGAAATTATCGGCCATATCGGTAGTTTCCCGTTGACCAATAGCTTGTTTTTTTCATTTTTGGTGACAGTATTTCTATCAGCTAGCGCCATTTTATTGTCGAAAAAAGTCGCTACAGTACCCGAAAAACCCCAAGCATTACTTGAGATACTTATGGAGTATGTTTATAACCTGGGAGAAAGTTTGGCGCATACCCGAGTGAATAGTTTCTTTCCTTGGGTGATGGCTTTTTTCCTTTATATCCTGAGCGCTAATTTTTTAGCGTTGGTTCCGGGGGTGTCCACGATTGGGTTTGGGATGATTGAGAATGGTCAAGAAGTCTTCGTGCCTTTATTACGCTCGATAAATTCTGATCTAAATATGACATTGGCGCTAGGCATTATTTCTGTCGTTGTTACGCATTATTTTTCAATCCGCTTTACCGGAATTTCAGGCTATTTGAAACGTTGGTTTTCACTTAAAATGTTTGGTGTGTTCTTGTTTGTAGGAATGCTGGAAATTGTCTCCGAGTTTACCAAGATTGTTTCGCTTTCTTTTCGGCTTTTTGGTAATATCTTCGCTGGAAAAGTGCTGATCAAAACAGCGTGGTCTTTTTCGGCCTTTGTTGTTCCCTTGCCCTTTTATTTTCTTGAGTTAATCGTTGCAGTTGTTCAAGCTTCGGTTTTTATGATGTTGACCTTGGTGTTTATGTCAATTCTCAGTGAAGAGCATCATTAATACCCTTCTTTTTCAACGGCGAAAAATCAAATTCAAGAAAATTTGTAGGCGTTTACATGTTTATGGTTTGACTGAATGGCGCAAAAATGGGTTAAAAAATACCTGTACTTTAAATGGCTGTATCGTTCACGTGACGTTGCAGAATGATTAATAAATTAAAACGAGATTAAAAGATGGAAAATTTACCTGTTGCACTTACAATTGGGCTTGGTACCTTGGCTCCTGGATTTGCTGTTGCCGCCATCGGTATGAAAGCAATGGAGGCCATTGGGCGTAACCCTGAGTCACAAAGTAAAATTCTTCCCGCCATGTTATTGGGCATGGCGTTTGCTGAAGCGATGGCGATTTATGCTTTGATCATTGCGTTTATCATGTAGTTAAAAGCAATAAATAGCATTTTTTTGACATGGAAAAAATTATTGCTGATTTCGGTGTGCAGCCAGTTTACCTTGCTGCACAGATGGTTAATTTTTTAATATTGCTGGTTATTTTAAATAAGTTTTTATTTAAACCCATATTGAAAGTCCTGGAAGAAAGAAAACGCACCGTCTCAGAAACGTTGAGCAATGCTGACCAGATCAAATCAAAATTGTCCCAGGCTGAGCAAGATGTTGAGGCTAAGCTGAGTGATGCATCGCGGCAGGCTAAAATGATTCTGGAGAATGCCTCTAATCAGGCGCAAAAGATTATTGAAGACGCTCGGCAAAAAGCACAGCAGGATGCTGATGAAATAATACATAATGGCAAGGAAGCAGTTGATGCTGAACGACAGGCTATGAAAAAAGAGGTACAAAAAGAGTTTGCCGGCTTACTTGTGTTGGGGGTAGAAAAGGTCTCCGGTAAAGTTCTTAAAGAAGTTGATCATGGTAAAATTGTCGAACAGACCATAAAAAGCCTAGATATCAACGCATAATGCGTTTATTCTTTTTCATCATCCGTTGCAATGGGTGACTGATTTCCAGAGTGTGTTTTTTTATCTTTTTGTTGTTGATTCGCCAGCGCTTCTTTTTTTTGGCGGGTTCCTTCTCCAAAGCAAATTGCTCCTCCCATAAAGACAACGCTTGAAAGCATTAAAATGCCCAGGCGGCTGGGTTTATCCATATAAAATAATATCCATTTTGGCTTAATCAGGCCAACAATTAAAAGTAATACAGAGACAATAAGCAGATTAATTCCGAGAGTGATCATACGTTAGTTATTGTTATTATCTGAATTGGTGGCTTCACTACGGAACAGGAGGTAAACGACTGATTCCACAGTGGATAAAAAATTTCCGCTTAACCTAATGAATGACGCGAAGATTTTTTGAAGCCGCTGTAAAACCAATATTGTTGGCTCTGAGATCAATATTGAAATCACGGGTTCAGTTATTATTGATAGAAAAACATTGCTTTGGCGTTGTGGACAAGCTTGTTTCAGCATTTTTTAATCCGTACAGCGCGCTAAAGCAACATGTTATAGTTTACCTGAATCCGCAACATCACTACAGCTAAAGCTCTTGATGCCACTGTGGCTAAAAATTCCCGCTTTGGATGAAGCGAAGACTTTATTAAGCCGCTGTGAAACCAACGTCTTTCGCCTGTTACCCACAGTGAAATTACGGATTAAGGTTTAAAACAACGATACCCAGTTTATGACTGGATTCAAGTGTATTTTAACACTTCCATATATCAGCGGAGTACATTATGACTGGATTTACTTTATTTGTGATTGCTTTATTTGTGTTTGCAATTTTAATGGTGTTCATGAGTGTTAAATCTGTTCCTCAGGGTATGGAGTTTACGGTGGAGCGTTTTGGGCGTTATACAGGCACGTTAAGCCCTGGGCTGAATATTATCGTACCTATCGTTGACCGCATTGGTAATAGATTGAATATGATGGAGCAGGTCAGAGATGTGCCTTCGCAGGAAGTCATCACCAAAGATAATGCGATGGTGACGGTGGATGGCGTGGTGTTTTTTCAGATTATGGATGCGCCGAAAGCGGCCTATGAAGTGAATAATCTGGATGTGGCAATTTTAAATCTGGTGATGACCAATATTAGAACGGTAATGGGGTCAATGGATCTTGATGAGCTTTTATCCCGTCGTGATGATATCAACGCACGTTTGTTGAATGTTGTGGATGAAGCGACGTCACCATGGGGGGTAAAAGTGACGCGTATTGAGATTAAAGATATTGCACCTCCGCGCGACCTGGTTGATGCCATGGCCAGACAAATGAAAGCAGAGAGAGAAAAGAGAGCCTCAATTCTGGAAGCAGAGGGATCGAGACAGGCCGAAATTTTACGCGCAGAAGGCGAAAAGCAGGCGGCTGTGCTTGACGCAGAAGGCCGAAAGGAGGCGGCTTTTCGCGATGCTGAAGCTAGAGAGCGCTCGGCTGAGGCCGAAGCACGGGCTACGGCGGTGGTATCCCAGGCTATTGCCCAGGGTGATGTGCAGGCGATCAATTATTTTGTGGCGCAAAAATATGTTGAGGCCGTTAAAGATATTGCTGGCGCGAATAATAGTAAGCTGATTCTTATGCCGCTGGAAGCCTCTAGTGTTATTGGTTCACTGGGCGGGATAGGTGAAATTGCAAAAGAAGTTTTTCAGAAAAAAGCATGATGATCGATTTTGAAATAGTATTCTGGTATTGGTGGGTTCTGGCATTTGTCCTGCTGGCACTGGAATTATTGGTGACCGGCTTTTTCTTTTTATGGATGGCCATTGGTGGGATTGTGACTGGTTCCATCGTCTTGCTGGTGCCTGAAACGAGTCTGGAAGTGCAATGCATTATATTTTCAGTGATTTCTTTTGTTTCAATATATGTTTGGAGGCGCTATGCCAAGGGACATGTGAAAGTCACGGACCACCCTTTGTTGAATAAAAGAGGCGAGCAGTATGTAGGGCAGGTTTATTCTGTCGTGGAAGCGATTAAAGATGGTCAGGGCAAAATCAAGGTTGGAGATACCTATTGGAAAGTCAAGGGAGAAGACTGTCCTGTGCAAAGTAAAGTCAGGGTGACGGCTGTACAGGGTGTTATTTTTTTGGTGGAACACGTTTGAGCGATGCAGGTTTATAATGCCTAAATGTAATGAGCTTAATATTAGTTTAATATAATACAGATAATTTGATCAGTGATTTTCTGTTATTGTCAGTCCTATGCGTCTATTACTTGTTGAAGATGATGAAATACTTGGAGATGGCCTGAAAGCCGGTTTAACACTGGAGGGTTATGCTGTCGACTGGTTTGCAGATGGACGCATGGCTGACGAAGCACTTAAAACCAGTCCTTATGAATTAATCGTGCTTGACCTCAATCTACCTGGGATGAAAGGACTGGATATTTTAAAATCGTTACGTGTCCGCAAAAATCAGACCCCAGTTTTGATTTTAACGGCAAGTGATACGGTAGAAGACCGAATTAATGGTTTAGACAATGGTGCAGATGATTTTGTAGTCAAACCATTTGATCTGGCCGAGGTGTGCGCCAGGCTGAGAGCGTTGTACAGACGTCAGGGACAAGGTAAGCAGCCGGTCATAGAACATAAGGGCGTGGAATTGGACTCGGCTTCGCATCATGTCAGTTATCAGGGAAAGTCCATTGAGCTGTCACAAAAGGAATTCAGGATTTTGCGTTTTTTAATGAATCGCATTGGTCAGGTCACCTCCAGGAACCGCCTGGAAGAGTCGTTGTATGCCTGGGATGCAGAAGTAGAAAGCAACACCATTGAGGTTCATATCCATCATTTAAGAAAAAAACTGGATAGCAAATTTATCCGTACCATTCGAGGTGTGGGTTACATCATTGATGAAAGCTGATTTTTACCAGCTGTACGGTAAAATTGTTTCAGTATGCTAAGACACCTCTTATCCAATTCGCTTCGAAAGCGTCTACTGGTTTATCTGGTCTGTGCCACGTCGTGTGTTTGGGGTATTTCTGCATGGATGAGTTATTTAAAAACCAAGGAAGAGGTCAGTCAATTGTTTGATGCACAGCTTGCTCAATCAGCTGGCGTATTGCATGCATTTGTTGAGAGCATGTTGCATCAAGGGTCTTTGTCTGAACACTGGGATGCTACGAACGCATCAGATTTGCTGGATAACCATAAGCTGACGCATAAATATGCACGTCGTATTGCATTTCAAATTTTTTCCATAGAAGATGGTCTGGTGTTACGTTCTAAAAGTGCACCGGAGTTTGCATTGTCTGATTCATTTTATGGATTGTCCAATACATTGATTACTGGTGCGCAATGGCATGTGTTTAGTGTGGCAAATAACAACGGGGAATATGTCATTCATGTTGGGCAACGGGAAGATGTGCGCAAAGAGATTATTCACGAAGTCGCGCGTCAATTGTTGTGGCAGTTTTTATTAGGCTTGCCTTTTTTAGCGATTATTATTTGGTTCACTATCAGTCATACTCTGATGCCGATTGAAAAGCTCAGAAAACAATTGGCTCGTCGTGAAGCGGGTTATCTTGAGCCGTTACCGATTAGAAACCTGCCGAAGGAAATTATACCGCTGGTCAATGAGTTAAACGCCTTATTAAGCCAGTTAGAGCTGGCTCTGGAAAATGAGCGAAGTTTCGCTTCTGATGCCTCGCATGAGTTACGCACACCGCTTGCGGGTTTGTTACTCCAAGTACAAGTGGCGCAGAAAACAACAGATTCAAAAATGCATGAACAAGCCTTAGATAAGGCTCATCAAGCTGTCTTAAGAATGACACGAATTGTACAACAGCTGTTAACCCTATCAAGATTACAGAATCAGACGGATACGTTGGCCATAGAACCCGTCACACTTAATTATGAAATTGTCGAGGTGATAAGTGAAGTTGAAGCGCTCGCTCACCAGAAGAAAGTTGAAGTGGAATTTCAACATTTTGCAACACTGAAAACCACGGGCAATAAACAGCTTATTAATATTTTGATCCGGAATCTTATAGAAAATGCGGTCAAATATGCGCCTGTACAAGGTAAAGTGAATGTTACGCTGACACAACAAGATAAACGAATATTATTAAGTGTGAGCGATAATGGCCCAGGCATTAAACAAGAAGATTGTGAGCGCTTGATCCGGCGCTTTTATCGCAGCGTTGAAACCGCTAAAAGTACAGAAGGAAGTGGCCTGGGATTATCTATAGTGAAAAGAATTGCAGACTTACATGATTCGGAAGTAATTTTTTTGAAGTCAAAACTGGGTGGCCTGCAAGTCAATGTATTGTTTGAGAATGCGAACCCGGAAAGGCTAAAATTAGGCAATAAGAAGTCTAAGTCCTAATATTGACTTAACGCCGCAAAAATACATTGAGAATGATAGATAGCACTATGCTGATCAGGATCATGGAGGTGACGGGCATGAAAAAAGAACTGTTTTCATGTTCAATTCTAATATCTCCAGGTAGTCGGCCAAACCAGTTAAATAGCCAAGGCGCAAACTTTATTATGAGCCCAATAACCACCAGGGTGACACCGGCGAGAATGATTGTTTTACCTGTATCCATAGCGGTTATGTTGTATCAGGAGCGGGTTAGGTTCTGCACGATGTGACTACGGCAATAAGCGCGGTCTCAATGTCCTATTGTTTTGTGATGATCCACAGCCCAACAAGCTCTGCAGTCATGCAAAGCGTTTAGCCCTCGCCCGTGACAGCTGAGGGCTGATCCGAATGTTTTGCCAGGAGCTCCATCTACCTGATGAATGGTCCAGTTTAAAAGCGAAAATAAAAGCCCCCAGAACCATAATCTGTCCAAATCACTTTTCTATCGTTTCGGTAGCGACGATCACGATTATCGTAATCATTGTAACGATGCTTTACATGCCGTCTATTATGCTTTAACCGATAAATTTTATCGCTACTTTTATCTAGCCCAGACATGATTCTGCGTTTATCATAATCTGATAAATGACGCTTGTATCTTGCGTCATTAATGCGGTCAGATAGTTTACAGCGCTTCTTTTGCAGCCTGCGGTATTCTTTGTGCGTTAAACTGCCTTCGTACAAGCCTTTTTCAATTCGGTTTTCCTGGCGGTGCATGCGCCGGTCAACCTTGTTCCAGAAATGTTGTTGAGAGTACTCGCGATTATAACGGGGATGCCCCCATTCAGCTTGCGCGCCAAGCGGGAAAACGATCGCACAAAAGATAATTAATAATTGTTTCATTACAACCTCCTGCTGTATCCAGCGTTTTTTGATGTCGGGAAACAGCATATAATGAAGTCAATGAACCAAAAGTGAACAGCGTTTAATTAATCAGTGTTCGGTTCTTCGATCACAGGATTGGAAAGGCTGCCTATGCCTTCAATCTCAATTTTTACCGTCTGGCCAGGCAATAGATAGCCGCGTGGTTTCATTTTAACGCCCACACCAGCGGGTGTTCCGGTGCTGATGACATCGCCGGGTTCTAATGTCATCGCCTGGCTTAAATAGGCTACCATTTCAAAGCAATTGAAAATCATATGCTTGGTATTTGAATGTTGACGCTGCTGATTATCTACCCAGGTGGCCAGTTCAAGGTGATGCGGATCTTCAATGTCATCGGCGGTTACAATCCAGGGCCCCATGGGGCCATGTGTATCAAAAGATTTGCCCAGCGTAAATGTAGGCGAGCGAATTTGCCAGTCGCGGACTGAAACATCGTTGACGATGGTGTAGCCGGCAATCACCTCATGCGCTTTATGCAACGGCACATGGTGACAACGTTGGCCGATGACAAATGCCAGTTCGCCTTCGTAATCGACTTTTTCCGAGACTATGGGACGATGGATGGCCTCGCCATGAGCGATCACACAAGTGCTTTGTTTGGTAAAAAACGTGGGATATTCAGGTTTATCTCGACCGGTTTCGGCAATATGGTCAGCATAGTTTAAGGTAATGCCTAAAAACTTGCCTGGCCTGGGAATCGGCGCAAGCCACTTGATTTCTGCTAGCGGAATGCGGTGGTGTTCACTGTCGATTAATGCGTTCATGCGCTGCAATGCATCATCACCGGCGGCCAGGAACTCCATCATTGTATGCGGAAGACGGCTATCAGCGCAGGCATCGACTACATGCTCATTAATGACGGCTCCGATGCGTGTTGAGTTCTGGTAATAAAAGCTGATTAATTTCATTGTAATGCGGTTGTTTTGACAGATAAATCATTGTATACCTCAGCGGGCATTGATTGAACAATATTCAGATATTGCTCAACAAGCGATATAATGGCCGGTTTAATCTAAACCTGCACTTTAGCTGAATATGCTATTTAGACAATGACTCCCGAGCAATTTAACCACTATGCCCAGCAGGGCTATAATCGCATTCCCATCAGCCGAGAAGTATTGGCCGATTTGGAAACCCCGTTAAGCGCCTATCTTAAGCTGGCTGATGGCGCGTACTCATATTTGTTTGAGTCGGTGCATGGTGGCGAGCAGTGGGGGCGTTATTCGATTATAGGCCTGCCCTGTAAGACAATTGTTAAAATACATGGGCATCAAATTACCCTGGAACAAGATGGCAGGCTGCAGGAAAGTCTTGAACATCCACAACCGCTAGCCTGGATAGAAGATTTCAGGCAACAATATAAGGTACCGGATATTAAGGGGTTGCCACGATTCAATGGCGGTTTAGTGGGGTATTTTGGTTACGAAACCATAGGGTATATTGAAAAACGTCTACAATCCATCGGCAAGCCAGACCCCATTGGCAACCCCGACATATTGCTGATGGTCTCAGAAGACATGCTTGTGTTCGATAACCTGTCCGGAAAAATGCTGTTGTTGACGCACGCAGACCCGAGTCAGGACAATGCGTTGCAACAGGCGCAACAGCGGCTGGATGAATTGGTTGTTAGATTGCGTGATGTGACAGCCAAACCGGATAATCACGCATCACCCAAGCAAGTGACTGAAGCTGATTTTGTGTCCGGGTTTACCCAGCAGGGCTTTGAAGATGCCGTTCTTAAGGCAAAAGAATATATCGTTGCCGGAGACATTATGCAGGTGGTGTTATCGCAACGTTTGTCGATTCCATACGATGCATCGCCGCTTAATTTATACCGCGCTTTGCGATGCCTTAATCCTTCGCCATACATGTATTTTTTAAACCTGGGTGACTTTTATGTGGTGGGTTCATCGCCAGAAATCCTGGTCAGGTTGGAGGATGATACGGTGACAGTAAGGCCGATTGCCGGTACACGTCCGCGTGGTGCGACAGTCGAACACGATAAAGCGCTAGAGAAAGAATTATTAGCAGACCCAAAAGAATTGGCAGAGCATTTGATGCTGATTGATCTGGGGCGTAATGATGCAGGGCGTGTGGCTAAAATCGGCAGCGTGAAACTTACCGATAAAATGATTATTGAGCGATACTCGCATGTGATGCATATCGTCTCCAATGTCACCGGGGATTTGCAGCCCGGCAAAGATGCTTTTGATGTGTTGGCGGCCACTTTTCCGGCAGGAACCGTCAGCGGCGCGCCCAAAATTCGCGCCATGGAAATTATTGATGAACTGGAACCGGTCAAACGCGGTGTGTATTCCGGTGCGGTGGGATATATTTCCTGGTCGGGTAACTTGGATACCGCGATAGCTATTCGCACGGCTGTCATCAAAGATAAAACCCTACATATACAAGCCGGGGCTGGCATTGTTTACGACTCTATACCGCGTAACGAATGGGATGAAACCATGAACAAGGGGCGCGCTGTATTCCGCGCTGTGAGCATGGCAGAAGCTGGACTGGAAGGAGAAAAGTCATGAGCGCAATAAACGTTGTCATGATCGATAATTACGACTCATTTACTTACAACCTGGTGCAATACTTTGGTGAGCTTGGCGCGCTTGTCAAGGTGGTGCGTAATGATGAGATCACGGTTGAACAAGTCGAAGCATTGCAGCCCGATAAAATAGTCATTTCGCCGGGGCCGTGTACACCGAATGAAGCCGGAATTTCAGTCGCCTGCATCAAACAATTTGCCGGACAAATACCGGTTTTGGGCGTGTGCCTGGGGCATCAGAGTATCGGTCACGCGTTTGCAGGCAACATAGTTCATGCAAAAGCCATCATGCACGGCAAGACATCGCCGGTGTATCATCGGGGGCAGGGCGTATTTAAAGGCCTGAGCAATCCTTTTACGGCAACCCGTTACCATTCGCTGGTGATTGATCAGGCCAGCTTGCCAGAATGCCTTGAAGTGACTGCCTGGACGCAGGATGAACACGGCGGTATCGAAGAAATCATGGGTGTACGGCATAAAACTTTGGATGTGGAAGGGGTTCAGTTCCACCCGGAATCCATTTTGACCGACCATGGCCATGACTTATTGAAAAACTTTTTGGAACGCACATGAACATACAACAGGCCATACAGCAGGCACTCAATAACCAGGACCTGGCGCTTGCCGATATGCAACAGGTCATGAAAACCATTATGACCGGGGGGGCGACCGATGCGCAAATTGCAGGTTTATTGATTGCGCTGCGTTGCAAAGGGGAAAGCGTGGCAGAAATTGCCGCAGCGGCCTCTGTCATGCGCGAACTGGCAACGAAAGTGCCGGTGCAAGGTGAGCATATAATTGATACCTGCGGTACCGGAGGGGACGGCGCCAATACCTTTAATATATCCACCACTTGCGCATTTGTGGTTGCCGCCGCCGGAGGGCAGGTCGCCAAACATGGCAACCGCTCGGTATCAAGTAGTTGCGGAAGTGCAGATGTGTTGGAAGCTGCGGGTGTCAAGCTTGACTTGTCTGCCGAGCAGGTCGCGCAATGTGTACGTGAAACCGGGGTTGGATTTTTATTTGCACCCAAACATCATGGCGCTATGAAACATGCTATTGGTCCGCGCAAAGAAATGGGTGTTCGCACCTTGTTTAATTTGTTGGGGCCTTTATCCAATCCGGCGGCTGCGCCCAACCAACTCATCGGCGTGTTTGACCAACAATGGCTGGAACCTCTGGTTCAAGTATTAAAACAGCTGGGTAGTCAGCATGTCTTAGTGGTGAATGCCGAAGATGGCCTGGACGAAATCAGCATTGCCGCGCCCAGTCGCATTGCCGAGTTAAAAAACGGAGACATTACACGCTATACGATTACACCTGAGCAGTTTGGGTTGCGGACTCAGAGCCTGCAAGGTCTGGCCGTTGACAATGCAGTCTCCAGCCTGGCGATGGTGAAGTCGGTGCTAAATAATGAGGCGGGTACCGCCAGAGATATTGTTCAGCTCAATGCCGGTGCCGCGATATATGCGGCAAATCTTACCGATACTTTGGCAGAAGGCATTGCAAAAGCCGATGACGTGATCGCATCAGGTGCAGCATTTAAAAAACTGAATGCCTTAATTGAATTTTCAAAGGCACATTAAGTGTCAATTATTAAATAGTTATGACAGATACTCCCGATATTTTAAAAAAGATCCTGCAAACCAAAGCGGAAGAAGTCGAACGACGCAAGGCCAAAACACCCTTGGAGATGTTGCAAGAAATTGCCACTGACATCGAAAAGCCGCGTGGTTTTTATCAGGCGTTGAAAAGCAACGCCGACGCTAAAAAACCGGCTATTATTGCCGAAATTAAGAAAGCGTCACCCAGTAAAGGCGTGATCCGGGAAGATTTTCGCCCGGTGGATATTGCCATGGACTATGCAATGAACAGTGCTACCTGTTTGTCCGTGTTGACCGACAAAGACTATTTTCAAGGTTCTGAAGTTTATCTGCAACTGGTGCATGATCGTTGCCCGTTACCGGTTATTCGTAAAGACTTCATGGTTGACCCTTACCAGATTCATGAAGCGCGAGCATTAGGGGCGGATTGTATTTTACTGATTGTGGCTGCATTAGACGATGCGCAAATGCAAGAGCTTGCCAGCATCACTGCCGAATTAGGCATGGATGTCCTGGTCGAAGTGCATGATGCTGAAGAAATGCAGCGAGCCTTGCAGCTGGAAACAAAATTAGTCGGCGTAAATAACCGTAACCTCAGAACCTTTGAAACCTCGTTGCAAACCACGCTGGAATTAAAAGATATGTTGCCGGAAGACCGTCTGCTGGTGACAGAAAGCGGTATTCACACAAAAGAAGACGTGCAACTGATGCACGAAAATGACATTTACACCTTCCTGGTCGGCGAAGCCTTCATGCGTGCAGAATCGCCAGGGCAGAAAATGCGCGAATTATTCTATTAAAGCCCCGGCGCTTGAGTGATGTGAGTCGGGTTAGTGCAACCACTTCACGTCAGTAAAATCAACAGTGACTGCGTGTGCCTGGCTTAATATTGAGATAAGAAATAAACTACGATAAGTTTTAGTTGCTTTATCATAAGAGGTTGCCTGATTGAAATAAAAGTATGGAGCGTTGAGGGCGATGCACGCTGATGGGGTGTGCATTATTGAAATCACCTTGGCCATTTAAAAACACAAAAAACTATGCCGCAATTTTATTATGCCAACGCCAGATCGAGTTTCGACGTTGTCTAACCCGATCCGGTGCACTAAATCATTAGGGCAAAAATGCATTACACGGCATTCGCCAAATCCAGCCCCCCAAAATACGCAGCAAGATCAATCCTGATCGGCATGAAGTAAATATTCATATTGGCAGATTCAGCCAATTCAATGGCCTGTTGAGCAAAGCGTATGTTCCAGGCCAACTCAGGCTTAAAGTCTGCCGGAAATTGCACCTTGTTTTTGACTTCCCAGTAATGCATGGACGATTCCGTGACAATCGGGCTGAGGCCAATGTAGGTTTCAACACCTTGCATTTGTTCAGCATAAATTTCTATCATGCGGATATCGTAAAAGGGTTGCGAGAAAAAACCTTCAACGCCTGCATCAATCTTGCGCTGGGTATATAGACATTCATCCTGAACGCCGTTTCTGTGTGGATCAAATCCGGCATAGATTTTTAGTTGTGGAAAGCGTTGCTTTACGCTGCGTACAAGTTCCAGCACACTGGTGTTGTGAAAATTGCGTTTCAAGCCTTCTGGCGGATCGCCAGATACGAGCAACACATGATCAAGTTGATGTTCTTCAATAATTTGAAAAATCTCGCCTGACTTTAGATCAAAGTCAATGGCTCTGAAATGAGGAATAAACGTGTGTCTTTGTCGGTCAATATGCTGTGCGGTATCCCAGCTGCGTATGCTAAAACGCTGGATGTCGGGGACATTGACCAGGTCGATAGCGGTGCCCAGACTGCGGACAAAATGGTACTGATCTATAAAGGCCTGCTGATTACGCGGGACGATCTCAAAGGAAATTTTCATCAAATAAGCAATTTACTGCAAAAATCTGGTATTTTATCTAATCCACAGACTATTGGTAGTTTCGATTATCGAGGGGGGCACAATGGATTTGGGAGTATTGAGTAAAATAGTGTTGTTACTGATCTGGCCTTTTCTTTTTTTGCTGATTTTATATTTTGCAGATAAAGAAAAATTCAAACAACGGTTGAAACAGTTTAAGTGGAAAGACTGGTAACAAGATTTTGAAACCGGTGGAGGAATAAAAGCACTGTCTGCTTGTTTATGCTCGGTGTATAATCTGCCACCATAAAAAAAATTATAAAGTCTAAGGATTTAGTCTCATGGCTGAAAAAAATGTGAGTAAGTATCTGTTAAATTTGGAAAGCCAGTTTGCGACTGGGCATCCTGTGCTACAGCAGGCATGTAAGGTTTTTCAAGAATTTGATCAACTGGAATATGACCTGGAGTTGATTGATCAGGACGACACCTGTGCAAGAAGTACCTCCTGGTGGCCGATTATCGCAACGCTGGGCGGGCACTCTTCGGCCAAAAATGACTTTATCAGTCGTTATTTAGGCACTTTGGCGCATTCCACCAGCCACAAGTTTTCTGTTCATCAATATACCCCGCAAAGCCAGTCTGCGCTGTTGCCGGGCACGGCACTGGATGCCGACCACCGTTTACCTTTTTATCAGGTCAGTCGCGAACTCGATGCGCTGGAAAAAGGACAGGCAGACAAAATTAACTCCTATATTGAACTGGTAACGGATACCAGTCCGAAGCTAAAAAACCGCTTGTTAATCGATACACCGGTGTTAGGCGCACAGAAAGATGAGCTGGTTATTCCTTTTTTACATAAAAAAACCATTGCGCTGGCTGATTTGGTATTGGTTTTTTGTGATCTGTTTGATGCCGAGAGTGAACTAATCAATGAGACGGTAGAAAATATTAAGGGCGCTCAAGACAGTAATAAATTTTTATTCATTATCGACCATTCGGCGATTTCGCTGGAACAAAGCAAAATTAATGAAATCACCTTGTCGTGGCGCAAGCGATTATCAGAATTAGACATCCATACCGGACAGTTTGTGGTGTTGACAGATAACGGCAATACATTTGCTATCGATCAGCGCGTTAACAACCTGGATAATGACCGTACTTACCGCGTGTTAAGTTCTCTGGAAAGTAGCATTAGAGGGCTGGAAGATAAAGTGTTTCCAGAAGTTGAAGAAGCGTTGACAATTTGGAAGGACAGGGCGCACATGACCATTCTTATTGTGCTTGGTTTTATTGTCACCTTAATATTATTTGCTGAAATTTCGGTGGGTATTTTAGATCTATTGCTCGACCCGATCATAGGGCCGGTGTTTTTAATTTTTCTTACCGCCGTATTGTTACCCTTACATTTGCTAACAAGCCGTATACATGCCCGGTTTATTATTGAAGGGCTTTACAGTCGCCAGAAAAAACTTAATTTAACGGAAAATTTAGGCGCCATGTTTGAAAAAAATGTCACCCTGATGCGCATGATTTTGCCGATGGCAAAACCCGTCGATAAAAATAAGAAGACGTTGGCGAGAATTAAGCAATTGACGGAAAAGTGCAAGGATATGGTGCAAGATCTGAACGACCAGTTCAGTCAATTTAAGGTTAGCGAGGCTCCTGCCAGTCCGCCTGTTCCGCCGATGCCTGCAATGCCGGCATCTACCTCGCCGCCTGCGCCGCCAGTCCCCGAGAAGCAAGCAGAAAAACCTGCGGCCAGCACGGCTCATGATATGGCGAAAAAAATGTCGGGTTCCGGGTTTTAATAGGTCGCAGAAATGGAAACTTTAAAAGAATATATTAGCATCTGCTGGTTTTCGAAAAGTCCCCTGGATTTACCCAGGTCAGCTAAATTTTTTCAGCAAAACCTATGGTTTTATTTCTTTTTGGAGTTGTTTATTCAGATCAATATGATCTCGTTCCATGAAGCCGTTTTTGAAGTTATTCTTGAAACGTTACTGACACTTTCATTTGCATGGTTTATGTTGTTATTTAACCGCGCACAACATTCATATTTGCAAGTTGCTTCCTCGATTTTGTTTTGCGAAAACATTGTTGCCGTTTTTGTCGTGCCGACTGTTGTCTGGCTGACGGTGACCAATGATATTTTTAGTTATTTACTGGCCTTCTTATTTGTTGTTTGGGATTACGCATTGATTGCATTTATAGCCAAAAAAGTGCTGGGCATTAATACCACGGCCAGTTATGTGATTTCATTTATCTATTTTGTTTACACCTATGGTGGGGCTTACGGCGCGACATTTTTGATATTTGGTTAACTTGATTGTGTGGCTTTGGTAAGGGTCAGCGAGAACCTTGAGCCCTTGCCCGCTTCTGAGGCTATTTCAATCTCCCAGCCCATCTCGTCAGCCAGTTGTTTGTTGATGGCCAGTCCCAGGCCCTCACCTGCAGAATCTTTACCTTTTTGGTATGCCTGCTGTAACGTTTGCAATTGTTGCGCAGGAATTCCCGGTCCATTATCAACCACATCAATACGCAGTTGGCCAGGTAATCGACGGCAACCGATCAGGACTGTGCCCTGCGGACAATGCTTAACCGCATTGGAGACAAAATTGGAGATCACTCTGATTAAAGGCATTGGTGGACAGTCCCCTATTCTAGGTAAGCTGTTGTAATTGAATGAAATATATTCTTGAGTAAGTGCTATTCTGGTCTGCCCCCTATTTTCGCAGGACCATATATGACCCCAGTTATCCCTTATTTAATTGACTGTCGACAGAGCTTATAGCCATTTTTTCTTCTTGAAATAAACCACCAAACTCAGACTTATTGTAATAAAGAAAAGCCATAATAATGGATAGGACCAGCGCCATTTAAG
>SPJJ01034534.1_pt1 | contig 22114 bp, 18 predicted proteins | sample 3741741 | NCBI WGS metagenome assembly SPJJ01 (sample SAMN10925908, study PRJNA522277) | cold seep metagenome | isolation source: Elba SIP-enriched marine methane seep metagenome, extraction at timepoint T1 | place: Italy: coast of Elba, Mediterranean Sea | collected 2014-05 | reverse complement strand
GCAAGAGTTTGTTATCATTTTTTCAATTGTTTATTCATTTTATTAGGGTATGAGAAATTTAATTGCCAACAAAATTCAAGACATATCAAAGTTTTATGTCATGGAATTATTACAGCGCGCCAAACAATTAGAACAGCAGGGTCGGGATGTGATTCACATGGAAATAGGAGAGCCTGATTTTGCAACGCCAGACGCCGTCGTTCGTGCCGGGCAACAGTATTTGGCACAAGGCAATGTGAAATATACGCCCGCTGCCGGATTGATGGCACTACGCGAGAAAATTGCTGAATATTATGATCAGCAGTATGGCGCGAAGGTGAGTCCGGGGCGCATATTTATAACACCCGGTGCTTCGGGTGCATTATTGTTGGCAATGGCGTCAAGCTTGAATGAAGAGGATGAATTGCTGATGGCCGACCCAGGCTACCCTTGTAATGGAAACCTTGCCCGATTGATTAATGCACGCAGCCGATTAATCGCGGTCAGTGAAAAGGAGTCATTCCAGTTAAATGCAGCCTTGATTCAACAGCATTGGAATGCGCAGACTAAAGCGGTATTGATTGCCTCACCTTCCAATCCCACCGGGACAGTCATTGCAGAAGACGCGCTTGAAGCGGCAATCAATGCGACACAATCATTAAATGGGTTGTTTTTTTCTGATGAGATATACCATGGACTGGTGTATGACATTCCGGCGGTTTCCGCCTTAAATTTTAGTGACGATGTGTTGGTCATCAATAGTTTTTCAAAATACTTTGGCATGACTGGCTGGCGAGTGGGATGGTTGATTGTGCCCGAGCAGTTTATTGATGCCGTAGAACGACTGGCACAAAACATATACATTGCAACGGCAAGCATTTCACAATACGCTGCATTAGCTTCGTTTGAGCCGGAAAACCTGCGTCAGCTTGAAGACAGAAAAAAAGAAATGGCAAAGCGACGGGATTATCTTTATGAAAATTTAATTAAATTAGGCTTTAAATTAACTATAAAACCTCAGGGCGCTTTTTATCTCTATGCCAATTGCAGCGCATTTACCGATGATAGTTTTAAGTTTGCTAAAGCATTGTTAGAAAAGGAGGCTGTCGCGGTGACGCCCGGTAAGGATTTTGGCGTGTTTAGGGAAAATCAATATATTCGGTTTGCATATACGGTTTCAATCGATAGAATGGAGGAAGCTTTATCTCGTATAGGAAGTTTTATATGCCAATAAATCAATTATCAGCCAAGGAATTACAACAAAAACTTGCGCAGTCTGAAGAACTTTTATTGCTGGATGTTCGTGAACCCATTGAATACAACTTTGCTAGCATAGCTGGCAGCACGCTAATTCCCCTCAACCAGGTTCCACAAAAAACCAAAGAATTACACCCCGACAAAGCAACCGTGTTAATTTGCCACCACGGTGTGAGAAGTATGCAGGCCGCATCCTATTTGGAACGCTCTGGTTTTAGTCAATTATTTAATTTAACTGGCGGCATAGACGCGTGGTCAATCGAGTGCGATGCGTCCATTCCCCGTTATTAATTTAACCTTTTTTTCGAATGGTTAAGCCACTTCATAGCTAATGTGAAGCTATGGCCTTGAACTATTTTTAAAGGTTATTTACAAGCTGTTTAGATGCGGTTTTGTTTATTCGTTAAAATACCTAAGATTTATTAGGTATGCATTTAAAAAAAATAACAATAAATATGTTTTTAAAAGATTTTTATTCATTAGAGAAGGATGGGCTATCCATTGATGCCTTGCAAGCCAGTTTGTTTGCGAAAGAAGTGGCGGGGGATTTTAATCCCATTCACGACCCGGATGCTAAACGCTTTTGTGTACCTGGGGATTTACTGTTTTCATTGGTTTTGGAAAAGTATGGAATTAGCCAGGAAATGACGTTTACCTTTGCAGGAATGGTAGGGCATGGAGTGTCTTTGTTGTTCCCAGAAACGCATGCGCAACAGATTGACATTACGGATCAAAATGGAAAAACCTATCTGCAAGTGGAGCGCAAGGGGGATATTTTAAAAAATGAGGATGTTATTGAATCTTTAGTCAAAGATTATGTGGCTTTCTCTGGTCAGAATTTTCCATACATATTGGTTCCCTTGCTGGAAAAAGAAAATGTCATGTTTAATCTTGACCGGCCACTGGTTATCTATAACAGCATGACAATACAGTTTGACCATCTGGACTTTCAGCAGCCTCACTTGGAAATGCAGGAGCCGGAAGTGGAAGTCAACGGCAAAAGGGCAACAGCCAATTTGCAGTTTTTGTTTAAAGCGGGAGAAAGCGTTGTGGGTTCCGGCTACAAAAAATTATCCATCAGTGGGTTAAGGCCTTATGAAGCCGAACCCATGCAAAACTTTATTGATCAATATCTGGCAAGAAAAGAAAATTATCAGGCAAGCCTGGTAGAGTAAATGAGAGGATGCTGTTCGATTAAAATTACCCGGATGTTCACCAGCCTAATACAGTTAACATCCGGGTAATAAACAGACATTTACAATTCGTATTTCCAATATTTAGTTCCTTTTAATGTTGCCTGTAAGGCAAGCCCGCTTTCAGTAAGCTGGTAAACACTGATATTATCCAGAATTGCCTCGCCACCAACGGCACCACCTTTATTACTGGCCTTGGCTGCTGCATCCGCATGAGCGCCAAAAGCCCAGCCATTTTCGACAAAGTTATGCATTGTGTCTTTATCGTGGAAAATAAAGACAACTCTAAAGTCTTTTATGCCCAACCCGAGTCCAAGCCCTAATTCACCCATTTTCATATAGGTATGTTGACCACTGCGGTTATTTTTTACCACCCCGTAACCGCCGCCAAAGCTGGCAAAGATGACATTGATATTCGCATTGCTAAACACTGCATAACCCGGCGCTTTTGCAATTTGTGTTCTTATGCTAGGTTTGGCGCTATATAAATCATCTAGAACCTGGTTTTTCATACTAAGAATTGACTGTTTTTTGCTGGCGGTAGTACTGCCTCCCGTCGTTGCGCAGGCAGTGAGCATTAAGCTGGTGAAGAGTATGATGACAGCTTTGCGAAAATACATAGTTAAGTCCTCTGGAAATGATTGATCTCAGTGACTAACTATAGGGATATACGCAAAGATAAATGTGGCATGATGCACGTAGCGATAAAATGGAGGGTGGATGTGTGAATAACTATGAATTATTTGTCTTCAAACTGTGGAGAGGGGAAAATGATTGCAATGGCTTATTCTGTTTTGACCTTCACATCTCGTTGAAGGCATTTAATGCGAGTTATTGAGGCGATGAATTTTGCAACTGTTGTGTGATGTGTTGAAGTCGAGTTGAGATTAATGCGACTTTCTTCGTATGTTTTAGAGAGGCATAAACATTGACGGCACGAGTTAAAAAATCATGTGCGTGTTGCCAGTTGCCTTGTTGAATGTGTAATTGCGCCAGCTCTGACAGGGTGGAGGCAATGCCTGAACGCAGCGCGTTGTTTTTATAGTGTACCAACGCTGTCTCTAATTGCTGTTCAGCCACTTGAATATGTCCCTGTTGTTGCTGTATTTGCGCTTGAAATCTTAATAAACGGGCTTGATGGTTGAGATTATCTGGAGTGAGATTTACAGCGGCTTCATAACGAGATAACCACAACTCCAGCTCTTGTTGTACAAGAAAGGCTAATTTGGTGCGCATTGAAATGGCTGACAGCTGGATTGGGCTCAGTTTAGACGGGAAAGGTGTCAGGTTAGGCAGCAACGTGAGAAGTATCTGTTTTGCCTGGCTGAGTTGCTGTTGTTGAAGGGCTAATGAAGCCATTAACAGCTGTATTTTAGGTTGCAACGTCCATAATTCAGCGCGGTGAACGACTGAATTTGCCTGCTGTAGAGAGGCTTGAGCCGCCTCATAGTTTTGTCTGCTAAGTTCGACTTGGCTGAGGTTGATGAGGCTGTGGGCAATTCCCTGCAGAGCGTCCATACTTTTATAATTCTGCAATGCTTGCTTAAACAGGCGTTCAGCTTGATGCCAGTGCTCGCGCTGAAAAGCCAGAATGCCCTGTTGAGATAATGCATGTCCCTGAGTCAGTGGTGTCTGCGGGTTAAGCGGGGACATAGCGCAACTGGCCAGCAGCAGGCTGATCCCAATGTAAATAATTCGTCTAATCATGGATAAGTTGCGGCGGTAGCAGAGGATATTCAGCCACTTCTGGCCTGCCGGAAGACAGAGGCCAGGTTTGTTGTACACTGTCCAGCAATTGTTCGGCTTTTTTCAGGCTATTGCGCGCTTCAGTGGTCATACCGGGCATATCCTGTAATTCGGCATTAATCAAGGTAAGAGCCTGTTTAGTTAACGCCAGCGTGTGTTTGAGGTTGGCAATGAGATCAGGAAAATCCTGACTTACCTTCCGAATATCTCCAGTAATGGCACTGCCGTCATTTAAAATGGCTTGCAGCTGTTGTAAGCGTTGCTCAGCCTGTTTAATCATGTGCCCGGCATCAGTTAATAAGGACGCCCCGGATTTCACCACGATTCGTAAATCCTGCTCAACCTGGTGATCAAATACAGCTGCCCCCAGAACGCCTTTCCCTGAGGCAATCTGAGCGATGATCTCATGTAAATTGGCAAAACTTTGTTCTACTTTTGGCAGGATTTTTTCAATTTTATTGAGTAAATTATTATTATCGGCCGCTTGCACCAAATTGGCGATACTCAAAAGCAGGTCATTTAACGAAGGTGTTTCCTCAACTGGAATAGTTGCGCCAGCAGGTAAAGGTGGTAAATCTATGCTCACTGATTTAATTTCTATCTGTGCATTACCCAGACTGGTCAAACGATTGACAATGGCTTTCGCGCCTTGACGGATCAACTCTCGCTTGTCTTCATACACTTCAATAGTGACGCGGATTTTTTGGTGTTGGGTTAATTCCAGACCAGACACACGGCCCACCTCGGCGCCCAATACTTTAATCAGAGTACCGTGATCTATACCTTCACTACTGGTGACATCCAGGTAATAAGGGATACGTTTGGCAAACAGTCGTTGGTTATTAACGCTGATGACGACGAAAGACAGAAAAATCACGAAGGCAAAAAACACAAAAAAGCCAACCGTTCTTTCTTGATAGGAAAAAAGCGTCTGTGGTTGAGCGGTTGCAGAAGGATGTTTTTTCATTAGATTATTCTAATATGGTTTTTATAAAACACCTAAAAAAGCTTTGATTTCATTATCCTGACTGTGTTGAAAAGCTGCCCAACCGCTAAATTTAACGATTTTATGCTGAGAAATATAAATGACCTGGCTGGCATTTTCTTCGACGAAATAGGGGTATTGCAACCCACCAATCATACACACACAGTACGCATTCAGGCAGGCACTGAGTAAGACGCTCATTTTCTCCCGTTGTTGCGCGCCAAGGTCATTAAAGGGCAGGTCTAAAATGAGCAATGCAGGGTCAAGAATCAGAGCCCTGGCTAATGCAAGTTGAGCCCGTTCAAAATGATTTAATTCAGTGGGGACATTATCAAGTGAAAATTGGCAATGCAGGCGCTCAAGTAATTGTTTGGCTTTAATGCTGCCCTCAGAAAAAGAAATGTTGGTGTGATAAAGCAAAGGTAACAGAATATTCATTTGTACATTGTGTAATGCAAATGAAGGTGCCGTGCCTGAGAAATAGCCAATGCGTTGGCGAAATTTTAAAAACGTGTCAGGACTGAGAGAAGACAGCGGCTGTTCACACACAGTCAGATGACCCGCTTTAGGCCGGGTTATGCCTGCCAGCATATGCAAATAAGCGCGTAATTGTGGACGGTGTGGGCCGACCAAACACGTCAGGTTGGCATGTTGTAATTGGCAGGATAACGCGGGGCAGTCCGTATCATCTTCTTCAAATTGAGGAACTGCCTGATGAGCGAGCACCTGAATTGTGGGTGGTTTATCACTCATAATGTAAAAAGAATAAAGTAACCATCTATCAAAAATACAAAAACGATGCTTCTGACTACAGCAAATTGCAGTTGCCGGGATACTTGTGTGGGAGAATTGATCACAGCTAAACCATGAAAACAGGCGATGCTGCCAATTGTTAGGCCGAATAAAATATTTTTTAAAATAAAACGGCTGAGCGAACCAATATCAATTAAATGCAGTAGCTCGGAGATGGAGGTTTGTAATGAAAAATTATAAAACATGGTACTAAACAACATGCCAGATAGCAGCATAATTGCCGAAAAATATAAAGCCAGCGCCAGTTGGCTGATGACGGCACCGAGAATTCTAGGCAGGATGAGAATATCGTCTAAATGAATTCCTTGATAGCGTAACACATCCAGTTCGCCGGCAATTTTACTGTTACCCAGGTCAACCACCATCGCAGAGCAGGAACGACCAATCATAATAAACCCTGTGATCAAAGGCCCCATTTCACTGAGAATCAAACGTGCCAGAATTTCACTATAGTCTTTCGCGCCCGCCACCGAGACAATAATGAAGACCAGTTGCGAGGCAATGACAATACCTACAAAAACGGCCAGGAAACTAATGATGGCCAGCGCATTGATACCGGTAAGTACAATTTGGTCAATAAAAATACTATATACAGCCCGATTAAAAACCGAGCGCTGTGGGCGCCATACAGATAATGCGCGGAACACAAAAAAACTTAAATCGAACAAATAGATAAATAATTTTATACACAGATGGCCGATCTGGTCGAACAATTTCATACGATGAAGACTGGGTTTCAACAAGGGGTGTCGCCCATCTTAGCCCGGAAATTACATGAGGGGAATGGCGTTTCTGGAAAACCCGATGAAAAGACTGCATGAAATCATGAAAGGCAAGGCTCTTACTGGCTTGAGTGATTAAAGTTTCTTAAGTTGAACAATATCAAGCGATTTAAGCGGAAATTTCATCTGAATTACAAAAGTCATTTCTAATGAAATTTCCGCATAAAATACCGGTATCGAAAGATGCTGAATAATCGAAAAATAGACCTGTGTTGAGTGGATTAATCCAACGCTTCCAACCACACTGATTGATACGGATAAAGCTTGATTTTTTTGGTGCCGCTGGCGATGGCGGTACGTTCTATGAGGTCTCGCCATACGCCTGAACCATCCGCTAATGGGTGTTCCGGTAGCGTCAAGGTCTGAATTTTAGAGGTCAGGTTGTTGACGGTTAGTATGCGTTGTTGGTGATCCATGCTGATACGCCAGAAAGCAAATACGTGGTTGTTGATTGCCAGCGTTTCCTGGGGCGCATCGGGGTGAAATGCGGGATGTTTGCGGCGAATTTTTAATAGCCGTTTTAATTCATGGAAGGTGATGGCATGAGCTGATGACGGGTTGTTGAGTTGTTCCAGCAACGCTTCGTATTGCCATCTGCGACGGTTGATCGAACGTGTGCGCCCGCTGTGTTCTACGCCTAGATAGTCGTTAGTGGTGGCGATCAGGCTGTGAATATAAATGGCCGGGATGCCTTGTAACGCAAGCATGATTGTATGCGCACAAATAAATCGCTGTACCTGATAGTCGTCGACGCCCTTGTGGGTTCCCTTGAGAGCATCAATCAGCGCAATATTGATTTCATAAGGGGATTCTTCTCCAAACTGGTTGGTACGCATGCTCACATAGCCGCCATATTCGTGCATTGCATCGACCAATGTGGCGACTTCGTCATCCGGCAGAATGCCTTCAGCGGGGCGCAGTCCAATGCCATCGTGAGAGGCAATAAAGTTGAGATAAGTACATGACTTTTGAGGTCTCGGCGTGTCCTTGGCCCATTGACTCAGATAATGGCTGTTGCCGTGATGCAGAGCATGCAACAACAGGGGCGGCAGGGTAAACTGATAAATCATGTGGGCTTCGTCACTGTTGCCGAAATAACTTAAGTTCTCGCCGTTAGGGACGTTGGTTTCGGTGATAATGACGGTGCCGGGCGCCACTACATCAACAATATCGCGTACCAGCTTGACCACCTCGTGGGTTTCACGCAGACTCATGCAGCGTGAATTGAGTTTTTTCCATAGAAATGCCACGGCATCCAGGCGGATAAAGCGTGAGCCTTTTTCGATGTACAGTAAAAGAATGTCTATGAATTCAAACAATATATCGGGGTTGGCAAAATTCACATCAATCTGATCTTCGCCAAAGGTCGCCCACACATGCCGTACACCATCACGGCAATGTGCCGGAACCAGTAAGGGGCTGCTGCGTGGACGCACCACATCGGATACATCGGTATCTTCTGGTAGCTCGATAAAATAGTTAAGGCCTGGTAATTGTCGGTTGATAAAGTCCGCAAACCAGAGGTTTTCACGGGAAACATGGTTAATCACCAAGTCAGTCATCAGGTGAAAATTTTGGCTGATGCGCTCAATGTCTGCCCAGTCGCCCAGCATTGGGTCGACTTTTTTGTAGTCGATGACGGCAAAGCCATCGTCTGAACTATACGGAAAGTAAGGCAAAATGTGGATGCTGTTAATGCTGTCTTGCAAATGCAAGGTCAGAAATTCAAACAGGGTTTGCAGTGGTTTTTGTTCATTGTGCAGAATGGAGTCACCATAGGTAATCATAATGGCGTCTTGTTCGTTCCAATGTTCATCCTTATTGATTTGTGAAACGCCAAATTCCTGCAAGCGGTCAAGCAGTCTGTTCATTAAGTCATGTAGACGTTCATCGCCATACAGGAAGCTCAGCCGTGCTTCTACGTTTTGCGTAAACCAGTGTGGCAACTCATAGGCAGGCAAAGTGTCATTCATAATCATGCTCCTTTATTGTTTTTCTGGTTGAGTAACAGGACTTCGGCTTTACTGCCTAGATAAACATATAACGCCATACACAGCAGTAAAAAACCAGCGGCCAGGATAATCCATACGGCTTGAATGATATGTTCGCCGCTGTCTTTTAATGCTGATTTAAAAATCATTAGCAATGCTTCAATAGACACTGCAATAATAATGGCGGCAATAAACCGCGTTATTGTACGCCGCGTGGAGCTATGCCGCAGAATGTCTTTATACAGAAGAACCTCTTCTTCCAGGGTGGTTTTGCCCAGGTCAAAAATCGCTAGGGCCAGTGTTAAATAGATGACAACGCCAAAGGGCAGTATTTTATCTGCATGGGGATCGAATAAGGCTTGAAAAACGGTTAGGCTTTCCTTGCCGGCTAAAAATAACAATAGCAACGCCACCGCAAACAGGCCGCCAACAATGGATGAATAAACCGCCTTAAAATAGGGCTCAAAGTGTATGCGTTTACGGTCACCCGTTAAAAAAGACAGAGCGGCGGCTAAATCTATATCTAATACGATGTACCCAACTACTTTGCCATTGGGATCATGAATTTGAATGCAGGTTGATATACACAGATCGCGGCGCACACTCGAAAGATAAGGTTCTGTGACCACGACCTGGTCGGTGTCACGGGCTAATAGATAATAGGGCCGCTTACTGCGGTCAGCATTTTGTCCGATATTGGACGGGTATTTGTAATATCTGCCGGTAATATTGTTGCTGATTTGCAGACCTTTGTTATCCAGTAAATATAAAAGGCTGACAAACGGATAGTAATCGCACAGAGAATTCAGGGTGTCAGTTAATTCCAACTGATTTTGGTCAACCATTTTTGCTTCAGCAAAGCAGCCTAATATTGATGACATTAAATGATGAAGAGCATCTCTGTGCTCATCATATTGTTCAATGACATTGATGTGACTCATTCTGGACATAGTGAACTCAAGATAGTTTTATGAATAGATAAAGCAAAAAGCATTCCTGTGAAAAAAAATGCTTTAGTGCAGGAGTTTAGCGCAAATTAATACCCCAGGTTTTAGGGGGGAAGGTTTTTTACCTTGTTTTATAGCGCGCCAGGCGGCTGTCCGAGTATTGCGGCGGTTGCCTGAGTAAGGCACAAGAATTTATCTGTGTTTTATGGGGAAACAATATGCAAGCCCCGCTTGTTTTAGTGCACAAAATGATGCAGGCAGATCGTTTTTGGTGCATTTTCCCCAGGCGGCGTTGAGTGCTTTTCGGTAAAAATCAAACAAAACAGTAGCTTATGGAGTTGGCATGCATGATGCTTTATTCATGTTGTACGTTGCTAAGCGTACTACCTTTGTATGTTGTTGTTATTAAAGCATTGGCGCTTTTAACCTTTATCACTCCTCGGGTTAACTGCGCCTTTTTTTTGCGTGGAACTTTTGTATGAAAAAATCTGTTGTCGTTATAGGTTCTGGGCCGGTCGGAATACGGGCAATAGAAGAAATTTCAGCACTGGATCCTGAAGTCAAAATTTCGGTGTATGGGGATGAGCCATGTCAGCCCTATAATCGCGTACTCATTTCAAACTATCTGGCCGGACAGGCTGACTTTAAAGCCATCAGTCTGCAGCCGAACATTCATGAAAAAACCTTACTCAACACGCACTACGACTGTGCGGTTGTTGAAATTGACCCATTAAACAAAGTTGTCAAACGTGCAGATGGCGACAGTGAGTCTTATGATCAGTTGATTTTGGCAACCGGGTCGCATGCACATGTCCCCACCATAGAGAACGTTGATCTTGATGGCATCTTTACGTTAAGAAATGTCGCCGATGCGGATCAGTTACGTGCGCGACAAAGTCAAACTATTGTTGTGCTTGGCGGTGGGTTACTTGGTCTGGAAACTGCCAGAGCTTTGCAGGCACAGACGCAAGGCCGGGTCGTCGTTGTAGACCATTCACCCTCATTAATGAATCGGCAGTTGAATAAAGATGCCGGTGATATGCTGCTCACAAAAGTGCTTGAGCTGGGTATTGAAGTTGAGTTGGCCAACGGGGTAAAGGAAATCCTCGGTGATGAAACCTTACAGGGGGTTGTGTTAAGAGATGGGCGTAAGATTGAATGTGATACCTTGGTGTTTGCTGTAGGTATCAGACCCAATATTGAACTCGCAAAGCAGGCCGGAATCCATACGCGCCACGGCATTGTAGTCGATGAAAAAATGCAGACATCAGTCAAAGATGTGTATGCCGTTGGCGAATGTGCAGAATTCAATAATATTACTTATGGCATTGTCGCCCCGGGTTTTGAACAGGCCAGAGTGATGGCCGTTAACCTGTGTGGGGGAAAAAACAAATATCAGGGCTCGGTGTTGTCAACGCGTCTTAAAGTACTCAACTTCCCGGTATTCAGCATGGGGCGTGTGGGTGAAAATGAGGCAGGGCAGCCTGATGACCGCATTGTGTATGTTGACCCGGATCAGTCAATCTACCGATACATTGTGGTGTATCGAGGCCGCTTGATTGGCTGTATTGGCCTAGGGGAATGGACTGAATTAAGCCGAATCAGAACCGCGCTTGAAGAAAATAAACGTATCTGGCCATGGGAAGTCAATCGCTTTAAAAAAACCGGGTTAATCTGGGCCGATGCTGCGGCAGATTCCGTCGTCTATTGGCCGGATAATGCCATTGTTTGTAATTGTACGCAGGTATCGCGGGGGCAGCTAGGTCAGGCCGTATCGCAGGGCTGTAAAACTATCAGCGAACTGTCTGACAAAACCTCAGCGGGCACTACCTGTGGATCGTGCTCATCATTGCTGGCCGAATTATTGGGAGGTCAGGTTGAGCCCGTCAAAGCGTTTAAAACGTTGGCACTGTTTTCTGTTTTGGCGTTGTTGGCTGCAATATTAACCAGTTTTTTACCGGCGATTCCTTTCCAACACATGGCCACTGTTGACTGGTTTTATGATGAATTATGGCGAGATAATTTTATAAAACAAGTGAGTGGGTATAGCTTGTTAGGGTGTTCGGTGTTGGTCTTAACATTATCCTTGCGCAAGCGCGTTAAAAAAATTACGCAAGGTGATTTTTCTGGATGGCGCATTATGCATGTTTCGGTCGGTTTTTTGACTGTGCTGATTTTGATTGCGCACACTGGATTTCGTTTTGGTGAAAATCTGAATATGCTGTTAACCCTGACTTTTAGCGGACTTTTATTGATTGGTGCAATGGCTGGGGTGGTTATTTCATCGGAACATAAAATGAACCCGGGGCTAGCTAGAAAACTGCGGTCACAGATGGTTTGGGGGCATATATTGTTGTTCTGGCCACTGCCAGTACTTCTGGGCTTTCATATTTTGCAGACTTATTATTTCTAATCGCACCCATGAAAAAAGCGCTTCCCTGGATTTTATGGATTTTGACCTCGCTAATGATCGCGTATTATTTGGCGAGCACATTGCAGAGTGACGATAAAACCTTGTTTTTGCCTGGTCAAACCAGTGTGGGTCATTATCAGATCGAACTAAAATGCGATGCTTGTCATGGCGAGTCTTTTAGTGACGAGAAGGTGATGCAGAAAAACTGCACCTCGTGTCATGCCGAAGAGTTAAAAGCGATAAAAGATTCGCACCCCAAAACAAAATTTACCGATCCACGCAATGCTGATCGTGTCAAAGTGCTGGATGCACGTTATTGCGTCACATGTCATAGCGAACATAAGCCGGAAATTACGCATGAGATGGGCGTGACGATGCCAGAGGGCTTTTGCATAAAATGTCATGAAGAAGTGGCCGAAGACCGGCCAAGTCATGAAGGCATGGGATTTGAAACCTGTGCATCTGCTGGCTGCCATAACTATCATGATAACCGTGCGCTGTATGAAGACTTTCTGGTCAAACATGCCGGTGAAACGGTCATCAAATCACCCGCAAAAATGCCTGAAGTCAATGCCCATGATGCTTACTTCAAGCGACATAAAGATAAAGCGCCGTTGACTGTTGCCGATAGCGATGCGCCCAAAGATTTAGCCGTTGATAGCCGGGTTACACATGATTGGGCGGCGAGTAGTCATGCCCAGGCGGCAGTCAATTGCAGTGGATGCCATAAAGATAAGATTAAGCAGCAATGGATAGAAAAACCTGGGCCTGATCAGTGTAAAAGTTGTCATCAGTTGCAGGTCAAAGGGTTTGTGGAAGGTAAACATGGCATGCGCTTGAAGTCGGGCTTATCGCCCATGCAGCCAGGCATGTCAGATATGCCGTTTAACCCGATGCGTAGCGATCACCAAATAGGTTGTGTCAGCTGTCACCGCGATCATGAATTTAATACACAAAAAGCCGGGGTTGAGGCGTGTAGCAGTTGCCATATAGATGAGCACAGCAAGAATTATAAAAAATCACCGCACTACAAAGTTTGGTTGCGTGCCAAAAAAGGTGAGATAGATAAATCCGAAGGCGTAAGTTGTGCGACCTGCCATATGCCGGTCGTTGAGCAAACAGCAGGCTATGTAACGTCTATTGCGACGATGCACAACCAGAATATGAACTTACGTCCAAACGAGAAGATGATTCGAAGCGCCTGCTTAAATTGCCATAGCCTGGAATTTGCCATAGATGCGCTGGCAGACAAACAATTAATACGACAGAATTTTACTGGTAAACCTGCAGTACATATTGAAAGCATTGATATGGCTGTTAAACGGGTTAAATGATTTATCCACCACTCTACAGGAGAGTCTCATGAAGAAAGCACTACATATCTTAGGCGTATCAACTATTGCGATAAGCAGTATATTTACCACCGGTTTTTTATTCGACAAGGGTGAAAAAGCCGATGCGGGCATTTCACCGAAAAAAATGGCGGATGCACTGCACAGCGTGATGGAAGCAGATCGCACAGTTTATACAAAATACATTATTCAACGTCTGGCTAAAAAGGAAAAAGTGATTAAAGCCAGTGAACATTGGGAAGATGACAAGGCTTTGGTATTACCGGCACAGATGTTTCGCTATGGATCAGAGCTGGTGGCAGAAAAAGACCCTGGGTTTAGTTATTCATTGTTGTCTTTGTGGCCGGTGAATGCACAAAATAAACCTAAAACAGATATTGAAAAGAAAGGTCTGGAATTTATCGCAGCCAACCCTGGGCAGAATTATTATGGTGAAGAGTCTTTAGGCGAGCAAAAATATTTTACTGCAGTGTATCCGGATGTTGCTGTGGCAGAAGCCTGTATTTCTTGTCATAACGATCATAAAGACAGCCCGCGTACTGACTTCCAGTTAGGTGAAGTGATGGGTGGGGTGGTTATTCGTATTCCTGTTAACTAAAACCTGAAGCGGTGACTTTATTATGGAGGCTTGCCGGGAACAGCGATCTTAAGATCAACTTGTCGGACAGCCTCCTGGGTTTTTTTCACATGGACGTGTATGCAGTTTATCAAAAGCAAAAATCTGTTAAGCATTCGTCTTCGGCCTGTTGTACTCAATGAGGTCACGAATGCAACTAAAACTATATTGAGGAGAAAATAATGTCTGTTACGCAACAGCAAATCGAGCTGGTTCAAAGTTCATGGGACAAAGTGGTACCGATTCAGGAAACCGCTGCAGAACTTTTTTATGGCCAGTTATTTGAAATTGCCCCAGAAGTGAAGCCTTTGTTTAAAGGTGATATGAAATCTCAGGGCAGAAAATTAATGACCATGTTGAATACTGCAGTGAAATCGCTGAATGATTTGGATGCGATTGTACCGGCGGTACAAGATATGGGTAAAAGACACGTTGGTTACGGTGTTAAAGATGAACATTATGATGTCGTTGCTGCTGCACTGTTATGGACGTTAGGCAAAGGGCTCGGTGATGAGTTTACGGATGACGTGAAGGATGCCTGGGTTGCGGTGTACACACTGCTTGCCACCGTTATGAAGGATGCGGCGGCGCAAGCATAATATGCAGGACTCTCAAGATCACCGGGTTAAGGATAGTCCAATGGATGCGCTTGAAAATCGTTAAATTTTCGAGTATTCGTTTGTGGTCTTGAGCACCTCTGCAAAGCACATTTGCGTGACAGAGGCTTAAAATTTGCCTCATCTTGGTGCGTTCGTATACCATTCATTTTAAATCCGCCTCACAAAGCGGGTTCTAACCTTGTCTGTAACCAATAACCTAGCTTGTTAGCCATGTTTTTTCAGGCCAACGGACATGTTTTTACGCGTATAAACTCTTCTCAGTAAATAATCTAAATCACCTCCTCTTTATTCTGGCATACTAACTGCTGGTTGATAACAAACGTGTATGTGCGATGGATTAAAAAATGTCTAAAATTTGGGAGAATTATCAAACTGATGTTTCCTTTGATGAACTGATTTATTCAAATTGTCAGCCTCGGGCAGGCAGTCATAGTTTATGTCAGTATCTAAATATTCTAAGCCGCGAAAGTATTGAAAAACGTAAAAAGGATGCAGAGCTGGCGATACAGGAAATGGGTATCAGTTTTACCGTATATAGTGATGAAGGAAATATTGATCGAGCCTGGCCATTCGATATTATTCCGCGCATCATTGAAGCGCAGGAATGGCAATTTATAGAAAAAGGGCTTACACAACGCTTGCGTGCTTTGAATGCGTTTATCAGTGATGTTTATGATGAACAGGCCTTCATCAAAGACGGCAAAATTCCAGCAGATATTATCAATAGCTCAAAAAATTTTCGGTCACAATGTGTCGGTGTTAAACCGCAACATAATGTATGGGCCAATATTTGTGGCAGCGATTTGGTGCGCGATAAAGATGGCACTATGTTTGTGCTGGAGGATAATTTGCGGGTGCCTTCCGGGGTGTCTTATATGCTTGAAAACAGGGTGATTACCAAACGGGTTTTCCCGGAGTTGTTGGAAAACATCAATATTTTACCCATAGATGATTACCCGGCTCAATTACACGACATGTTGTGTTCTATTGCTCCTGATCCTGACGGCCCGGTTGAAATTGTGGTGTTAACCCCCGGGATTTATAATTCGGCCTATTTTGAGCATGCTTATCTTGCCCAACAAATGGGGGCTGAATTAGTGGAAGGCTCAGACCTGGTAGTGGATGATGAGTGTGTTTATATGCGCACCATTGAAGGCTTGAAAAAAGTGGATGTGATTTATCGTAGAATTGATGATGAATTTATTGATCCAGAGGTATTTAGAGAAGATTCTATTCTTGGGGTAAAAGGTTTGATGCGTGCCTGGCAGGCTGGTAATGTAGCATTAGCTAATGCACCCGGTGCTGGCGTGGCAGATGATAAGGTCGTCTATGCCTATGTACCAGAAATGATACGTTATTATTTAAACGAAGAGCCGGTTTTACCCAATGTGCCCACGTATTTATGTGCCGAGCCGGATCAGTTGGCCTATGTGTTAAAGAATTTGCACGAACTGGTGGTCAAGCCTGCGAATGAATCTGGAGGTTACGGAATGCTAGTCGGTCCACATGCGACAAAAAAGGAAGTGGATGAGTTTCGTAAAGTGGTCGAAGCAAACCCTAGAAATTATATTGGCCAGCCTACGTTAAGTATTTCTACGTCGCCAACCTTGTGCAGTAATAAACTAGAGCCGCGTCACGTTGATCTGCGTCCTTTTATTTTACAGGGTAAAGAAACCTTTGTGACGGCAGGTGGATTAACGCGAGTGGCGATGAAGAAAGGCTCACTGGTGGTCAATTCATCACAGGGAGGCGGCAGTAAGGATACCTGGATTATTGATATGGAGAGAGCATAATGTTATCCCGTTCTGCTGAACGCATTTATTGGTTGGCGCGTTATTTGGAACGCACAGAAAATATGGCTCGGCTTATCAGCGTTAATATGAATCTGCTTATGGATTTACCCAAAGGCGTGGAGATGAGTTGGGCGGAATTAATTCGCATCAATGGGTGTCAGGACGCCTTCTACAGTAAGTATAAAAGTAGCGGTGAACGCAATGTATCGAAATATTTGCTGATTGACCAGGATAATTCGTCATCTTTGTTTTCATCACTCAAGTTTGCGCGTGAAAATATCCGTACAACACGGGAGCTGTTGCCGGATGAAGCCTGGGAACAGGTGAATGAACTGTATATTTTTGCACGCGATAATCTTGACTTAGTATCAAACCGTAGTGGCCGCGTTGCCTTTTTAACAAAAATTATGGAAGGCTGTCAGCGCTTTACAGGTCTGCTGTCGGGATACATGAGCCATAATGACTCTTATTGCTTTATTCGCCTTGGTCGCAACATTGAGAGAGCTGACATGAGTAGCCGGATTCTGGAATTGGCAACACTGCTGTTATCAGATTCCAGGAGCAATGAGTTGCGCCAATACGAAAGTATTTTATGGATGAATATTCTGCAAACCCTCAATGCGTTGTTAATGTACCGCTTGCATGTAAAGAGCAGAGTGAAAGGCGATGACGTGTTGTCATACCTGTTGTGTGACAATAATTTACCGCGATCTGTGGCGTGTTGTATTGGTGATATTAAAGAGGCAATTGTTAAACTGCCCAATCATGCCGATCTGCCGGATCAGGTGGAAGAGCTAAAAACATATATCCAGGATTTGGATACACACAAAGCGACACAGAGTCAGTTGCGAAAAATTCTCGACAATCTACAAACTCGCTTTGCAGGATTGCATGGAGCCATTTCTGAAAACTGGTTTTTAAAGTTTGAAGAAGAGCAAAGCCAAACTCAACAATCTTAGGTTTCTACCGGGTTATGCGGGACGCCGCAGTAATTACAGTCATGCATAACCCGCAGCCTCTTAGGCGTTGTGAAATTTATAAAGCATACCAGTAGCCTCTTAGGATAAGGCTCCATCTTCACATATCTTGAAACAGGGGCATGATTTTAGGCCACTAATTCCCGCTCGATATAACGTTGCCGTTTTTTGTCGGTTATTTTATCCAGTTCAACCATGATTAAACTGTCAATACAGTTATTAAAATCCGGGTCAATGTTGAAATCAATAAAATGGCAGCCTTTGTCGGTACATAACTCAACGTATTGTTTATAAAGCGTGGGTACCTTAACGCCGAGTTTTTTTAGTTCACTGTTCAAAATTTTAAAGCTGCTTTTGTAATCAGCATTAAATTCCGTTTTTGCAAATTGCTGAGCCTGTTCAGAGACCACAAAGGGTTGACGAGCCGTGGCCAGGTTCAAGTCTGAGCCGAATTGTTGTTTGTAAAAACTGATGATGACTTCTTTGGCAAGTTGAGGATAGGCATTGCTCATGCTGACCGGGCCAAATAGATAGCGAATATCAGGCTGTTCACGCAAATAGGCACCAATGCCATACCATAGATAATCCAGGCTGCGTTGCCCCCAATAGCGGGGTTGGACAAAGCTGCGGCCCAGTTCAATGCTGTTAGGTAGGTATTTTTGGAATTCAGGGTTCAGGTCAAACAAAGTACTGGTATAAAATCCTTCAACCCCTTGAGACTGCATTATTTTATGGCCTTCACCAATACGATAGGAACCGACGATCTCAAGATCATTTTCGTCCCACAAGACCAGGTGGCTGTAGTACACATCATATTTGTCAAGGTCGTGACTTTGTCCAGTTCCTTCCTCTACTGTACGAAAGGTGAGTTCTCTGAGGCGGGCAATTTCTTGCATTACCGGGCAATCATCCTGGTAGTGGTATAAAAATATTTTTTTTCCGTCTTTGGTTTCGCCGAGTAATCTTGACTGGTAAAGAGCCTTTTTTAAGGCTTTGCTGTCTACGGGGTGGGCGACGGTTTCTATGGTGTCAAACAGTAATGGCTTATTTTTTTTGGCCAAGTTGTAAACATGTTTACGGAAACGCTGACTGAGATCCGTGTTTTTCTCGTCATTTTCCATAAATGCACTGGTTGGAACAGGATTGCCAACAATAAATTTAAGCTCTTGGTCTTGTTTGTTAAACATTTCCTCTACTAACAGCATGGTACCCATGGGTTTATAGAGCATAGACGCGGCATAAAACAGCGCAGAGTTTGTGGCTTTGATATAAATAGGCAGTACTGGGCTGGCTGTTTTTTTAGCCAATTTAATGAAGCCATTTTTCCACTCTCCATCACGAACCCCCTTTGATGAAATCCGTGAGACTTCACCGGCCGGGAAGAGTATGACGGCTTCTTCATTTTCCAGCGCATTGAGCATGGATTTGTATGCTTGTTTATGTGAGGATTTTTCAGACAGTACATCAACCGGTAGAAAGATGGAGCTGAGGGGTTCCATATATGATAAAACCCGGTTTGCCACAATTCTGACATCAGGACGTACAGAGCGTATAAGTTTAACCAATGCTAGCCCATCCAATGTGCCAATTGGGTGATTAGCGACGATAATCAAACGTCCTTCTGACGGGATGTTGCGGAATGAATCAGGGCTGACATGGTAGCTGAATTTAAAATAGCTGAGTAGCTTATCTAAGAATGCGACGCCGCGAAGATGCTGGTTTTTTTTGATGACTTTATTGAAGTCGTGTTCGTGTAACAGTTTTTTCAATAGTTTGATAACTAATTTGCTGTTTTTAGCTAATTTAAAATCTGGATAGGTTTCACGCAGAATCTTTTCAGCATCAATCATTGATTCTCTCTTATCTGGAATAAACAGTGAATGTAGCAAAACAAAATGTCAAAATTATGACGAAGACAGTTTTAGGATATTTGCCCGATGATATGGACAGCGCTCACTAACAAGAAGTCTGGGTAAGATAAAATCGTTTGCCAGGACATTGTCGGGTTATGGATGATTCTACTGCGACCCTGCAAAACCAGTTGGTTTTTCCGGTCTTTTTCGTTAAGTGACACCTCTATGTGCCTCAAAAGATAAAAAAAACCGCTCGATTTCCCGCTCGCCTCGTTACGAATCTCATAACCCGACAACCTCCTGGTATTGAGGTCATTATTGTTATGCCATGATTTAGCTTTTATTCCTGAATATCCAGTTCTTTAATTTTACGGGTCAGCGTATTTCGACCGTAACCGAGTATGTTTGCGGCCTCATGTCTTTTTCCATGGGTATATTTTAGTGCTGAACTGATCAATATCGATTCAACAGTGGGAATGGATGTTTTTGCAATATCTTGTTCGCCATTTGCCAGTTGAGATTCAACCCATTGACCGAAAGAAGCTTCCCAATTACCAGACATCGCGGCCGTTGGTTTGAGTTCAACGGGGGTTGAATTCAGTAATTCCGGCGGCAAATCTTCCATATGTACTTCTCGTCCTGAAGCCATAACCGTCAGCCAGCGACAAATATTTTCTAATTGCCTGACATTGCCAGGCCACTCCAGAGAGCACAAAAACTTTTCTGATTCGGGTCTTAATACCTTAATTTCGGTTTCAAGTTCAATAGCGCTTAGATGAAGAAAATGGCGCATCAGTAAGGCAATGTCTTCGCTTCTTTCCCGCAGGGGAGGGATGTGAATACGGATGACATTAAGACGGTGAAATAAATCTTCACGAAAGCGGCCTTCAGCGACCAGAGTCTCCAAATTTTGATGGGTAGCGGCGATGATCCTTACATCGACCTTAATCGGGGAATGTGCGCCAATTGGATAAAACTCATTATCTGCCAATACACGCAATAAGCGCGTTTGCAGTTCTGCAGGCATGTCTCCGATTTCATCAAGGAATAATGTGCCATTATTGGCTTGTTCAAAACGCCCGGAACGGCGATTTTGCGCGCCGGTAAATGCGCCTTTTTCGTGACCAAATAACTCGGATTCCATTAAATCTTTCGGAATGGCAGCCATATTCAGAGCAATGAAGGGTTCTTTGGCTCTAGGGCTATGGCGATGCAGGGCTTTCGCCACCAATTCTTTTCCTGTTCCTGACTCACCATTGATAAGCACTGTAATATGTGAGCGAGCCAGCCGTCCAATTGCGCGGAATACCTCTTGCATGGCTTGTGATTCGCCGATTATTTCCGGTGTTTCTTCAAGACTGTTGTCAACAGAAGCTTCAATGTCAGTGGATTTTTTACTATGCGCGCATGCACGTTGTACTATTTCGACGACATCATTTATATCAAACGGTTTGGGCAGATATTCATAAGCACCGCCATGAAAGGCAGACACTGCACTTTCTAAATCTGAATGTGCTGTCATCACAATAACAGGTAGGTCTGGGTATTGGGTTTGCACAATTTCCAATAGCTCCAGGCCATCCATCCCCGGCATGCGGATATCAGTGATGAGTACATCGGGTAAACCAGACTGTAATGCATCCAATAATTTTGTAGCATCTGCAAAACTGCGGGTATCGATGCTGGCTTTTTGTAATGCACGCTCTAATACCCAACGGATAGAATTGTCGTCATCAACAATCCAGGCTTTGTCAGGTATTTGCATAATGATCCTCCAAAGGTAGAAAAACTGAGAAAACGGTATTACCGGGTTCACTGTGGCATTCAATCAGTCCGTCATGCTGATTTATCAATGACTGAGCGATTGACAGGCCAAGTCCGGTGCCTTCTGCACGACCTGTGATCATAGGATAAAAAATAGTAGGCATAAGTTCGGGGCGAATTCCTGGTCCGTTATCGATTAAATCAATTTTGATGGTTAATTTATGAATTTTACGGCCAATCGTCATGTAGCGAACGATACGAGTGACAAGACAAATTTTTCCTTCTTCTTCAAATGCCTGAACTGCATTTCGCGCAATATTTAAAAAAGCCTGAATTAGTTGATCTTTATCGGCATATAAATCAGGAATGCTGGGGTCATAATTGGTTTCAATAATAACCTTATCGTTGCTTGCAACATTTACAAGGTACCTCACTCTTTCCAACACTTGATGGATATTTATCATTTGTTTTTGTGTCGGTTTATTAGGTCCTAGCATTTTGTCCATCAATCCCTGGAGCCGGTCAGATTCAGCAATGATGATCTGGGTGTATTCTTTTAGTTCCGGTTCAATCAATTCCTGTTCGAGTAACTGGGCTGCACCTCTTAAGCCACCTAAAGGGTTTTTTATTTCATGAGCCAAGCCTCTGACCAACATTCTGCTAGTATTTTGCTGAGCAAGCAGTTGTTCTTCTTTACTGATGCGGATTTGTCGGTCTACCTGTAATAACTCTACGATTATCCCCGTGACGCACCCTTTATCAATAATGGGTGTTGCGCTGAAATTAACTGTCAGCGTTTCATTTAGGCGATGTAATTGCAACTCACGATCCACGAGGGGGTCGTGCATTTCTATACAGTGCACTAAATTATTGAACAAAGGTTCGTTGTGCGCTTTAAATAATTTATTGGCAGAATTACCGATTAGATGTTTAACACTGTCAGCCAATAAGATCTCTCCAGCTGAATTAATATATTCCAGAATAAATTCATTATTAAATAGCAGAATGGCCACATTTTGGTGATCCAGGATTT
>SPJJ01039179.1_pt1 | contig 22170 bp, 17 predicted proteins | sample 3741741 | NCBI WGS metagenome assembly SPJJ01 (sample SAMN10925908, study PRJNA522277) | cold seep metagenome | isolation source: Elba SIP-enriched marine methane seep metagenome, extraction at timepoint T1 | place: Italy: coast of Elba, Mediterranean Sea | collected 2014-05 | reverse complement strand
GCCGGATTCTTCGCCCTCGGCAAAGTGCGAGCCAGCGACACACCGGTCGCGCTGTTGTGCACGTCGGGCTCGGCCGGCTGTCACTACTTCCCGGCCATCGTCGAGGCAAGCCACGCGTTCCTGCCACTGATCGCGATCACCGCGGACCGACCCCCGGAGCTGCACGGCTGCGCTGCGCCCCAGGCGATGAACCAAACCCGCCTGTTCGGCGACCACGTCCGAACCAGCATCGACCTGGGCACGCCCTGCCCAGGCGATGACGCGTCGCGGGCTGTGCAGCGCAAAGCCGTCCAGGCGGTAAGCATGTCCCTCGGGCCCACGCCCGGCCCGGTGCACATCAACGCACCAGCACGCAAACCACTGGAGCCGGTCGCCGGCGTGGACACGCCACCCAGTTACGGCGTACGCGCTCACCGCGCCCCTGGCATGGTGAGCGAAGACGGCATCAGCGCGCTGATCGCCGCCTGCGAACGCAGCCGGCGCGGCGTCATCGTCGCTGGCCCGGCACCGCTGAATCACCGCGGCCTGCGAGACGCCGTAGCCGCCTTGAGTCGTGCCACCGGGTATCCCGTGCTCGCCGAGGCCACCAGTCAGTTGCGCTTGACCGGCCGCGGCGATAGCTGCGACGGCTTCGCGCCCTTGCTGACCTCCGAGGCCTTCGCGTCGGCGCACGTCCCCGAGCTGATCATCCAGCTGGGCGCGCCGCCCGCGGGCTGGGAGCTGACCAAGTTCATCGCGCGCGACCCCCGGGTGCACCGCTACGTGCTTACGGCCCACGGCTGGCCGGACCCGACGAACACGGCGACCGCGCTGCTCATCGGCGATGTGGGCGACGCGGTCGAACGAGTCACCGCCGGCCTGGCCGACGCGCCCGCGGACACCTCATGGGCCGACGCGTTCAACACCGGCAGCGAGCTGGCGTGGCGATGTGTCGAGAGCGGCCTGGGCAGCAAACGGGACCAAGTCGGCGAGGATCAGGTGATAGCGGCAGTGGCCAGCAACCTCCCCGCGTCCACCCTGCTCGCCCTGGGCAACAGCTTGCCGGTGCGGACCATCGACTGGTTCTGCCCGGCGCGCGACGACATCGACGTCTGCCACCAGCGCGGGGTAAACGGCATCGATGGATTGATCGCCGGCGCCGCAGGTGCCGCGAGCGCGCGCACGAGCGCCACCGTGTTGGTACTCGGCGATGTCAGCTTTGCCCACGACGTGGGTGGCCTGGCAACGGCGCAACGACTCGACACACCGCTGGTGATCGTCGTCGTCGACAACGCCGGCGGTCGCATCTTCGATTTCCTTCCCGTCGCACAGGACGCCGAGCTAAGCCGCGAGTACGATCGCCACTGGCTGGCCGAGCAGAGCATCGACGTCGCCGCAGCCGCGGCCAGCTATGGTCACCGAGCCATCGCCGCCGACTCCGTCGACCAGGTGGCTGAAGCGGTTCGCGACGCGGTGACTCGCGCCGGATGCACGGTGATCCACGCCCGGGTCGAACCGACCAGCGCCAAGCGCAGCAAGCAGGCCATCGCCGAAGCGATCGACGCCGCGTGGACCGAGGTGAGCCGATGACCACCAGTACGGCGGCCATGACGATCCGACCCGGCTCAGCCCGTGCGTGGTTGCTCGCGTCACGCCCGGCCACCCTGACCGCGGCCATCGTTCCGGTAGCGGTGGGCACCGCCTGCGCCGTCGCCGCCGGCGGATTTCGCGCCGGCCCGGCCATCGCCGCGCTGATCGGCGCGATGCTGATCCAGATCGGCACCAACTTCGCCAACGACCTGTACGACTTCAAAAAGGGCGCAGACAACGAGGACCGCCAGGGCCCTACCCGGGCTGCCCTGGCCGGCTTGCTCAGCCCAGCCCAGCTGCAAGCCGGGATGATCGCCGTGTTCGGCGCCGCTGTAGTTACCGGCAGCTACCTGGTCTACATCGGCGGCTGGCCGATCGTGGCCATCGGCATCGCGTCCATCGCCTCCGGCATTGCCTACACCGGGGGCCCGTATCCGCTGGGTTATCACGGCCTCGGCGACGTGTTCGTGATGGTGTTTTTCGGCTTCGTCGCAGTATGCGGCACCACATTCGTCCAGCTCGGCCACGTGTCCACATTGTCGATCTACGCTGCGGTACCGGTGGGTTGCATCGCCACGGCGATTTTGGTGGTCAACAACCTGCGCGACCGCCATACCGACGCGCGCACCGGCAAACGCACCCTGGCCGTGCGCCTGGGCGCCACCGGGGTCCGCCTGGAGTACCTGGCGCTGATGCTGGCGTCCTACGCCGTCCCCGTGTGGCTTTTTGCCCGGGGCTTCAGCGCTTGGGTGTTGCTACCGGTTGCGACCGTGCCACTGGCGGTGTTACTGACCCGCACCGTGTGGACCTCTGAAAATGGCCCGACCCTGAACGCCGCGCTCAAGCGCACAGCCATGTTGTTGCTCGGTTTCGGCGTGTTGTTCACCATCGGCCTCTCCGTCGGTGTGGCATGACCACCGGGCTGTCAACAACGCGGCTGCCCCACGGTAGTGTCGCGGTGCGCCTCGAAACCGATGGCGCCTTCGGCATCGGCGAAGCATCGCCCCTGCCCGACTACTCCCCCGACACCATCGACGAGGCCCACGACGCCCTCGCCGGTCCGCAAACCCTGCCCGCGTTCGACGCCGACCGCGTCACCGACTGGCTGGACCAGCTCGGCCACCTGGCGTCGCCCGCCGCGCAGTTCGCCCTCGAAACCGCGGCCTTCGATCTGGCCGGTCGACTGCGCCAACAACCGGTGCGGGCGCTGCTCAGCTCGGCGGTGCCACCGGCGAGCATCGCGCTCAACGCCCTGGTCGCCACCGAGGCAGAGGCCGCCCGCGCGTTCGACCGCGGCATCCGCACCCTCAAGGTCAAACTCGGCCGTAACGAGTTTGCAGAAGAATACGCGTTCGTGCGCAAGCTGCGCGCTACGTACCCGGACGTTGCGATTCGCCTGGACGCCAATGGAGCCTGGCCGCTCGAGCGCGCCGCCGCCTATCTGGAGCAGCTCGCCGAGCTGACCATCGAGTACATCGAAGAGCCGGTAGCCAGCGCCGACATGCCCCGGCTGACCAGCCCGATCCGTCTGGCCGCAGACGAGAGCTTGTCGCGATTGTCCACGGACGCCCTGCTAGCCAACGACAGCATCGATATCTTCGTGCTCAAGCCGATGCTACAGGGAGGCTTGCGTCGCTGCCTGCGCCTGGCGGACGCGGCCCTCGCCGGCGGCGCCAACGTCGTGGTGAGCCACATGTTCGACGGGCCGATCGCGCGCGCCGCATGTGCCGAGCTGAGCCTCGCCCTGGCAACCAAGCTGGCATGTGGCCTCGACGCCCACGCCGCCTTGCCGCGCTGGCCCGCTCTCAACGTGCCGCAGCTGACGGACAACGCCATCGTGCCCACGGACACGGTCGGCCTCGGAGTAACCGGCGCTGAGGCGCTGTGGGCCTAGGCCGTTTACTTAGCCACGACGACCTCGCCGTTGATGTTGCCCGGCGCGCCGACGAGCTGAGGCGAGAGCCGGCATGGCTGATCGGAGAGCGCACTGATGACATCATCGCCCATGTGCTCGCGCGCATGCAGGCGGGCGCACCGACCGCGTTGGTAAACGAAAAGTCGAGCCAGGCGGAGCGCGAACTTTTGCGCTCGCGCATCGATCTCGGCCAACTGCCACCACGAGCGGCCATCGTGATCTTCACCAGCGGTTCGAGCGGCGAACCAAAGGGAGTCGTGCTTTCAGCCGAGGCCTTTGCCGCCAGCGCCGCCGCCCACACGGCCAACCTGGGCTGGCGCGACGACGACCGCTGGCTGTGCAACCTGTCGTTGGCCCACATCGCCGGGCTGTCCATCATCACCCGCAGCTACGCGGCGGGCCGGGACATCGTGGTCGCCGGCAGCATGAGTTTCGAGCCTGCGCAGCTGATCGCGATGGTCGACGACCACCGGGTGACATTGCTATCGCTGGTGCCCACCATGCTCAGCCGGGTGGTCGACGAGCTGCCGGACTGGCAATGCCCAGGCCATGTGCGCGCCGTACTGCTGGGCGGCGCCGCCGCTACGCCGGCGCTAGTCGAACGGGCCCGGGCCAGGGGCGTGCCGGTGCTGCCCACATACGGCATGACCGAAACCTGCTCGCAGATCTATACCGGCGGCAACATGCTGGCCGGGGTCGACGTGCGCACCACGAACGGGCGGCTGCAGGTACGCGGGCCCATGCTGGCCATGGGCTACATCGACCAGGACGGGTTTCGCCCGCTAACCGACGACGGCTGGTTCGATACCGGTGACCTGGGACGAGTCGACGACAACGGCCGGCTGCGCATCACAGGTCGCGCCGACGACTGCATCATCAGTGGCGGCGCCAACGTGTTTCCCGCCGAGGTCGAGCGTGTTGTTCAAGAGTGTGCCGACGTCGCCGCCGCGTGCGTATTCGGGGTCAGCGACGACACCTGGGGCCAGCTCGTGGCCGTTGCCATCGTACCGGCAAGCCACGACGACGACGCGGCACGGCGGGTCGCCGAGTTCATTCGCGCTCGCCTGGCGTCGTACAAGCAGCCGCGACGCATCGCCGTGGTCGACGAGCTGCCGCTGGGCGATACCGGCAAGGTCGACCGGCGCCGAGTTGCTCAGCTCGCGACCGCCAGGCTCGCCCCGCTAGAAACCTAAGGGCAGCGCCGGATACGTGGGCGGATGCTGCACCGGTTGGGTGACGGTTTCGCTATCGACGGTTCCGCCCATGGTCAACAGCAGGACGAAGACCACGAGCGCGAGCACCGTGAGCCCCACGGCCCACCAGGACACGTCGAACTCGAACGACCAGCCATACGCCTTGAGCTTGTCGCGCAGCGTCAACTCATCCACGCGGCAGCTCGCACAGTGCACCGTGCGGCGCGGGCGGTGGCGCACGCAGTAGCCGTGCTTGCATCGCGGGCATACGATCGCCCCCTCGTTGCGGCAGTATCGGCAACGGGTGACAACCTGCTCACCTTCCCGGGTCAGCCTGCGGATGTGGGCGAGCACTTCGGTCTCGCGCTCGGTCGATTGATAGCCGCGACGCTGGTGCCACGCCGTCGGCGCGTCATCGCCCGGCCGTTGCACGTCGACCGCCAGGCTGGCCAGTAGCTTCACCGCATCAACGCAGCGATCGGCCTCGTAGCCCGCGGACAAACACAACTCGACGGCCCGCTGGTCGGCGGCCCGCTCGAGCTCCGGCGCGTACACGTAGCGCATGAACTGGTTGAGCGCCGACTGGGGCGAGGACTCGCGATGACTGGGCACGTGTCCAAGCTCCTGGTGAGCGAGCTCATGAGCGATGACGAACGCCACCGCGCCAGCGGATGTGCAACGTGCCAACAATTGCCGGCTGACGTAGACGACGTTCCCGGGCGACGTCCACGCCACATGCTCGTCGAGCAGCGGCACCACGACGCGTAGCTGGTGCTCGTGGCCTTCTTGGAGGCGCTCGGCAACCTGCGTGGCCAGGTCGACCAGCGGTCCCTCGGTCTCAACACCGAAGGTCTGTTCGATATAGCGTTCTAGCGAGTCTTTGGGAGCCATGCCGGTTAACAAAGCAAGCCGTATTCCAGGACCACCGTCGCCAAGAATCAGTGGATTGCCACGCCGGGGCTCAGCAGTTGCTATGTTTTACAGCTGAAATTATCTACACCGATAAAAATAATCACAATTACACGCATTTGAAAACGTGTTAGGTATTACGCCATGAGTTTCCTCAAGGAGACGGTTCGGTCGATGCGCGCCTACCTACTGCTCGCCGGATTTCTGGGCGGGTTCGGTGACATCGTGTTGCTAGGCGAATCGAGCGACGATGGGGTCGTGGTCGCGTTCGCGGCGGTCGGCTTGGTGGTGTCCATCGCATTCATCTACTGCGGCCTGCGACTGCGCTCGCTGCTGGCCAACAACGCCAAGGTCGTGCGCTACACCCTGATCGCGGCTCTCGCCACCGGGGTGATCCTCGGCGGCGTGCTCGTGGCGACCGAAGTCGAGGAATCCGGGCCGTGGATCAATGTGGTCATCGCTGTGGCGATTCCCCTCTATCTGCTCGCCCAGGTCAAACGATTGGCCGCTGAAGTCCAGGGCAAATCAATCGCCGAGATCTTCGATTAGACAGATGTATTTCAGCGGCTTGCGGCGCGCCGACCACTAGGGCTACGATGACCGCGGCGGATGTCGAAGAGCTTTCTCACTGACGAAGCAAAGGAAGCACTGACCGGGGCGATTCGATCGATCGAGGCGCGCAGCTGCGCCGAGGTTGTGATCGCCGTTCGCGTACGCTCGGCTTCCTACCTCCACGCGGATCTGATCTCCGGCATCCTGGCCGCGCTGGCAACCCTGGCCTACACCCTGTGGAGCCCTCACGGGTTCTCCCTGGTGTCGATCTTTTTGGACCCGATCGTGGTCGGTATCCTGTTTGGCTTGCTGACGTCACGGCTGCCCTACACCCGGCGTTGGTTCACCCCCACCGGCACCCGCGAAGCCTGGGTTGCTCGGGCCGCTCGCGCCGCGTTCTATGAAAAGGGCGTGCGCGCCACCAGCCAGCGCATCGGCATTCTCGTCTACATCTCGCTGTTGGAGCGCCACTCCAGCGTCGTCATCGATAGTGGCGTGCAGCAAGCGGTCGATCCCGCAGAGTGGGAGCCGGCGGTCAAGGCCATCGATGCCGCAGTCGATCGCGGCCTCGACGGCGTCGAAGTCGCCCGCGTGATCGACAAACTGGGCGACATCCTCGAGCCGTGCCTACCGGTGTCCGACGACGACGTCAACGAGCTGCCGGACGAGGTCTGCGGCTAGTGAAGCGCACGACCAAATGGCTACTGGCCGGCGGCGCCCTGGCGACGTTTTCCCTGCTGTTCATGGAGCTGGCCGAGGCCCGGCCCGGCGGCGGTCAAAGCTACTCAGGCGGCGGCGGCCATGGCGGCGGTAGCAGTGGTGACGGCGGCGGCGGCGAGCTGCTGTACATCATCTTTCGCATCCTGCTCGAGCTGATCATTCATAAGCCGGCCATCGGCATCCCGGTGACGATCATCGTCATCGCCATCGCCATCGCCGTCTACGTCCACGCCAAGCACCAAAAGCGCGGCCTCACCGACTGGGACAGCGGACCACCCTCTATCTACAAAGGGCCTCCGCCCAAGCTCGAGAAGATCCGCAAGATCGACGACGAGTTCTCGACGGTGCTGTTCGAGGATTTTGTCTACAAGCTGTTCGCCCAGGCGCACCAGTCACGCGGTGTGGACGGCGGCCTGGACAAGCTGGCCCCGTACATCAGCGACAAAGCGCGCGGCACTCTGGCCCTGGTCGAGCCGACCGGCGTCCCGGTCGCGGGGGTAATCGTCGGCGCAATGAGACCCACCGGCGTCAACGTTCCTCACAAGAACCCGTTCCAGGCCGACGGCACCCCGAACTTCACCCACATCACCCTGCAGTTCGAGGCCTGCTTCACCGCCGGCCACCCGGGCAACGAACGCGGCTTCTTCGTGGTCGAGACGTGGACGCTGACCCGCGCCGCCGATGTGAAATCCAAACCGCCGGGCAAGGCGCAGGACTTCCCCTGCCCCAACTGTGGCGCGCCGTTCGAGCAGACCGCCGATCAGAAGTGCGAGTACTGCGGCGAAGTCGTGGACAACGGTCGCTTCGACTGGCTGGTCACGGCGATCAACCGCAGCCACACGGCGATGGGCGGCCCGCTGCTCACCGGAACCGTGCCCGAGCGCGGGACGGATCTGGACACGTACATGGACGCGGACGTCGGTCATGAGTGGGGCGTGTTGTCTTCCGAAGACACCGCGCTCAATCAGGACGCGATCCAGGCGCGCATCTTCCTCATCTTCGAGCAGCTCAACAAAGCCTGGCAGGAGCTCGACCTCAGCGCAGCACGGCCCTACGTATCCGACGGCATGTTCGACTACCTGCAGTACTGGGTCACCGCGTACAAGCAACAGGGACTGCGCAACAAGGTAGACGAGGCCAAGATCACCCAGTGGACCGTATGCAAGGTCAAGCGCGACAAGTACTACGACGCGATGACCTGCCGGGTGTGGGCAACGGGCAAGGACTACACCATCGAGGACGCCTCGGGCAAAGTCGTCGGTGGCAGCAAACGCAACTGGCGGCCGTATACCGAGTACTGGACGCTGATCCGCAACGCCGGTACCCGCGGCGAGCCCAGCGGCAAAAAAGAATGCCCGAAGTGCGGCGCCGACATGAAAATCAACATGGCCGGCTCGTGCGAGTACTGCGGTGCCCACCTGACCAGCGGCGAGTTCGATTTCGTGCTCAGCAAGATCGAGCAAGACGACTCGTACCGCGGCTAGGCTTGGGCAAATCTCGCCCACCGGCGAGCTGAGATCGCCGGTCGTTTGAGCTGAGTCGGCGCACCGGAAAAAACTCATCCGGTTGCGTCAACGAGGGCGATGCGGTCACGCGAATCCCGGGTAGAATTCGTGACGACCATGGGTTTCCGGAACGACGCAGACGCCATCCTCGCCCGCGCCGAAGCGCTCGAACGCGAGAACAAACTGCTGCGCCAGAAGATCGCGGAACGGGAAGACCTGGACGACGTCGAGGCCGAGAACAAACAGCTCCACGACGAGCTGGAGAAGCTAAAAGCCAAGGCAGACGACAAGAAAGCCGCCGAGCAACGCAAAAAAGCCAAGGCCAAGGCCAAGGCCGCCAAGCGCACGGCCAAAAAGCTCAAACGAGACAACCGCAAGCTCAAGCAAACCCTGGGCGAAGGAGCGAGTGCGGTGCTGACCATCGGCGCCATCATGTTCGCCATCGCGCTTCTGCTGGCGCTGGTGATCAAGTGCAACAAGGCGGCGAGCAAGCGTGTAGTGCTCGGCAAGCAACAAGTCAGGTACTCGTTGATCACGAAGCACACCTCGGGTCCAGCGATCGCCAGCGTGTTGTACACCCAACAGCGTTCGAAGCGCCGCGGTCGCACCCGGTGGTCGATGCCCGGCATCGTGCGCCTCACCACCATCGACCTGACCACCGGCAAACGCGGCAACACGATCACCCTGTACGAGGCGACCAAGCGCAAATCGGCCAGCGAGTATGTTCTATTTGCGCCAGCGGGCAACCTGTCGTGGGCCAAGCACCCGGTCGAAGGCCTGCAACTGGTCGACATCCTGACCCCCCATGTGGTGCTGACGAGCGCGGAGATCAAAGCCAAGGTCAAGGGCCTGGGCAGCTACCGAGTCACCGGCGCTCACGGTCGCGTCGCCGTGCTGCTGTTGGAGTCCGGCGAATACAAAAAGGTCGACATGGCAGAGGTCGTGGGCGACCCGCCACCAGCGCCGCCGGATCCGATCAAGCGCCGGCGTTGCCGCACCCAGAAGTACGAGGGCTACTCGTGCCGGGCCAAGCGCTGCATCACCATGCCCAAGCTGAACAACAGCACCGCGCGGCGGTTGGACTACGGCCCCGTCACCACCGGCCCCGACGCCGTGGATGAGGCCAACCCGGCCAAGCCGTCTGCGCTGATCCGTCCCCACTTCGTGTGGGACAAAACCCGCAGCGGCTGCGTGTTCGAGACCGACGCGGGCGTGGTCATCAGCCACGCAACCAGCGCGTTCGGCCGCAGCAAGAAACAAGTGTCCCTGGTCAATCGCCGCGGCGTCATCGAATGGACCCAGCCCATCCACATCGCCACCTACCGCTCCCGCGGCGGCTTCGAGCACGAGGGCGCCATCTACATCTTCGGCGAAGGCAGCGACAAGAGTGGCGTCTACTACCGCGTCACCAACCGCGCCATGACCCAGCGCAAGCTGCTAGACCGCTAGCCGCGGCGGCGGCGGCGGGCGGCGATCTCGGGGGCTTCGGTGACCGTGGTTGCCAGAACTTTGGCGCTGGTCTTGAGCAGGCTGGCCAGCTTGCGCCGATACGACAGGTTCGCCGGGCCAACGTCGGGGAAGCCACTTTCGTCGCCGACGCGGGTCTCCCAGTTTGCGAACAACCGGCCCCAGTCGCTGTCCATGCAGTCGTCCATGTTGGCTTTGCTGTGGCGGGCGTACCAATAGAAGTCGTGATAGATGACGCTGGCGATGTAGGACCACGGCGCTAGCCAGGTCTTGAGGGACCATTCGATCGGCCCTTTGAGCGGGCCCCAATAGATCTTGTGCTGCATTTCGCTGGCGAAGGTCATCTCCTTGAACGGACCGACGAAGTCCCACTTTTCGCCCATCACGCTCTCGTCGCCGACGATTTCGATGTCGCGCACGTCGCCGCAACCAAGGCCCAAGTCGTGGGCCAGGCGGATGTACTTGCAATCCTCGAGGGGGTTGAAGCCCATGAGCTTGGCGGCCACCGCGTCGATGGCGACCTGATCCGAGGACGCGAGGATCACGTTCTTGACGTGGGGAATCATGCAGCGCGGACCGGGGCCGTCACCGGCGAAGGTACCGTCCATGACCGCGAACACACCGGGGTGGATCTTCTTCTGAATCATCAACAGATCGACCAGCGTTTCGTGGATCACCGGGTGGGTCCAGTGCCGGTGCTCGTTGAGCAGGCCGCCAAACGCGTTCTTCATCGCGCCGGTGGTCGTGGTGAACACGTGAGTCTTCACCGTGGGCAGGTGGATGATGTTCTCACCGATGAACCGACGCGGAATCGAGAAGCCTTTGGGGTAGACCTCGTTGAGACACAAAAAATCTTTGGTCAAATCGCCAACGGCGTCGCGCACGTCCATCCACTCTTCGCCCTCGTACAAGTGGATATTGCGCAGACCGTAATCGTCGGTGACGTTGACTTGCTTGTTTTCGCGTTCGCCCAGGTGCGAATCGATGACCACGGTGCGGTTGTGGCAACCGTGGATCAGGTCCTTTTTGTAGCCATCGGCGAGCATGCCGTTGATGACGCCGTCGAGCTGCCACGGCGTGGTCGAGCTGGCCGGGAAGAAGTAGTGCCAGCTGATGTTGATCTTCAGCGCGGTGTCCGCGCTCGGGTCGATCACGTCCTGGTACCCGGCGAGATTGAGCAACTCGTGGTAGTCGCGCCGTACGGTGGCCGGGGTGGTACGCAGAATGGCTACTTTGGACATCAGGGGACAGTACCTCATGGCGACTGCGGACGGGGGTAAACCCCGCCCCTACCTAGTCGTTCTGCGGGCGGGGGTAAACCCTGCCCCTACCTAGTCGTTGTGCCAGGCCGAGTTGGGCTCACCGGGCCCCTGGTCATCGCCATTTTTCCCCGCGGATGCCGCGGCCGGGTACCTGGCCTCAGAAATCGAATGACAGCTGGGGGCCGGGCTCGCTGGCCTCGGCTTCGCTCCGCGTGTCGCTGACGATTTCGTTGGCGTTGACCGGCTCGTCTTTGGGCGCAGGCGCAGCGGCGGAGCAGATCATGCCGAAGTGATTCAGTCTCGGGCCGTAGTCCAGCCACATGTGCTCGCAGGGCTGCTGGGCGCGGGGATCGGCCGCATAGACTCGCAGCGGGGACGCGCCGTAGCCGTACAACACCACCCAGTGCTCCAGATCCGTCAGGTACGAGATAATCAGCTTGCCGCGGTCGATCTCCGTGGCAAGCCGGCCGAAGCCGACGTCGTAGCGCACGTTGACCCGAACGCCCAGATCGCGCAGCTCGCGCACGATGGCGTTCTGGCGGGTTCCGTCCCGGCCCGTTCCGAGTCGTTGAAATAATTCATGGCCCGGAACCGTTCCGCCGAAATAGTGCATGACCATCATGGTGGCGGCGAACCCACAAGTGTAGGTCCGAGTTTGGCGGTATCCCGGGATTGTGAGCGTCCGCACGTGGGGATCCCCCGGCCGTGTGAACGGCTTGAATCGAGGAGTGTGATGCGGTTTCAGCCGGAACGCCATAACCCTTCAGTAACCATACCGGGTGGGCCGGACATCCGCATGTTTTTGACCGGCGCGTCCCCAGCTGTAGTGGTAGTCTGCCCCGCCATGAAGCGGTTCCTGTCCACTGTCGCGATCTCGCTGCTCGCCATCGCGTGCAGCCAGTCCGGCAACTCCAAGGCCAGCGCACCGCCGGGCGATCTGGCTCAGCCGGAACTGAAGCCGGCTCCCGCCAACCTGGCCAAGGCAGCACCAAGTACTACGTCGACCAAGCCCGCGCCGAGTCGCGTCGCGACCAGGTCCCGGCAGCCGCGGCGCAAGAAGGTATCCCTGGCGCGAGTGGGCCTCGACGCCAGCGCTCTCGATCGCTCGGCCGATGCGTGCACCGACTTTTACCGGTTCGCGTGTGGCGGCTGGCTGAGCAAACACAAGATTCCCAAACACAAGGCGCGCTGGGGACGACTCGATGAGCTGCGCCAACACACCCAGCGCCGCCTGCGCACGATCCTCGAGACCGCCGCCAAGACACCGCCGGCGGCATCCGCGCTCATGGCCAAGATCGGCCGGTTCTATCGTTCGTGCACCAACACGTCCGAGGTCGACCGCGCCGGCACCGCGGGCATCAAGCCGCTGGTCGACGTCATCAACAAAGCGACCGGCAAGGCGTCACTGACCAAGGCTATCGCCGCCCTTCATCGGCGCGGTGTGTGGGCCGTATTCGCGTTGGCCGCCGCCCCCGACTTCAAACGACCGTCGCGCAACATCCTGTATCTCGATCAGGCGGGGCTCGGCCTGCCCGACCGCGACTACTACCTGCCGGGCAAGACCAAGTACGACGCCGTGCGCGCGACCTATCGCAGCCACATCGAGAAGATGTTCAGCCTGCTCGGCATGAACAAAGGCACCGCACGCCGGGCGGCCCGCGACGCGATTAGTGTCGAGTCCAGGTTGGCCGTGGTCACCAAGACTCGGGTCGAACGCCGCAACCTGGCGGGGCTGTACAACCGAGTCGACCGCGCCGGGCTACGCAAGCTGGTCAAGAACCTGGATTGGAAGCGTTACTTCGCCGGCTTGAAGCACCCGGACATCGACCACATCAGCGTCACCGCGCCGCGATTCTTCGAACGGCTGAACAAGCTGTTGACCACGGTACCCAAGCGGGCCTGGCGCAACTACCTCAAGTGGCAACTGCTGCATCACACCTCGGCAACGCTGCCCCGCGGTTTCGGCAAACAAGCGTTTCGCATGATCAAGACCCTGCGCGGCACCAAGGCCCAGCCGAAGCGCTGGCAACGCTGCGTGGCCGCGACCAACCGAGCCATGCCCGACGCGGTTGCTCAGACCTTCGTCGCCAAGCACTTCAGCGCGGCAAGCCGACGCCACGCCCTCGGCCTGGTCAAGGCGATCGGTGCCGCCTTCGATCGCTCCCTGGACGAAGTGTCGTGGATGCACGACACCACCAAGGCCGCGGCCAAGAAGAAACGCGGCCAGATGCGCTACCAAATCGGCTACCCGGGCAAGTGGCGAACCTCCCCGGCCGCCGTCACCGACAACTTTGCCGCCAACACCCTGGCCGCACGAGCCGTGCACATTCAACGCGAGCTCGACCGGGTCGGCAAAGCCGTAGACCGGAAGCGCTGGACCATGGCACCGACCACCGTCAACGCGTCGTACAACCCGCTGCACAACCGCATGACCTTCCCAGCCGGCATCCTACAGGCGCCCTACTTTTCGCGAAAACACACCACCCCGGTCAACCTCGGGGCCATGGGGATGATCGTCGGTCACGAGCTGACCCACGGCTTCGACGACTCCGGCGCACGCTTCGACGGCAGCGGCAAACTCGCCAACTGGTGGCACAAATCCGACGCGCGCAAGTTCGTGCGCAAGGCCCGTTGCGTGGTCAAACAGTTCAACCGCTACAAGCCTGTGCGCGGCGAGCGCATCAATGGCCGGCTCACCCTCGGCGAAAACATCGCGGACCTGGGCGGCATCAAGTTGGCGTTCAAGGCCTACCGCAAGCTGGCCAAGAAGGCGCCAACGACCTACACGGCTGGCGGCTTCACCGAAGACCAGCAGTTCTTCTTGGCCGTCGCCCAGTCATGGTGCTCCAAGACGCGCAAAGCCGAGCTGCGCCGGCGCCTGCTGGTCGACCCCCACGCGCCCCGGCGATTCCGGGTCAACGGCGCGCTGTCGAACGTTCCCGAGTTTGCGAAGGCGTTCCAGTGCAAACCGGGCTCGAAGATGCGCCGCAAGAAGATTTGCCGAATTTGGTAGCGTAGCCGAAGCGGTAGTTGCCGCGTTTCTGGGAGAAACGCTCGTCCAGGTGGAGTTGCCACGCCGCCTCGCGAACGCAGCTGCGCAACGCAGCGCCGGCACCGGTGACTCGCACGCCGACGATTTCGCGTCCGGTGGTCTCGATACTGACCCCGACGCTGGCGTGGCGATGGCTCGAGTGCAAAAGATCGCAGCCGGCGATGCGGTCTTGAAGATGCTCGCGCAAGATCCCCGCCCACCGCGGCGGCGCCTTGCGAGTCACCCGGCGCAGGTAGCCGCGACCGATCCTGCCCACGCTGGGCCCGCCGCAGCGACTGCTGAAGCTGTACGAACGGGACATGGAGTGGCCGGTCATCGCCTGGAACGATGTCTTGCGCATGCGCGACTCCCAGGCCAGTAACGAGGTCTTCGGCGACACCACCCGGCCGGTTCGGGCGAGCGCCGCGACGCTCTTCTTCGGCAGCGAGGTGTGAGCATCGTGACCGAACACGAGGCGCGGCAATGCCCGGCTCACCCGGTCGCTCGGCCGCAGAGTCATGTCGACCGCGCTGCCCCAAATCTTGCCGGTGACGCGCAAGCTGCCCACGGCGCGCTTGCTCACGAACATACCGCGGAACCCGCGACCGCTGGCATAACGCCCGGGGCTTGCCAGGTCCGGCGTCCCCGGCAGGCCGTGCACCTGAAACTGGTCCAGGTGATCCGGCCGGACCAGCGACAACATTTGTTCGGCGATGACCGTCGAGCTTCCGCCGGTGCCGGACATGCTGGCGACGATGCCCCCGGTAGCGCCGGCGATCGGCGCCAGGTCATGCTTGTCGTCGCGCTCCCAGCTGAATGTGCCGGCCGACAACGACAGGTCGACGTAGTGCACCAACGCACGGCTACCTACGGTCGCCTGGCCGACCAGCTTGGCCGCGAAGCCACTGCGAAACCGGCTGTCCGTGAACGCGATCACCCGGTGGGGACCGCGCTGTCCGTCCAACAAGCGCGTAGCCAGCGCCATGCCGCGATCCAGGTTGGAACCATTGCCGGGCCTGAGCCGCGCGTCGCCAATCGTGGCAAGGGCCGCCAGGGCTTTGTTGGCCGGGACGAAGCCACCAAACAGCCGACTGGCGAATCTGCGATAGAGCACCACCTCGTAGGCGGCGTCGCGCAGATGGCCGATGTAGCCGCGAATCAACGACAGTTGGGCCCGGATGTTCGCCAGACCGACGCTGCGCGACGCATCGACGACGAACACTACCCGGGCGCGCCTGGGTTTCGCCAGCAGCCGGCGCGCGATGTCGATGTCATAGCTGACGAGGTGACTGTTGGCCGCGACACGGTAGCTGCCCATGCGCCCGCTCACGGCACGCTTGCGCCGATGCTTGAACGCGATGTAGCGCACGTTGTCGGCGGACGTGTTGGTGCCCATGGTCGAGCACACGTGGTCCAGGCTGGTGCGTCCGAGGCGCTTTTGCAGCTGCGCCGACGACAACACCGTACCGCCGCCGCGCACCCGCAGGCTCGGGGCCCGGCTCTTGGTAGCGCCGCCGGTATAGTCGGCGATCAGATGTCCGTCGCTATAACAAGCTGGCGCGACCAACTCGTACTCGACGACCACAGTGGACCGACCACCGACGGGAAACACCTTCAGCTCGAGCTCCCCCGGACTGTTCCACGACAACAGCGCCGGTCCACGCCGGCGCGCCGGCCCCGAGGAGGTCAGGGTGTCGTACAACTTGCGTGCGGGCTTTCGCCCCAACAGGGTGCCTCGGTACCAACGCCCGGCCATGCGCACGCGCAGCTTGGTCGCGACCGCAGCGGTGGGCAATTGAATGGTCGCTTCGAGCTCGTCCGCGTTCTTGGCAGCGTTGTAAAAGCTGCGCTGCACTTTGTAGACGACCTGGCGCTGGCGCAGAGACACGTCGACCACATGGCCGCGCTCGCTGACCTTGCCCAGGTACGAGCCAGAGACTTCATCGGCCCACGCATCAGCGGCAGGCAGACACACCAGGGCCAGTAGGCCAGCCCATGTTCCGAGCTTCCCGATCACCATCACGAGTTCTGACAGCGCGCGGCCGCTCAGGTTCCCGGCAATTTACATCGTCGCCGCGACCACGGTCTTGCCGCGGCGCTTGTAGTGATACAGCGGCAGCTTTCGCGCCACGTTGAAGTAGCAATCCTTCGCCGGGCGCGGCGTCGATTTCAGATGATCGGCGAGGTTGAGAATCGCGCGCTCGACCAGCGGGGTGCTCTCGTTGCGATGGGGATAGTGCTGCAAGTACGTGGTGTAGCGGGTGAGGTGCTGCAGAAAGAACGCGCGGCGTTCGGCGTTACTCAGTGTGCCCGGAATCACCATCGGTAGCCCCGGCCGCGCAGCGAGTAAGTGAATCAATTGGGCCCCCCAGCGCTCTTCGACGCGTTTTGGAAAGCGCAATGCGATCAGCGCGGTGTCGATCTTCTCGCAGTAGTAGGCGTCGGCGCCGCCGAGGTACCTGCGCTGCAAATCGCCGAGGGGGCGCGATAGCACCGTGAACTCTCGAATGTTGTCGAGGAACGGATGCAGGACCAGAAACACGTCGTAGGTGCGCCGAAGTTTTGCCATAGCGGAATTTTCCAACGCATGGATCGTGCCGATGTCGCGAGCTGTGACCGTCCAGACAAAAGTAAGCAACGGTGTTGTGGCGTTCGCCCAAATTCAGGGCATTGCGCCGTTGCCTCACGATGCACTCATGGGCCCGGTCGGGGGTTGCGAGCGACACTGGGTGGGCGTACTCCCCCCATATCGTTGAAGGTTTTCCTGGGTGGGCTGAATACCCGGACCTACACGGAGAACAAACGCAGAACGCCGACGACGGCCAGCGAAGCTCCGGCGACGGCGGCGAGCCAACGCTGGCTGGGTAGCGACGGCATCGCCGCGTCATCGACCACGCGTGGCCGCGCGAGCACCACCCCGGCGAGCACCGACAGCACCAGGCACACGCTGATCACCGGCATGAACGGGAACGTCTTGTGCTTTCGTTTGAGGCTGCGGCGAACCTTGGCGAGCTCGGCTTTGCTCGGCGCTGTGCCGCGCTTGCGTTTGACCAGCACGCGATAACGACGCACGCCGTAGTCGACTTTGCGTTGGCTCACCGACTTGAACGTCGCCTTGTAGCTCTTGTTCGGTGTGAGCGCCTGCTCTCCAAAGGCGAGAGCCGCGAGAGCGGCACCGGCTGTGACCACAGCGCCAATCACGATCAGCAGTTGCGCACGCGTGCCATGACGGCCGAGCAAACCGCGCAACACCCCCGCCATGTGGCGTGCGAGCACAAAACCGAGAACGCACATGATCGACGCCAGAGCGCAGGCGACGAACACGCGATTGCCACCCAACTCACGGTAGAGAATCCACGGGTCGCCGTAGCCGTGAAACGTTCCTCCGGCCAGGTAGTGCAGGCTGTGCACCAGGTGACCGACGCCGAAACCGAGAACGCCCATGTGCGCGATCGAGCCGCGCCGCAGCTTGCGAGCCCACAACAAGCACACGATGCCGAGCACGATCTCCAGCACCAGACCACCGAGCGCGACGAACAACCCCTCGCCCAGCGAAAACGGCTCCGCGCGACTGTAGCCGACGTAGCCGCCGCCGAACCAGAACAGGTGGTAACCGGTGATGTCGCTACCGACCAGCGCCGCGGTCGCCGCGTGGCCGACGAACTCGTGGATCACCAAGCCCAGACGGGTGGTGACCATGCCGATGAGGAAGGCCAACAGGCTCAACCGGCCATAATCGCGAATCGCCTTCGACACTTGGTGGAGTATACGGGGTTTGGGGTAGTCTCTCGGGGCCGATGGCCGAGACCTACGGAACCCTGCCCAGCCAGCAGCACAAGTACGCGGACCTGCCCGAGCTCAGCGAGGCCCAGCTGCACCAGCGCCGCGAGCTGGTGTTCCTGTTGCTCGCGGGCATCTTCCTGGGCACCCTGGCCATGCTCAACATCATCGGCGTCACCAGGTTTTTGGACCTGTCGTTCACCGTCCCGCTGGTCGACTGGAAGGTGCCGATGCCCGTCGCGGTCGGGGTACTGCCCTACCCGATTACGTTCCTGTGCACCGACTTCATCTGCGAGCTGTACGGCAAGCGCCGCGCAAATGCCATGGTGTTGGTCGGACTCGTGCTCAACGGCTGGGTGATCTTCATCCTGTGGTTGGGCGGCGCGCTGCCGGGAATCGAGAACCCGACGCACCCGGGCGCCTACAGCCACTTGCAACGCGCCGCATTCGGCGCGGTCACCGCGTCGATGATCGCCTACATCATCGCACAGCTCGTCGACGTCCACGTGTTCCACTTCTGGAAGCGCCTGACCAAAGGCAAACACCTGTGGCTGCGCAACAACGGATCGACCATGGTCAGCCAACTGGTCGATACCGTTGCCGTCATATTGATCACTCACTACTGGGCCGGGCTGCTACCGATTCATGACAAAGCCTCGGTGGCCAGCCAGTTGATGACATTCATCACCGCCGGCTACGTATTTAAGTTGGTGATGGCGGCGATCGATACGCTGCCGTTCTATATCGGCGTCAAGCATATTGGTCGTTATCTGCGCCTACCTCCGCCGGGCACCAGCAGCGAGTGATGCCACTTCCAACCTCGTCGCCGGATCGGTATTATGACTAGGAATGTGGTTTCATCGAGTGGCATGTGGGTTGTCCGCCGCTGGTGTAGTTGCGATGTTCGCGACGCCGTCTGAGGCGGCCGCGGAGACCAAGTACAAGGTTCGCATCACCAGCAGTCCGAGCGGGGCAACCGTCTACATCAACAGCCGTGAGAGCAAAGCGGTCGGCACGACCCCGCTCAACTATCGCCTGCCCTCCGGCAACCACACGGTCATCCTCGAGCTCGACGACCACGAGCAGCTGGTCGACTCGATCTACGTCAAACGCAAACGCTGGAGCAAACAGAGCTTCAAGCTGAAGCTCAAGGAAATCGAGTACGGCTTCGTCGACGTGCGCGCGGTCAACAAGGGTGCCCGTGGCGCGAACATCCTGATCGATGGCAAGAAGTCGGGCATCGTCCCCCGCACGATCAAGATGTCTCCGGGGGCGCACCAGGTCGAAGTCGTCAAGAAGGGCTACGCCCGGTTCGAAAAATGGATGGAGATCGAGGCCAGCGCCAAAACGCGGCTGGCGGTCAAACTCAGCCGCAACGACGGCTCCGTGGACGAAGACCCAGACCCAAAAGTCGAAGACAAGCCCAAAACCAAGCCCGGCGTCAGCAAATCGGCGCCGGTGCCCGCCGGAGCGACCATGCTCCACGCCACCGCCGGAGTCGAAGTCGGCTGGAGAAAGCTGCGCTACCGCAACGCACAGACCACGAACCTTCGACCATTCGATGCGGACAACGTCGGCATGCTCAATGTGCAGGCCAGCTTGTATCCGCTCGTGCGCGGCAGCAACGAACACATGCGCCAGCTCGCGTTCATTGGTGAGCTGGCCATCGCGGCGCCACTGGAGACGAGCACGCTCAATGGCACCGAGTCGATCGAAACCACCTGGCTCGAGATCGATGTCGGCTTGCGCTACGGCATCCCGCTAGGTGGCGCGGTATCCTTTGCGGTCGACGTCGCCTACGGCGCGACCCAGTTCGGCTTCACCAACGCAGGCGCGCTCATGGACGCCGTCCCGGAAGTGGACTACCGCTACATGCGCTTGTCCGGGCAACTCGTCTACGAAAAGGATGCGCTGCGCGCCAGCATTGGCGGCGCCTGGTTGCCGGTGCTATCGACCGGACTGCTCGCCGACCGGTTCTCCGGAGTCGCGTCGGCAGGATTGAAGGTACGCGCGGGTACGTCGTACGCGATCACCAGGAATCTGGCCGCTGACGCTTCCGCGTTCTATCGCCGATACGCCCACAACTTCTCGTACGACTCGGGCGCCATGTTCCAGGCCGACGGCGCCGACGATCATTTTTTCGGGTTAACTCTGGGACTTACGCTACGCGCCTTCTAGGCGAGTGAAAACTCCCAAAGCGCTTGAATGTCTGCGCGCCCCGGCTGTCTAATGTGATGGCGCGCAAAGCACGTGCGCCCAACATTCAAGGGGGAGTTGTGGATCGAGCGACGAAATTGCTGGGGATCGCGTTCATCGCGGTTGGCTTTCTAATGGCCGAAGGTACGTTCAACACCGCCGACGCGGCGCGATGCCAGGCGGGCTGGAAAAAGTACCGGGCTCGCAACGGCAGCCAATGGTGCTGCCCGCCGGGTACCAAGGGCTACCTAAAAGGGCGTCGCAAGGTCACCTGCAAGACTCGCGGCGGTGCCATACGCACGTCCTGTCCATGGGGCTACCGCCAGTACCGCGCCAAGAGCGGTCGCGGCTTCTGCTGTCCGCCCAACACCATCGGCTACAACAAGGGTTACAACCAGGTCCAGTGCAAGCGGGGCAACCCGAACGACAAGTGCCGACCTGGCCACGGCATGTTCCGAGCCAAGAGCGGCAAGAACTTCTGCTGCCCACCCGGAACCAAAGGCTTCCACAACGGCTGGAACCGAATCACCTGCAAACCCGGGGGCAGCAGCATTGGACGCAGCACGTCGTGCCGGCCAGGTGAGAAAGCCTTCATCGCGCGCAGTGGACGCAAGATGTGTTGCCCGCGTGGAACCAGGGGCTACTACAACGGCTACAACAACATCACCTGCAAGCAGGTGTCGCGACGCGTGCGTTCGCGTTCGTGCAAAGCCGGTTGGGGTGGTTTCAAAGCCAAGAGCGGTCGCATCATGTGCTGCCCGCCGGGAACCTCCGGTTACTACAACGGCTTCAACAACATCACCTGCAAGAACTCGGCGTCGACCAAGCGCTTCTGCAAACCTCGCTGGGGTATGTACCTGGCGCGCAGCGGCAAGAAGTGGTGCTGTCCTCCTGGTAAGCGCGGATACCTCAAGGGCTACACGGGTATCAGCTGCCGGCGTTAGCGTTCGTCCACATCCGACTGTTTAGTCACTGTTAGCCGCGGCGCGACTCTGCCTGGACCATCCATAGTAGGGTCGCGCCGTTATGCGTCGACGCGACTTTCTAAAATCAACCGCAGCCACTGGCTCGGCGTTGGTGCTCACCGCATGTGGTGCGGGCAGCAAGACCACCAACGGCGGCAAGACCACGGCAAAGCCTAGCTTCTCCAACCCCAACTACCGCTCGTGGGCAGACCACGCGCTCAACGCGGCCAAAGCGGCCGGCGCGAGCTATGCCGACATTCGCATAGCTGCGTATCGCCGGCAGAACATCGGCACCCGCGAGCAAAGGGTCCGCTACACCTCCGACTCGGAAGACCGCGGCTTTGGCATACGCGTCATCGCCAACGGCACCTGGGGGTTCGCCGCCAGCTCGGTGATCAGCAAAGACGAAATCGTCAAGGTGGCCCAACGCGCAGTCGCATTGGCCAAAGCCAACTCGAAGCTGCAGCGTGAGCCGGTCAAGTTGGCGCCGGTCAAAGCGGCGTACCAGACCGTGTGGAACACGCCGATCCGCAAAGACCCGTTCGAGGTTTCGCTCAAGGACAAGATCGACAAGCTACTCGCGATCAACGCGGCGGCCTTGAAGGTCAAAGGCGTTTCGTTCTGCAGCTCCAGCATGGCGTTCGTGAGGGAACATAAGTTCTTCGCGTCGACCGAAGGCAGCTACATCGAGCAAACGCTGCACCGATGTAATCCTTCGTTCCGTGTGACATCAGTTGATAGGAAACGGGGCAGTTTTCAGACGCGAAACTCTTTGTCCGACCCACAGGGCAAGGGGTATGAGTACATCGAGGACTACCCGTGGCTCGAAGACGCGAGACAGGCGGGCGAGGACGCGGTCGCCAAACACACGGCCGAGTCGATCGCTCCGGGCAAGCTGGACTTGATCATCCATCCCAGCAATCTGTGGCTGACGATCCACGAGTCCATCGGTCACCCAACCGAGCTCGACCGCGCCATGGGCATGGAAGCCAATTACGCCGGCACCAGTTTTCTCACCCTCGACAAGTGGAAGAAACTCAAGCTGGCCTCGGACATCGTCAACTTCAACGGCGAGAAGACCCACCCGGGCAGCCTGGCCACCTGTG
>SPJJ01008723.1_pt1 | contig 22365 bp, 15 predicted proteins | sample 3741741 | NCBI WGS metagenome assembly SPJJ01 (sample SAMN10925908, study PRJNA522277) | cold seep metagenome | isolation source: Elba SIP-enriched marine methane seep metagenome, extraction at timepoint T1 | place: Italy: coast of Elba, Mediterranean Sea | collected 2014-05 | reverse complement strand
TGCTCTTCCGATCTCCGTCTTCGCCCGGGTCGTAGCACGAGTGGGTGATCGCGTAATCGACGCCCAGCGTGGTCCCGTGCTCGATGATCTCGGCCTTGGTCCATTCGATCAGCGGGGCGTGAATGGTGATGTGTTCGCCTTCGACGCCGACGCGGGTGGCCACGTTGGCCAGCTTCTCGAACGCGTCGACGAACGCGGGCCGGCAATCGGGGTAGCCGCTCGCGTCGAGCACGTTGACGCCGACGAAGATGTCCCGGGCACCGATGGTTTCGGCCCAGGCCAGGGCCAGGGACAGCAGCACGGTGTTTCTGGCCGGCACGTAGGTGACGGGTACATCGCCCTCCGCGCCGATCTCGGCCATCGGCCGATCCTTGGGCACGTCGATGCTGTCGTCTGTCAGGGCGCTGACCGCCAGGGCCCGCAGGTCCAGATCCAGGGTGCGGTGCTCGGCGCCGAACTGGGCGGCGACCCGGCGCGACGCTTCGAGCTCGACGTCGTGGAGCTGGCCGTAGCGCACGGTGAGGGCGTAGCAACGGAACCCGCGATCGGCGGCGATCGCCAGCGCGGTGGAGGAATCCAAACCTCCCGAGAGAAGCACGACTGCCTTGGCCTGTTCGTCTGACACGCGATACCTTTGATCATCGACGGCCGGTCAGCAACCTGGTGGCGCCTCGGCGTCGCCATCACCTTGAGCGCATTGGTCTGCTGGGCGTTCTGGCAGCGCTGTTCGCTGTTGTTCGCCGATCCGTACCCGGTCGGCATAGACGGTTACTACTACGCCATTCAGCTGCGCGAGCTGGTGGCCAGTGGCCAGCTGTACTACGTGAGCTCGCCGGTGGCGTTCTGGTTGATGGCCCCGTTCGCAGTGTTCACCGATCCGATCGTCGGCGCCAAGCTGGGCGCGGCTGCTGGCGGCGCGTTGCTCGCCGTACCCGTATACTTTTTGGGCCGCAGGCTCAGCGGTGACCGCGCCATCGGTTTGTTGGCCGCAACCCTGGCCGTCGCATCGGCCCAGTCCCTGTACTTGAGTCTGGAGTTCGTCAAGAACGGCATCGGCCTGACCATGGTGGCGACGTTCTTGTGCACGCTGTTGTGGATGGTCGACCGGCCGACGCCGCGTCGAGTCGTCGCGGTCGTCGCGGTGTTGTTGGCCACCGCATTTACTCACAAGATGGCCGGAGCGCTGGCGGTGATGTGGGGCGTGCCCGTGTTGTACGTGCGCGCGTCGGCCAAACAGCGCATCGCTCTGGGCGGCGCCGTCGCCGCTGTCACCGGTGTGGCGGTGTTGCTCTACGGTGGTGATGTGTTTCGTGGCAGCGCCGCGTTTGGCTTGCCCGCCCTGCACGTGGACGGCGCCAAGCCGCTGCGATTTGGCTACGAGACGGTGATCGCGGCGGTGCTTGCCGTCGTCGCCGCTGGGTTGATGATCGCTCGTCCGCCGGAAGAGGGCCGCGGCACCGCCGGCCGCTCGTTCATCATAGGCCCCATCGCGTTCACCCTGTTCGTGGCGATTCCATGGCTCGACATCGCGAATCCCCAGGGACTTGCGTTCCGCCTGCGCATCGTCACGTTCTTGCCCATGGCGCTGTTGGCCGCGTGGCTTGCAGGCCGTGCGACGTCGCGGCTCGCGCCCTATGTGCGTAGCGCCTTCGTCGTCGGTTTCGCCGTCGGCTGGGTGATGTCGCGGCCGGTGGCCGAAGTGCGCGAAGGCGTGGTGCGTGCTCACCCGGCCATGGAGCTGGCGACCATGGCGGTGGCCGGTCGCGTGCCCGAAGACGCTGTGATCATCGTGCCCTCCCGCCAGACCATGTTCATGGTCACCTGGACCACCCGCCACCACGCCCGCCTGCGCCCGGGCAATGTGCCCGAACAGCGGCGGTGGCGCTTGGTGACCTACGCGCTGATCCGATCCAGCAAACCGCTGCGTCAGGCGATTCGTCGCGCGCGCATTCGCGCCCCCGAGCACATCGCGCCTCCCCAGGGCTTGCATCCGGGCGGACCCGATGGCCTGGTGCTCATGCCCGAGCGAACCTGGCAGTGGGTGCTCGGCCGATTGCCCGAAGCCGAGCGCCGTCGCTTCGACCCGTGGTCGACGTATTAGGGGCGCGCGCGGCCCGTGCTACGCTTTCGGCGGGGCCTTGGAGACCACGCAGCCGGACAAGTTGCAGAGCGTCGTGCGTAGTCTGCGCGAGTACGACTGGCGCGCCCTCGTGCCTCCGCGTTGGGCGTGGCTGCGCTTACTGGCCTCGCCGACCAGCTACATTCTGATCATCACCCTGGTGATGGTCGTGTGGGCCAAAGGAACGACCCTGCGCGATCTCGAGGGCGTCGGCTTCTGGCCCTTGTTGTTGGTATGGGCCATGGCCAGCGACGTGCTCGTGCACTTCGTGTTCGCCGCCATGTTTGCCGTCGGCGAGGCCCGCTCGCCCTACGTATTGTTCGCGACCGTCCCACTCACGTTGCTCATCGCGTTCTTCGCCGTGTCCAATGCGGTGTACCTGGGCATCACCGGTGAGCAACTAACCTGGGAAGCGATCACCCTCGGGGTCGATCGGTTCGCGGATCTCAAGAGCATCCTGGCCGAACAGATGCGCAACCGCGGCTGGTTCAACACGTTCATCCACGGGGCGCTGGCAACCGGGATTCCCTTGGGCATCCGCCATTTGCTGATCAAGTACAAGGGCCGGGTCGAGCCGGTACAGCGCAGTCGCGAGCGCGCGTTGTGTGCCGCATGGGTGGTGGTCATCGCCAGTGCGTTCTGGCTAGTCGCGCCCAGCGCCGATTCGTTGGCGGTTGCGCGGCTGCGACACAACGCCACCATGGATACGTATTGGTCGTGGTTGTTCGACGAGGACCCGGTGAAGAAGACCGCCGGCGACGTCGAGTTCGACGGCTTCGAGCCGCCGTACATGGTGAGCTTGCGAGCGGTCAAACAGCTGGCCTCGCGCTCGGACAAGCCGAACGTCGTGGTCATCGTGCTCGAGTCGGCGCGTTACGACCACACCTCGTTGGCGGGTGCCGGCGCCAAGGCCAAGACGCCTCATCTGGCCGCTCTGGCCGCCCGCGGCAGCGTGGTGCGCACGACCCGAGCGGTGTTGCCCCACACCACCAAGTCGCTGTTCTCGATCCTGTGCGGCCGCATGCCGCTGATGCAAAAGACCATCGTCGAAATCTCCGAAGCCACGGTGATTCAGTGCTTGCCCGACATCGCCAACCGCGGCGGTTACTCCACGGCGTTCTTTCAGAGCGCGTTGGGCGTGTTCGAGTTTCGGCCGCGCCTGGTGGACAAGTTGGGCTTCCGCCACTTCGAGGCCTGGGAGGACATCAAGGGCGAGACCCTGGGCTATCTGGCGTCCGACGACGTCAGCATGGCGGCACCGTTCGGCCGCTGGTTGGACGATCACCTGCTGCGCAAACCCAAGGCGCCGTTCTTCACCACGCTGCTGACCAGCGCGGCCCATCATCCGTATCGCTTGCCCAAGCATCTGGCCGAGCTCGCGGACAAGACCGGAGCCGCCACCAGCAGCGCCGCCGATAAGTACGCGCGGCTGGTTGAAGGTTCCGACATCCTGGTGGGCAACGTCGTCGAAGCCCTGCGCAGCCGCAACCTGATCGACAACACGATCATCGTGGTCGCCGGTGATCACGGCGAGGGCTTTGGCGCCAAAGGCGTGCGCCAACACGACAACAACTTCTACGAAGAAGGCCTGCGGGTGCCTCTGGTGTTCGCGGGGCCTGGTGTTCCTGTGGGTGACATCAACGGCAACGCGAGCCTGGTGGATGTGGCGCCATCGCTCCTGCACCTGCTGAATGTACCGATCGCGGACAAAGCCAAACCGGACATCGACGGCCTGAACCTATTCGACCCCATCGACGTGGCGCGCCTGGACACCACGCCGCGCTACTTCAGCTGTTTTTACGAGCAGCGCTGCCGAGGTTTCGTGCTCGGCCAGCGCAAGGTGGTCTACATTCCACAACGCGATACCGCCCGCTACTTCGATCTGGCAGCGGATCCGGACGAGCGCGATGCCAAGAGCCTGCCCGATGATCTGGCCGGCCGCCTCGACGCCATGCACCGGGCGCTGAATGCGCATCTAACCCGCAGCTGGCCGCTCAAGCTCGGGCCGATCAAGCCGTTGGAACGCTGGCAGTGCCTGCCGGGCAAAGTGTGCACGCATCCGGAGGCGCCCAAGAGCGGGTTCTTCGAGCCGCCCGGCGACTAGGCCGTGGCTATCTGCTGGGCACCTCGCCGCGTACCGCTTCGCTCGGTCGGTCACGTACAGTAGTACGCTCCCATCCCTCGCTGCAGGGGGGCGCGCCGATCTGCCTCAGCAGCTAGCCACGGCACCATTGCCGGTGACGACGGTCTGGGGGCGAAACCTGGTGTCTGCTGGGCAACTTCGTTCTATGCTGCCGTCGATGCGGTTTGTGGTCGGCGTGGCGGGGGTGTTGGTGGTGGGGGCGTGCGCGTCACATCCTCCGCCGAGCGAAGCGCCGAAGCCCGCGGTCGAGACCGCGTCGGTGCCGGAGCGACGGCCGACGCCGGTTGCGAACAAGCGGCCGGTTGCCCAACCGCCGGTCGCCAGTTGTGATGACCTGGGCAAACAAGTCGTGCGCAGGCTCGACCGGGCCGAGTTCTTCGTCGCCCGCGCGGTGATCGCCGACATGAACAAGCGCACGTGTGGCCGAGCCGGAGCTCTGCAGGCGCGTTTGGTCCGGGAGCTTCGCGCGCATGTCACCGCCAAGCCGAGCTTCGCCGATCGCAAACGCCTGTTCGGCCAGCGCCATTACCGTTGCGGCCTTCGCACGTTGGCCGTTGAATGCGGCAGGCGCTTGGAAGCTGCATGCCGGCCGATCGTGCGCGACGCCGCACTCACGGCGACGTCGGTGGTGGTTCACCGGCTTGCCTGGCACGCTGCCAGGTCGACCGGTGATGGTGCCGACTATTGGGTGGCCGGCCAGCGCTGTGCGGCCAAATTGTTTCCCACTCGGTCCATCGACCGCACCCTCGAGATGGTGGCTCGGCTGGCCCGGATGGGGCGCTTCGAGCACGTCGACACCTGTGTCGCTCGCTGCCGGGTTCCGCGCAATACCCGGTTCCACCTGCGCCTCGTTAGCGGTGGCAAGCTGCGCCTGGCTTACATCGTCAAGGTCAACAAGTTCCTGTTGGGGACGATCAATCAGGTGGGCTCGTTGGGCCAGCTAACCGACATCTTCGCGCGCATCGATCAACAGCGACACCACATCAACAAACTCGATCGCAGTTTGTCCGCCGCCGGGCGCCGTGAAAGCGCCAACCTCGATCGCATGCTGCTGGTGATTCGCCGGGTCGTGCGGCGATTGTTGCCGCCTGTGCTGGATGCGCGCCTGGACGAGCTGCGACGCGTCGGCGGCGCCAAACAGGTCGATGGCGCACGCAGCATCATGCGCCGCTACGGCCACTACCTGACTACGCCGGTGCGCAAACGCTACAACGCCAAGTTCGGCGCCGCGATTCGCGCCTGGTTGCGCAAGTCGCGCAAGCCCTAGTAGCGACGACTACAGTCCGTCGCCGAAGTAGTCGTCGATCAGGTTACACAGCTGATTACCGGGGCAGCACACGTCGAGGCTGCCGGCGATCTGGTCGGTGTGAAAGCACGTATACGAGCCGCGATTCGGGTAGTAGTACGCCCAGAAGAAACACATCTCGTCGTTGACGCCCTCGCCGAAACCGACGCGACGGCTGCTGCCGTTGAACCACTCGCAGGTGAAGTTGAAGCCGCCCCCGTCGGGAACGGTGAAACCCGGCTCGAAGTACACGGTCTCGGGTTCGTCCCAATCGAAGTTGGGGAGGTCGTACACGGCGGTGCCCGACATGTCTCGACCAGGTGCGGTCTCCACGTAGACGTTGGTGCCCCACTGATGCTCGTGTCCGGTGATGCCGAAGAAGTTGACGCCGTACAGCTCCGGGGGCAGCTCGAGGAACGTGGGTCCCAGCGTGCCGGCCGAGTTGGGCGCGATCGAGATATCCGGGTTGCCGATGAACACCAGCCCGGCCGCGTGTTCGAAGTCGGCTTCGGCGATGGGGATGAACGTGGACGTGACTTCGACTTCCATGGGGCTGTCGGTCGCGTTGACGTAGTGCAGCTCGAGGCGGATGAACGTGTTCTCCTTGAACGCGAACGCGACGCCGTCCGGAAGTTGCAGGGTCTCTTCGGCCTTCTGGGTGATCACCAGAGGCAGACCTTTTTCTTCGCTGATCAGGTTCTCCACCGAGTCGCAGGCGAATGGCTCGAGTCGCTCCTCGGTCTCGATCGCTTCGTACACGATCAAGTGATGGCTCACGTTGCCGAGCACATTGTGGATGCGGTTGATCTTGGCAGGCACGTCATTGCCCAAGCGCATGACGATGCATTCCACGTCCTCGACCCCAGGCGGAATCGTCTTTGGCCCCCACTTGACCACGTACTGATCGGCGGGCGGCGTGACGCTCGCATCTGGATCCCCGGGCAGGGGTTCTTCACTTTTACTGCCGCACGCGGCCGTAACTAGTAGACAACAAAAGAAAAATGAAACAGATTTCATAGCGCTCCCCAGCAGCTGAGCCAGTGTAGCCCGATGGAATCACTGAAAAAAAGCATGATCAGCATCATGCATCATATTTCATATGCGACCCGTAGGCTTCGCCACCCCCGAATCGTTACTAGGTGTAGGCGAACGGGTACTTGCAATCTGCGCGGAATCGCACAAGATCCCGCGCTATGGGCACCACGTTACGACTCTCGTTCGCAGCCGTTGTTTTCAGTCTCGTCGCATGCACACCGAGCGTTCCCAAGTACGCCATCAAGTACGCGGAGAAGCGCGCCGTCATCGGCAACGGGCTTCGTCTCGTCGTCATCCCTGACAAGAGCACCCCGCTCGTGCAGGTCGACGTTCGTTACGAGGTCGGGTCCAACGAAGACCCGGAAGGCAAAGCCGGACTGGCTCACCTGGTCGAGCACATGATGTTCCAGCATCGGTTCCTCGGTCCCAACAAGCCGGCGACCTTCGAGATCCTCCCCCAGATCGCGACGTTCTTCAACGCGTACACCAACTGGGACACGACCCACTACTTCTTGCAGGCTCCGAAGAGTGGTGTCGATGGTCTGCTTCGCCTCGAAGCCGCGCGCATGAATGCGGGTTGCAAGACCATCCCCATGGCTCAGTTCGAGCGTGAGCGCGAGGTCGTTCGCAACGAGATCCGCCAGCGGCTGGGAACGCCCGAGGGTCAGGTTCCGCAGCTGTGGCTGTCGGCGGTCTACCCCAAGAAGCACCCCTACGAGCAGCTCATCGGCGGCAACGACAAACAGCTGTCCAACATCACGTTCAAAGACGTGTGCGACTTCATGGCCAAGTACTACGTGCCGTCCCGCGCCACCGTCATCGTCACCGGCAACGTGGACGTGGACAAGATCGGCAAGAAGGTCAAGTTCATGTTCGGCGGTATCAAGGCGCGCAAGGCAGCCCCCCGCGTCGCCGTCACACCGATCAAGACCAAGTATCGTCGCCTCGAGTACGAGCTGGACGTACCGCGCAGCAGCGTTAGCGTCATTTGGCCGCTGCCCAACCGCTACGGTCCCGACGGTCCCGCCCTGGGCGCCATGGTCGGCCGTATGCAGGGAATCGTCAGCACCATGGGTTCTCGCTATGGCTTCGCCGCCAGCGTTCAGCCCGCCGTGCTCGGTGGCGCCATCGCCCCGGTGTACGTGTTGTCCGTCGAGTTGTACAAGCACAAAGATGTCGGTCAGGCCCTGGAGTTCATCTGGAAAGCCGCCCGTATGGCCCACCGTGGCATGGAGAGCGGCGACATCGATTTCGAGGCCAAGAACGTCTACAAGGCCCAGTTCATCACCGGCCTCGAGCCGATCAGCGCCCGCGCCAATCTGGTTGCCGACCTGATTCAGTTCCGCAAAGAGTCCAAGTTCCTCAGCAGCAAGGAGTACATCATCGAGGAGCTCAAGCGCATCGAGAAGCTCGACGCCGGGCGCTTCAGCTCGTTCATCAAGCGTACGCTCAAGAAGAGCAACGCGACGGTCGTGGTGGTCAAAGCCAAGAAGGGCGCCAAGAAGGGCGACGCTCGCTCGGGCCTCAAGTACAAGGCGACGCTTCACGACAAGCCCCGCGAGCCCATCGTCGATCCCAAAGAGGCTCATCGCCCGCTGACCGCGCCGTCCACCGATTCGGCCCTGGTCAACGCCACCCGCTACAAGCTGGGTAACGGCATGCGCGTCGTGTTGCTGCCGTTCTCGTCGATGCCCATCGTCACCGCCAACCTGATGTTCGACGTCGGCTCTGCTCATGAGCCGGCCAGCAAAGCGGGTCTCGCGCGGGCCGCCGCGGGCTTCCTCAATCCGCCTCCGGGCTCCAACGTCGGCAAGCTGGGCCTGGGCGTGCGCGGTCGCGCCGATGCCGACCACACCACGTTCTCGAGCCGTGGCCTGCAGATCTACATGCCGCAAATGATCAAGATGATGGAGCGCCACATCAAAGCCGGCGTGTATCGCCAGGCTCAATTCGAGCGCTGGTACAAGAGCGCCAAGGACTCGGAGAAACTGCCCGCAACCCTGCAGCGCCGCACCTTCGGCACCGAGCTGGGCAAAGCCGTCTACGGCATCAGCCATCGCTACGCCAAGCCTTCGCCGAACGCAAAGACCATCAAGCGTTTGGGCCGCGACGTGGTCAACGCTTGGCGCAAGAAGCACTTCAGCGCCAAGAACGCCACGCTCATTCTGGCTGGTAGCTTTGACGTCAAGCGTGCCAAGAACGCCATCTCGTCGTCCTTCGGCGATTGGGGCGGCGGCCACAAGGACAAGGCCGTCACCGAGCCCGCCATCGCTCGTACCTCCGCGGCGTACATCGGTGTCGTCGGTCAGGAGTTGCCGCAGATGCAGGTCGCCATCGCGTACCCGTCGGCGAAAGGCATCGACGGCCAGCAGGCGGCGCGTCTGGTTCTGCAGGGCATGCTGAACCTGCGCATGGCCAAGATTCGCTCGGAGCTGGGCTCGACCTACGGCGCGTACGCCCGTCGAACTACCCGGGTCGGCCCATCCTTCTACGTCATGGCATCGGGTGTCGATGTTCAGCGCGCCGGCGAGTCCCTGGCCAAGATGCGGTCGGAGATCGAAGAGCTCCGCAAGGGCAATGGTTTCGACCTGGACTTCGCTCGCAGCCGCCGCATCGTGCTCGGCCGCCTCATGGGCCAGTCCACCGAGTCCTACGCGTTGGCCGGCCGCCTGGCCCAGATCGCCGCCTACAACCAGGCGTCGAACTACTACGAGACCCTGGTCAAGCGCGTCGCCGCTGTGACCCCGGCCCAGGTCAAGGCGTTGATCGCCAGCGAGCTCAAGTCCACGAGTGAAGTCGTGGTCTGCCTGGCCGACAAAGCCAACCTCACCAAGGCGTTCGACGAGGCCAAGATCACCACGGTCAAGTACGTCGAGCCGACCAAAGATCAGAACAAGTAGTCAGCACGAGGGCGCCCGCCGGCCCTCGTGAATCGTCGGCTAGCGGAAGCGCTGCCGAGCGCGTTTGCCCAGAGCGTCGCGAGTCGCGATGCACTCGGTGATGCGCTGGCGTGCGCGTGACCGCGCTCTGCGATAGCGACGTCCGGCCTCGCCTGGTAGCTTCGTGGTGGGGGCGAACAGCTTGTCGAACCTGGCGAGCTCCGCCGGCGCACACGCTTTGCCAAAGCTGATGGGCAAGAACGCCTGCAGGGCGCTGAACATGCGCTTGCGTACCAGGTGCATCGACAAACTCGCGTCCGCATAGGTGCGTTGCCTCGTGGTTCGACGGGTGAACAGTTTGTCGAGCACGTCGATCAACGGCAGGCTGCGGATCTGGTTGCGGGTGATCATTCTGACCACGCGCTTGGTCAGGGTCGGTTGGCCGAAAGAACCCAGAGCGTCCGCGATGGCGCGGCGCTCATCGGGCCGCCTGGTCTGGGCCAAGCGCTTCTCCAGGTAGTCGAACAAAGGCCGTCCCGAGGCGGTGGCCGCGATGCGCAGGGCCAAGGCAACCCGCGGGTCGATGCCCGAGTTGCTGGCCTTCCAGCGCTGCGCGCGCTGTTTGGTTCGGCGCAGGAGCCACGGGTCGCGCCCGAACATGGCGGCGAAGCCGAGTAGCTCGCCGCGAACCGCCTCGTCGTCGTAACTCTCGCCCGCTCTGACGTTGCGACCGATGCGGCGCACGTGGGTCGACAATAATTGTCGAACCAGCACGGCGAAGCGCCGGCGTTGGCGCGGGCTGTCGAGCATTTCGGCCAGCAGCCGCAGGCTGTCCAATACGGCTCGCAGCGTGTGTTGATTGCGCGATTGACTGAGCCCGCGCAGCCCTGCGATCGCCGTGTTGACATCGATTCGGTTGGCGCGCAGCAGCGCCGTCAGGTTCAACGCTACATCGGCCCGTTCACGCTGACTCACGCCCTTGGCTCGGTGCAGGGCACGTAGCCAGCGACCCGGCAGCTCATAGTGGTAGTAGCCGTCGCCGCCGGCGTTGGGCATCACCCATGCGGGGCAGGACTTGACTGGAATCCGCACGCTGGCGGTTGGCCTGTCCACACGCACGCAGGTGGTGGCGGACGTTTGGCCGCGACCGTAGCGCAGACACACGGGCAGGTCCCAGGCGGTGTTGCGGCGCGGCTTGTGGGCGGTCGTGGCATAGGGGCGCTGGCGAAGATCGACGCGTAACGAACCGGCGCGGCAGCTCGGTTTGACGCTGACCAGAGGAATTCCCGGGCGGGTGACCAGGCTGGCGAGTTGCTTGGCGGGGATGGCCGCGCCGAACTTGGCGAAGGTGGCGTACAGATGGTTGGCCGAGACCACCTTGTGGGCGTACTTGCGCACGTAGACCCGAAGCATGTTGCGAAACCGTTCGGCTCCGATGCGGGCTTCGAACATGGTGACCAGGGCGCCGGCCTTCTTGTAGGTGAGCTCGTCGAAGTTCGCGGGGAGTCGTTGGCGCCGGTTCAGTGGTGTGCGCACGGCGCGCTGGTCGGGGCCGCGATCGACGACCATCGCGTCGGCTTTGTTGCGCACCTCTTCGACCCGTGTGCCCAGTTTCGGCACGTGGCCCGCGGTGAGTTTGTCCGACAGCCAGGTGGCGAAGCCCTCGTTGAGCCACAGGTCGTTCCAGTAGTCCATGGTGACCAGGTCGCCGAACCAAAGATGGGCGAACTCGTGGCTGGCTACGATGCTGAACATCTTGCGCTGAGCGGACGTTGGCGCGTCTGGCAGCAGCATGATGTACGACGCGATAGTGATCAGGCCCGGGTTCTCCATGGCTCCGCTGAAGTACGGCACCGCGATCAGGTCGAGCTTGTCGTACGGCGACTTCATGGCGAAGTAGCGCTCGGCGGCGGCGAGCAGTCCCGGCGCGTGCTTTGCTGCATAGCGCCCCCGGGCCGCCATGCCTTTGGGCGTGATGATGCGCAGGGGCACCGACGTCTTGCCCACGGCCCGAACCACCTCGAACGGGCCGGACGCGAACGCGACCAGGTACGAGGGCAGCGGTTTGGTTACGGCGAAGTCGAAACGGACTCGGCCGTCGGACCCGGTGGTCTTGGACGTCTGCTTGGTGTTGGCGAACGCGCGCTGACCGGCGGGCACGCTGAGCGCGATCTTCCACGGAACCTTGAACCGCGGATCGTCGAAGCACGGGAACGCCCGGCGTGCGTCGGTCGGCTCCAGGTCGGTGAACGCGTACCAGTTGCCGCGGAAGCGCTGGCGGAACAGGCCGGTGAGCCGGCGCATCTTGCCCTTGTATGGAATGACCAGGGTGGCCCGACCGGCGGCGATGATCGCCGTGGTCTCGAAGCCGATCAGCCCCCGGGTGGGAATGGCTGGCAGAGGTTTGAGCACCAGGGCTGGCTTGCCGGCGCGCAACAGCCGCGCCGGACCCAACACCAGATCTTGTCCGTGCAGCCACATGGACGAGGTGGCTTTGGCGATGGCGACGTCGATGCGCACCTCCCCGGAGAACTCGGCGGCGCTCGGATTGAGGTCGACGTGGAGCCGGTAGGCGACGGGAGTGACGTTGTCGCCCAGGCGACCCGGCGGCGGTAGCTCAATCGGTAACGGCTTGGGCGGCGGCTTCGGGACGGGCGGCTTCGCCACCGGTTTGGGCTTGGGCCGCGCGACCGGATGGTCCACGGGCACCAGCTGGGTCTTACCGCCTCCGCAGCCCAGGGCTGTCACCAGCGTAGCGAAAACTAGGCGTCGCACGCGGGCTTAGCGCACCCGGCCAGGTGACCACCAGCGGTCAGTCATGCACGACCACCTGCCTAGGCGGTTGGAATCATGCTGTGAATGGGAAGGCATGTGGCTTGCTAGTACCACTAGACGTGATGATCCAAGCTTACCGTCGTTCCGCCTTCGCAGCCACCTTCGGCCTTGCGCTAGTGGTGATTGCTGTCGGCGCCTGTACCGACGAGGACGCCCAGGACCAGGCCCAGCTAAACTGGAATCCCGGGGCCGGGGTGCTGTGGGCGTTCCCCGATGACGCGTTCACCATCGACGACGCGTCTACCCACACCGGCCTGCGCCCCCAGCTCACTCCGGAAACCATGGACGAGCTGTCGGCTCTACCGGAGACCTACCAGCAGATCTTCCGGGACCTGGGCAAGCTGGATGGCTTCGGCATCACGGCCGGGCTCACCCTGCGCTTCAGCACGCCGCTGGATCCCGAGAGCCTGAGCACCGGCGAATCCACCGCCAGCGCTGACGCGTCCATCGGCCTGTTCGTACAGGATGCTGCCGGCGCTCGGCCGTGGCCTTACGAGCTCACGCTGACCGAGCAGGATCAAACGCTGATCCTGCACCCCATGGTACCGCTGCCGCCCAAGAGCCAGGCGTTCATCGCAGTGAGCTCACGGGTGCGTGCGGCCGATGGGCGGTCGATAGGCAAGTCGCCGACCATGGCCGCGGCCCTCGCCGGTGATCCGGCCGACGCTACCAGTGGCCGGGTGGCCGAGCGCATGCGCGCCGCGGCGACCAGCTACATCAACGCCGGTGGCGCGGCGAGCGTGGACGACATCGCCGGGGTGATCGTGTTCACCACCCAGTCGGTACACGAGCACGGCATCGCCATCGCCGCCGACATTCGCCAACGCAGCGTGACCAGCGACGACATCAGCTGCGTTGACGAGACCCTGTGGCGCAAGTGCGACGGCACGTTCGTCGCCATCGACTACCGGGGTGCAAATGGCGTTATCGGCGACGAGCTGGATACCTCGACTACGTACACGTTGGAGTTCACGATTTGGTTACCGTCGGCCAACCCGGGCCCGTACGGTGGCGATGCCTACCCGGTGTTGATCTACGGCCATGGTTTGGGCGGCGGTCGGGACCAAGCCGGGCGCTTGGCCGAGTTCGCCGCGCCCCGAGGCATGGCTACCATCGCCATCGACGCGGTTCGCCACGGTCGCCATCCGACCTCGACCAACAACACCACCTTGCTAAACACCCTCGACTTTTTCGGCATCTCGGCCCAGGAGCTCACCTTCGAGCCGTTGCTCATGCGCGAGCACTTTCGCCAGTCCACGTACGACAAGCTGCAGTTGATGCGGTTGATCCTCGGCGGCATCGACGTGGATGGCGACGACCAGGCCGACCTGGACCCGACGAGGATCTCGTACCTGGGCGTCTCCCTCGGCGGAATCATGGGTAGCGAGCTGCTCGCCCTGGCACCGGAAATCGCCGCGGGGGTATTGGTCGTACCGGGTGGTCGGGTTGGCAGCATCGTATCCGATGCGTCCCAGTTCAGCATCCTCATCGACATCATGCGCCCCGAGGGAACTACCGATGGCGAGGTCGATCGGTTCTTCCCGGTGCTGCAAACTGTCATCGATCGCGGTGACGCCGCGGCGTGGGCGACGCACCTGCTCTACGACCTGCCCAACCGTCCGGCAGATCTTCCCGATGCGCGGCCGCACGTGCTCATGGGCTACGTGCTCGACGACGACACCGTGCCGAATTCGACGAATCGCGCCCTGGCCCGCGCACTCAACATTCCCCTGGTGCCGCCCATGCGCCAGGAAGTCGGGGTCATTCCCATGGCCGACAGCGCGCCTATCGCGGCCAACATGGCTGACGGGCGCACGGCGGGACTGCTGCAGTTTCACGAGGTCGAGGATGGCGCCGGCGGTATGCGGCCGGCAACCCACTCCAACGTCGGCGACTCGGACGTCGGCGCCGAGGCGTGGTTTCACTTCCTCGACAGCCATCTGCGCGAAGGTGCGCCGACCATCATCAATCCGTACCAGACGCTCGGCCTAGAATAGCGACACGAACAGCTCGTCACCGATTACGCTGACTTTGTACGTATGCAGGCGCAGCTTGGCATCGTGGCCGCAGCTGCCGTCGCGCATGTCGAACTCATAGGCGTGGCCGGGGCAGATCACGACGGAGCCGATGTTGTCGCCGTCGAGCAGCGACACATCCTCGTGGGGACACATGCTCGTGGATGCGAAGAACTCGTCGTCGACTCGGGTGACCATGACCGGCAGGTCCAGGCCGTCGACTTCGAACCCGCGGACCTCGCCAATGGGGACCTCGTCGATTCGGCACACCCGCAACTTGAGCCCCACTACATCAGCTCCTTGCGTCGGGGATCGAACCGGTCCCGTAATCCATCACCGAGAAGATTGGCACCGAGAACGACGAGCATGATTGCGAGACCGGGAACGAAGGCCAGGCGCTGAGTTTTCCACAGGAATGTGGTGCCCTGGTCCAAAATTGCGCCCCAGGTATAGCTGACCTGGGGGCCCAAGCCGAGGAACGACAGCGAGGCTTCGATCAAAATCACCGTGCCGAAGCCGAACGTCATTTGCACGATGATCGGCGACAGCATGTTGGGCAGGATGTGCTTGCTCATCAACCGCCAGGGCCCGGCGCCGATCGACCGCGCGGCGCTCACGTATTCTCGTTCGCGCAACGACAACACCTGGCCCCGGGCCACCCGGGCGTAGCCGACCCAGCCGTTGACCACCAGGGCGAACACGAGCACGCCCACCCCGGGTTGGGCGACCACCGCGACGATGGCGATGTTGAGCAGGATACCCGGGAACGCCATCAAAACGTCGACAACGCGCATGATCAGCTCGTCTACCCAGCCGCCGTAGTAGCCGGCGACCAGGCCCAGGGTCACGCCGATGAACGCGCACAAGCCGACCACGCTGACGCTGATGATCAACGCCATCCGCGCGCCGTGGAGCATTTGCGAAAACAGGTCGCGACCATTCTGGTCGGTGCCGAACCAGTGGTCGGACGACGGGCCGCGCAAGATGTCGTCCAGGTTTTGAGTCTCGGGCGAATGCGGGGCAAACCACGGGCCGAACACCGCCAGGAATACGAACACTGCCAGTAACACCAGGCCGATCCATGCGCTGGGGGATAACCCGGCTGCTTTGGCCCTGGTCGTCACGCCTTGCGAATCCTCGGGTCGGCGAGGCCGTAGGCCAGGTCGACGACGATGTTGACGCTCACGTAGATCACCGCGACCACGAGCACCGTGCCCTGGACGATGGGATAGTTGCGCTCCTGAATGCCGTCGATCATCAAGGTGCCGAGTCCTGGCCGGGCAAACACTTTTTCGGTGACGATGGCGCCGCTGAGCAACGAGCCCACCTGGATGCCGGCGACGGTGATGACCGGCAGTAGTGCGTTGCGCAGGCCATGCTTGAGCACGACGGTCCACTCGCTGAGGCCCTTGGCCCTGGCCGTTCGCAGATAGTCCTCGCGCATGACCTCGACCAGAGATGCTCGGGTCATCCGCGACAGCATGGCCATCAGGTGCACGCCGACGGCGAACGATGGCAGCACCAGGGCGAACCGCGCGTCGGGCTCAGCTGGCCCTGGCAGCCAGCCCAGGGTGATGAAGAAGAAAAACAGCAGCAGCGGGCCCATCCACATGATCGGCATGGACAGCCCCGATAACGATACGAACGCGGCCCCGGTGTCGACCATGGTCCCTCGCTTGAGCGCGGCGATGATGCCCAACGGCAGCGCGAAGATCAGCGCGACCAGCATGCCGCCCAAGGCGAGCTCGATGGTGTAGGGCATGACCCTGAGCACCCGCTGCATCACGGTCGGTTTGTTCTTCGGGTTGGGACACTGGCGACCGAGGGTGCCGTTGGCGATGTTGCGCATGAAGATGCCGAACTGCACCGGCAACGACCGGTCCAGGTGCATGCACGTTTCGAGCTTCTCGCGCATCTCGGGCGTGGCCTCGCCGCCGGCCAGGTGGTCGACCGGATCGCCGGGAATTATGTGCAGAAACAAGAACACCAGCACCGACACCCCGAGCAACGCGAGCACGCCGGAACCGAGCCGGCGTAGGATGAACGAGCCAATGGACATCGAGCATCGAGCCTACGCCGGCCGATCCACCGGGCCAAAAAAACGGCCGGGTGAACGAACGTCCGGTCACGGCGCGCTGCGGGTGGGTGTACGGGCGGGGGGCCCCCAGCCGTCGGCAATAGGTAGGGGAGGGGGTTACCCCCCTCCCTATGGGGGCACTACAGCAAGAATTCGACCAGCTGGGTCTTCTCAGCGTCGGTCAAGGCCTGATCCGAAGTCAGCTTGTCCACGAGCTTGCTGGCCTCGTCGTTGCCCTGAATCCGGTGGTGCAAAAAGTCGATCTCCGCCCACGGACACTCGCCGGCTTCGATGCGCTCGATGACCTTCTGGTTGTAGTCCATCCACTCGGGGCTGGACGAGTCCTCGATGGCGATGCGCTGGCGAATGTTGTCGCCGTGGGCGAAGCCAGTGGGATGACCCCAATCGTAGGCCAGATCGTAGTCCCGTTTGGCTTCCTGCAAGTTGCCCAGGTTCTCGTTGCACTGGCCGCGCATCATCACCGCGTCCGCGGCGAACCGCGCCTGGTTGCGCCGGCGATAGGCGTCGAATGCCTTGGTCGCGTCCTCGATGGCTTGCTCGTCGTCGCCCAGCTGGTTGAAGTGCCGGGCTCGGTAATACCAACCCTGGCCCGCCGACGGATCGATTTGTCCCGCTTTGGCGAACCACGCTAGACCTTCGTCGATGCGGTCCGTGCGCAGGCATAGATTGCCCAGGCTCAACATTGCGTCGGTGTAGGTCGGATCCAACTCGAGGGCCTCGCGTATGTTGGGCTCGATATCCTCGTCCGGAACCTTGAGCTCACGCAGGAACGCCGAGTTGTACAAACACTTCGCCAGGTAGCGGTGGGCTTCGTCGCCGGCCACCTTGGTCTCGGTGCGCAGAAGCTCCACTGCTTTGTCGAACTCGGCGATGGCACCGGTCTTGTTGCGCTGGTCCAGCAGGTTCAGCGCGGTCTCGAAGTGGTCGAGGCCGATTTCGCTGCCGAAGGCGCGCGCGCGCAGTTTGCCAGCCTGTTGGTCGCCCAGGGCTTCGGCCGCGAGGAATGCCCGCTTGGCGCCTTCGTTGGCTCCCGCTGCTAGCTCGATCTCGCCGAGTAGCCGATGGGCATCTTTGTCGTCCGGATCTCGCGCCAGCTGCTCGTTGCACTTGTCTCGGGCTTCGCCGAGTCGATCCGCAGCCATCAGCTTGCGCGCCAACGGCAGCGTGCCCTGCTCAGGTGACAATTCGTAGGCCTTGGCAAACGACTCCATCCGATTGTCGACTCCGGCCCGGGTCAGCCAGGAGTCGGCCCGATCCGGCGAGCGCTCGGTCAACGCGACGACTACTGCCAGGGCGTCGTCCTTGCGGCCCTCATCGCTCAGCAGGCCGGCCAGGTTGCGGGTCACCTTGGCGTCCCGGTCCGGATCGCTGAAGCCTTGCGCGATGGCCTGCTCGTAGCAGCCGATCGCCGGGGCGATCATCCGCCGTTTGGCGCGGTCGAGCCCGAACAGGGCGCGCTCGTCACCGGTTTCGAATTCAATCCCTGCTTCGTCGAGATGAAACGCCGCCATGGGATCGCCGTTGCGAGCGCCGGCGCGCAGGTCCGCGACACCCGCCGTTGAGTCCCCTGCGTCCAGGGCGCGTTTGCCACGGAGTCGATACAGGGCGCCGGGTACCTTGCCGAGTCGTTCCAGATTCGCGATCGCCTCGTCCAAGGTGGCCGCGTCCTGTAGGTCATAACTAATGTAGGCCAGCTCTTCCCAGGCCAGGCTGTACTCCGGGTCCAGCTCGACCGAGCGCTTCAGATCCTGTTGCGCCTGTGGCTTGCGGTACAAGCGATCGTGGGCGATGCCGCGATGCGCCAGAACCCGAGCGTGGCTCGGATTGTCTTCGAGTACGCCATCCAGGTAGCGCATCGCGGCGGCGTTCATGCTCTTGCGCTGCAACGCGATGCCGATAATGGCGCGAAGCTCCAGCTTCTGGTCCTGGCTGGCGGTCTGTAGCGCCAGCAGGGCGTGGTCGATCGTGGGGGTGAGGTAGTCGCGCGCCAACAGCGTGCGCGCTCGTTCTGCGTGATCCATCGCGGGCTCCATTGTTCGGGTACCCGCCGCGTGGATGCAACGCCCAGGCCAACGCCAGGGTCGCGGAATGCCAGGACCACCAGGGCAAGGTCGGCTCAATGATTGCCCTTAAAGGGCAGGTTTGGCCTACTGGGGGCTGGGCGCGCAGAACCGTGGGAGGCGGTCGCCCAACGATTCGCCGGGAGCGGGTACTGGCTCGCCGCCGTGCTCTTTCATCAGGCCCTCGTCCCGGCACTCGTATCCGCCGCGGCAGTCGCCGCCAACATCGCAGCGAGCCATGCAGAACCGGAACTCAGCGGTTCGCGGTTGGCAATTGCCGGTCAACGCACACAGCTCGTCGGCGCTGCAATCGTTGGTGGTCACGTCCTCGGTGACCGGATCGCAGGTGATGTTGCTCTGAGCGTTGGAGAAGAACCGGATGCACACCGAATCGTCCGGGCAATTGTTGTAATCGCAGCCGATCACGGTGCAGTAACCACCCGGCGAGGCTGTGTCGCAAAAGCGGTCGCCCTGGGGGGAGCAATCGCTGGACAAAGAACAGCTGTCGCCGATCTCTGTTCCACAGCCGGAGGTGGCGAACATCAGCAAGGTTGCAACTATGGCGAGGGGGTACCGCACGGAGCGCGAATCCTAACGATCGATATGACCACTGGCAAGGCGAGGGCGTTGCCTAAGCCGTGATACCTTTCGGTCGGGGCCTATTGAAAACAGGGGGTTAGCAGTTGCGAGCAGTGGTACAGCGGGTGAGCCGGGCGTCGGTCACCGTCGATGGGGAAATCACGGGGCAGATTGAAGCCGGCTTGTGCGTACTGATCGGTGCGGGCGAGGGGGATAGCGATAGCGACGTGAATTACATCGCGGACAAGATCGCCAACCTGCGCATTTTCGCCGACGACGAAGGAAAGATGAATCTATCCGTGCTCGACACCGCTGGCGGCGTGCTCGCGATCAGCCAATTCACCCTCTACGGCGACGCGCGCAAGGGACGGCGTCCCGCGTTCGTGTCTGCCCTGGAACCAGTGCGCGCCGAACAGCTCTACGAACAAGTCGTCGACCGCTTGCGGGCGACGGGAGTACGTCACGTCGGAACCGGTGTGTTTCGCGCGATGATGCAAGTGGAGTTGGTCAACGACGGTCCCGTCACGATACTTCTCGATTCGCGCAAAGGCTTTTGATGAGGTTGGTGTTAATGTCCCGCCGCATGTTAGTTGTCCCGCGCAAACGCGCCATCGTTCGCGCTGGCTGGCTTGCCCTGGTGATGGTGCTCGTCGCGCCTCAGGTCGTTCAAGCATCGCCAGCGCAATTATTTGGGTTCGGCGCGCGCTCACCCGCGTTGGCCGGAGCCGGCGTATCCGACTCGTCCGACTACGACGCCGTGTACATCAACCCGGCCGGGCTCGCCGACGCCACTGGCGTACGGGTGACCGGCGGCGTGCTGTTCGGCGACTTCTCGCTGAAGATCGACGGCAAAGATGTTGGCGCGCCGCAGCCTGGTGGTTTGCTCACCGGGTTCACCGTGCCGATTCCGCTGCAGGGCAACTGGAAGGACCGAGTGGGTGCTGGTCTTGCCTTGTACGTGCCGGGTGAAGTCATCAACGCGGCGCAGTCTCCGTTCGTCGGCGACCCTGTGTTCGCGTTGCTCGATGGCGATACGCGGATCGTGGCCATGCAGGGCGGTATCGCGATGAAGGTCAACGACAAGTGGCGCGCCGGCGTGGGCGTGTGGGTCCTGGCGGGGCTCGGCGGCGGTATCCACGTGTCCACCGACCCGTCCGGCCGTTTCGCCACCCAGTCCGAACAGCAACTACAGACCCAATACGTGGGCATGTTCGGCACCCAGTATCATCACAGCGATCGACTCAAGCTCGGCCTGGTCTACCGCACGTCGGCACGCGCCAGCTACGACATCACGATCACGAACGAGCTCGCCGACAGCCTGCCGCTCACCATCCCCACCGTGCAGATCGCGGGCATGGCCCAGTACGATCCTCAGACCGTGGCCTTCGAGGCGTCGTGGAAGGCAACCAAAGAGCTCACTCTCTTCGGCCAGCTTCAGTACCAGCGCTGGAGTCAGTTTCCACCGCCGACTCTCAAGGTCGTCGAGCAAATGCCACCCGCCATCGACCCGGGCTTCTCCGATACGTTGGTGCCGCGGCTGAGTGCCGAGTGGACCAAGAAGATCGGCAGCGCGTCGCTGTCCTTGCGCGGCGGTTACTTTTTGGCGATGTCTCCAGCACCGGAACAGTCTGGCCGGTTGTCGCTCCTCGACAATCATCGCCACGTCGCAACGGCAGGTATCGGTTTGTCGCTGCCCACGTTGGCGGTGCCCCTGCACATCAATGCGTACGCACAGACGCACTATCTCGTGCCCAGGCGGCACACCAAAGACCTGGACATCTATGACCAGGGCGAAGTCATTCCGTACTTCTCTATCGAAACCGAGGGCTCGATGATCGTCGGCGGCCTCACCGTGGGGATCGACCTATGATGAGTCATTCGGTCAAATGGACCCTCGGCTGCGCTGCGGCTCTCGTGCTGGCAGCGTCGTCTAGCGCGCAGGCGAATCCGGCGGACGCTTACGGTTTCGCCGGTCGCGGCCCGGGCATGGCTGGCGCCCTCACCGCCGGTACGAACGACGGCTCGGCCAACTACTACAACCCGGCGGCGCTGGCGACCTTGCCTGGCCTGACCGTCGGCCTGGGCTATCAGTACGTGTCGCATCAACTGGACATCAACGGGATCGACCAGAATATCAGCGCGTCCCAGGGGGCGGCCCTGAGCTTCAGCACCCCGGGCAAGCTGCTGGGCAAGCGCTTCGCTCTCGGTGGCGGGTTCTACATTCCCGACAACCACCTGACCCGCACGCGCACCCTGTCTGCGGAAGCGCCGCGGTTCGCGCTGTACGACAATCGCTCGCAGCGGCTGTTCTTGGCGGCCAACATCGCCGTCGAAATCACCGACAAGATCTTCATCGGCGGCGGCATCTCGTACATCTCTCAGACCAAGGGCGGTATCCGACTGCGCGGGCGCATCGGCTTTCCGGTCGCCGACGACTCGGATCTGGATCTGAACATCAACGTCGATTTGCTGACGATTCGCTACGGCCAGGTCGGCGTGCTGGTGTTGCCCACCGAGTGGCTGCGCGTCGGCGTGACCTATCGCAGCGGTTTCGAGCTCAAGCTCGATCAGTCGTTCACCATCGAGGGTGACGTCGGCCCGCCCGGCGCAAACCCGGTGATCGAAGATGGCTTCTTGACCCTGACCACCCTGTCTCAGGATCACTTCCAGCCGGCGGTACTCACCGTCGGCACCTACGCTCAGTTGACGCCGCGGCTGGCCATGTCATTCGACATGGCCTGGTACCAATGGTCGAAGTTCCCCAACCCGGCGGCGCTGGTCGACATCGTGTTCGACCTCAAAGACTTCAACACACTGTTCGACATACCCGATTCTCCGCCCCTGCCCGACCCGAACTACAGCGATATCATCGTGCCTCGGCTGGGCGTGGAGTACCTGGCGTCGACATCCGACAAGACCGATATCCTGGTGCGCGGCGGTTACTCGTTCGAGCCGTCGCCGGTGCCCGAGCAGGTCGACCAGAGCAACTTCATCGACAACGACAAACACACGTTCTCGCTGGGCGCCACCTACACCATGAAGAAGTGGAGCAGCATCATCCCGCGGCCGGCGTCGTTCGATGCCTACTTTGCGATGACGATGCTCAGTCCGCGCTCTCACCGCAAACTGTCGGCCGTCGATACCATCGGCGACTACGAGAGCACCGGCCAGGTCTACCAACTCGGCGTATCGACGCGGTGGAGGTTCTAATGAAGATTGCGCGCACACTCGGATGTTTGATGTTGGTGTACACGCTAAGCGGCTGCGCTCTCGGTTTGTTCGACGAGGACGGTCGCGACATCGACGGCCTGCCGACC